>SDBT01008363.1_pt1 | contig 16915 bp, 19 predicted proteins | sample 2277101 | NCBI WGS metagenome assembly SDBT01 (sample SAMN10404973, study PRJNA504765) | marine sediment metagenome | isolation source: marine sediment core GS10_PC15, 103 cmbsf | place: Arctic Ocean: Southern Knipovich Ridge | collected 2010
GTTTTTCCAGCAGAATCCCAACACGTAACGACGTGCAGAATTCTCGCTCTTAATTAATTGTTCATAAGTATATAGGTCCATGACACCAATCTAATGTCGGTGCTGAACCTTAAGCAATCACCTTATTTAATTGTCAAATAATTCTCCTCATGCTTGAGATTTCCTGCCGATTCAATTTCTCTAATTGAAAGGAGACCTGCTGATGGCTTACCAACTACCGGATTTGCTCTATGCCTATGATGCCCTGGAGCCATATTACGACAAGGAAACCTTGGTGTTGCACCACGACAAACACCATGCCGGCTATGTCGCCGGGCTGAACGGAGCGTTGGAAAGACTGGAAGCGGCGCGAAAATCCGGCAACATGGGACCGATCAAGGCACTATCGAAGGAATTGGCCTTTCATGGCAGCGGGCACATCCTCCATTCGATATTCTGGACGAATATGAAACCCGGCGGCGGCGGCGAACCAAGCGGCGATTTAGCCGGTCAGGTAATAAAGGATTTCGGGGACTTCGCAGCATTCAAGGCCCAATTCCTCGCTGCAAGCAACACCGTCGAAGGGAGCGGCTGGGGCATCCTCGGATGGAACGGGCAGCTTGAAAAGCTACTGGTAGTCCAGGCCGAAATTCACCAGAACCTAACCGTTCAGGGCATCACTCCTCTGCTGGTTTGCGATGTCTGGGAGCATGCGTACTACTTGAAATACCGGAACCGCCGCCCGGAATGGACAAGCGTATTCATCGATCATCTGGTCAATTGGGAGAATGTCGCCGGGAGGTTCGCCGGGATCGGATAACCGGTTACAAGGGTGCGATTCAGCCCGTCAGCCTCCAATGCTACTGCGGAGCCGGCCATTCGACAAATTCCCGGCGATACTTGAAACCCGACTCAGCGCCGTTCGGCCATCCCGCGTCATCGCTTCGGAGCAGACCGTCCGCCCAGTTGCGGGATCAAGGCTTTGTCAATCCCCGTACTCTACCGGCTCCATTCGAGAGTTCATGTAACAAAGCGAGCGCACGGGGAGCGGGAAAAGCATTCGCGCAGAGCTGGGCGGACGGCTCATACAATCCAAGCTGTGTCGATAATACGTTATTCTGCACTACTTCGCGTGGCCAGTTCACGGTCGAGAAGATAGAGCCCGCCCTTGAAATCGCCCATCTTCTTCAACTGTTCGATGACCTCGTCGACGCTCGACTCTTCTTCAATCTGTTCCGTAACGAACCATTGCAGGAAGATGTTCGTTGCATGATCGCCATGCTTAAGTGCGAGATCGACAAGGTCGTTGATCCTCTTGGTGACGCTCTTTTCATGTTCCAGGGCCGATTCAAAAGCGTCCAGCGGCGATTTCCAGTCGAACTGGGGCTTGTCAATCGCTTGAAGGGCGACCCTGCCCTGACGATCGTTGATAAAACTATAGAATTTCATCGCATGACCGACCTCTTCCTTCGCCTGTTCGCTCATCCAATGGGCGAAGCCGTCCAGGTTTTCCGATGTAAACTGAGCGGACATTGAAAGGTAGATATAAGCGGACAACAATTCGTAGTTGAGCTGAGCATTCAGCGCATCTTCAATCTCTTTTGTCAACATAGTTGGAATTCTCCTCTTGATTGCGAATTTCCTTGAATCGTCTATCTAACATTAATGAAACGAAATGTCAACCCCCTTCCGCCTCGCTTCAGCGGTGCAGTCAAGCAGGCTTCGGATTCCGCGGTGACGTCCTCGCATCATGCCAATATCTTGCTCAACGCCTGCTGGAGGTCGTCCATCAGATCTTTGACATCCTCAATCCCGACCGAGAGCCGGATAAGGTTGTCAAAAATACCCGCCGCTTCCCTCGCCTCCGGGCTATAGGTGGAGTGCGTCGTTGAGGCGGGATGGCATATTAACGTATCACAGTCGCCGAGGCTGACGGCCACGGTGGCCAGTTCAACCGCATCCATCAACTTCTTGCCTTCCTCAAAACCGCCGTCGATCTCGAACGCGATCATACCTCCGAAATCGCTCATCTGTTCCTTCGCCAATTCATGACCGGGATGGGAAGCAAGACCGGGATAATAAACGTCTGTTACCTTAGGATGAAAAGCGAGGAACTTTGCGATGTTGCTGGCGTTTTCGCAATGTTTCTGCATCCGCAGGGGCAATGTTTTCAATCCGCGCAGAAGCAGCCAGGCGCTGAGCGGAGTCATCGTACTCCCGGTGTCAATGTAGACATCCTTACGCAACCGATTGACGAATTCCTCTGTACCGGCGATAACGCCGGCAACCACGTCCCCATGACCGCCGATGTACTTCGTCGCCGAGTGCATCACCACGTCGACGCCCTGCTCGAGGGGACGCTGGAGAATGGGGGTGGCAAAAGTGTTATCCATGATTACGGTCAGGCCGTATTTGCGGCCGATCTCGACCATCGCCTTAATATCGATGATATCGAGCGTGGGATTGGCGGGAGTCTCGAAGAAAAGCGCCCTGCATTTTTTCGCTTTTTTGATTGCATCCTCGACCAGGTTGGGATCGGTTGCGTCAACCTCAATTCCGGTGACCCCGAAGCGAGGGATTACATGTTCGGTGAGAGCGTGAGTACCGCCATATACGGTCTCGCTCGAGACATAGCTTTCTCCGGCTCTGCAGCAGGTCATCAGGGTGGTGAACGTCGCCGCCATTCCCGAGGCGAATCCCTGTGCCTTTTCCGAGCCCTCGAGGCAGGCGATTTCACGCTGGAAGGCGTCGACCGTGGGGTTGCCGATCCGCGAATAGATGTATCCATCCGCCTCTCCGGCGAACAGGTCGGCTCCATGCTGGCTGTCGCGAAATGCAAATGTCGAGGTCTGGTGAATCGGCAGGCTCACCGATCCCGTCACCGGATCTCCGCCACCGAAACCATGGATCGCCTTGGTCGCGATTCGCCAATGATCCTTCACCATGCCTCTCATCTCATCTCCTCCTCGAGCTGTAACACTTACAGCTTTCTGACGGATATACTATATCAATGTTCTTCACCTTTCGAGCACAACTCGATGAGCACGCCGCTGGTGGATTTCGGGTGGAGAAATCCTACCCGCTTCCCGGCCGACCCTCGACGGCTCTCGCGATCTATGAGATCTATCCCCTTAGATGCAAACCGTTTGAGCTGGATGTCCACATCATCGACTTCAAAGCAGATGTGATGTACTCCCGGACCCTTCTTTTCGAGAAACTTCGCGACGGGAGAATCTTCGGCCGTCGGCTCGAGCAGTTCGATGTTGACATCGCCTGTCGCGAACATCGCCGTCCTTACTTTCTGTTCCGGAACTTCCTCCACCCCGCCCGGTTCCAAACCGAAAACGTCGCTGTAGAGAGCAATCCCGGCCTCGAGATCGAGAACGGCGATTCCTATGTGGTCAATCTTGTTCATCCTCGCACCCGGCGACACACCTGAATTCAGAAAAGGATTCCGAAACGGGACTGTATGTCCTTGACGACCTTGTCGGCGACGCCGCCCGATCCATCCGGCCCGATCCCGCGCGTATCGATAACAGTAACAGGACAGATCTTCTGTGCGCGCTCGGCCCAACCTTCATAGGCCCGGTTCAACTCGGAAAGGTATTCGCGCTTGATGGTCTTCTCCGAGTCACGCCCCCGTTTCTGGATACGGTCAAGGAGTTCATCGACATCCGACCGCAGGTAGACTATCAGGTCGGGTGATCTGAGGAAACTGATCATCGAGTGGAAAAGCGATCTGTAATTTTCATAATCGCGCGGATTCATGAACCCCTGCAGATGAAGCGTACGAGCAAATATCTCGACATCCTCGTATATTGTTCGATCCTGAACGCAGGATTGACGCGATACCGAAATTTCACGTTGCGCTTCGAATCTTTTCGAGAGGAAATAAACCTGGAGGTGGAAACTCCATTTCGCCATATCTGCATAAAAATCATCCAGATAGGGATTGTCGATCACCGGCTCAAAGTATGCTTTCCACCCCAAACTTTTTGAAACCAATGTAGTTATGGTGGTTTTCCCGACGCCGATGTTGCCGGCGATCGCGACGAAGTGGTTCATATTCACTCCCCCTGAATTGCTGCCAATATAACACCTTCATCGGCGGATCGTGACCTGAAAATCGCCCTCAAGTCTCCCTGGCGCACCGAATATGCCGTGTCTCCTCCTGTGTTGAAGCTTTCCAGTCGCCCGGCTGCCCTGCAGCCGGGTTTCATGTAGCGCCGCCGTCCCGGCGGCAATAGGGTTGGAGTCCGAGGACTTCATGGTCATCCCCCATCGTGCCGGGTCAACTCCCGAACCGATGGAGCGAAGACCCGCCGGGATCGGCCACTCTTTATGAGCAGAGTCATAATGGTCAAATTCGGCCATTATCCTTGTTTTCTCATCGCTTTATTCCCATAATATCGGCAACTTCACTATCCCGATCCCGATATTGTCGGCGGCCGTCGTGCAGGATTTCGAAATTTCAGCCACCCGGCCGAACGGAGGTCAACATCCGAATATTCGAAACCAGCCGTGCAACCGGAGACGTGGTCCTTTCGTGGTGCCTCTACGATTTCGCCAATAGCGCCTTTGCCACAACCATCCTTGCGGTCATCTACAACAGGTATTTCGCAGGCGTCGTCGCGAGAGGAGCTGAAGGCGTGGACATTACGCTCTTTGGCAATGCGATAAACATTCACGGTGCGGCGCTGTTCAACTTCATCGTCGTCGTGGCAATGCTGATCGTTGCGGTCAGTTCTCCGATCCTTGGCGCATGGGCTGATTCGAGCGCTGCAAAGAAGAAATTTCTCGCTTTCTATATCGCTGTCGGGGTCTTTGCGACCGGAATGCTGACGACTGTCGGTCCCGGCGAATGGATCGCGGGAGCGATCTGGTTCATTCTCGCCGATATCGCTTTCGCTGGGGGCAATGTCTTCTATAACGCCTTCCTTCGCGAACTCGCGTCGCCGGACGAAATGGGCCGCGTATCCGGCTGGGGCTGGGGCATCGGCTACCTCGGCGGTGGGCTGTTGCTCCTGATCAACCTGGTGATGCTCCAGGCTCCGCAGCTCATCGGATTCGAAGAAGATGCTTTTACCGTGCATCATTGCTTCGCCAGCGTGGCGATCTGGTGGGCGCTCTTCTCGATCCCGATGCTCGTAAAGGTGAAGGAATCCCCGACCGGAACTGCCAACCTGCTCAATGGTGCGGTCGATGCGTTCCGACGGCTGGGGCATACATTCCGCAGTATCCGACAATTCCGCCAGCTCTGGCGATTCCTGCTCGCCTATCTCTTCTTCAACGACGGAATCGAAACCGTGATCATCATGGCGGCGATTTTCGGAGATCAAGTGCTCGGGATGGGTCAGGAGCTGCTGATCGGATATTTCCTCCTGATCCAATTCACCGCCTTCATCGGATCGCTGGTTTTCGGACGGATCGCGGTGAGAATGGGAAATAAGGGCGCTCTCATGCTGACAATCATGATTTGGTGCGGTGTGGTTGTTTTTGCTTACTTTATCGGATGGACAGGGCACCCAATCGAGGAGTACTTCATCCTTGGAATAATCGCCGGGATGGTAATGGGCGCCAGCCAGTCTTTGGCCAGAGCCCTGCAAGCTACCTTCAGCCCGATCGGGCATGAGGCGGAGTTCTTCGGCTTTTTTGCGGTGAGCGGGCGGTTCGCATCAATTCTCGGACCCCTGACCTATGGGCTGGTGGTTGCAATCACCGGTTCGCTGCGTCTGGCGATCCTGACTCTGGTGGTCTTTTTCCTTTGCGGAATCTTCATTCTCGCGGGGGTGAATGAAAACGAGGGACGACGTGCGGCACAAACCGAAATGGATAAGAACAACCTGGCAACAGACGCCTGAAGCGAAACGGATCAGACGGATATTGTGGCAACAGAAACTGAACACTGTCTGCGAAGAATCCTCCTGTCCGAATCGAGGCGAATGTTACAACCGTGGCATATGCACGTTCCTGATTCTCGGAACCGTCTGCACGCGCGGTTGCCGTTTCTGCGATGTCGCGCACGGCCACCCGCTGCCCCCGGACCCAACTGAGCCGCAACGAGTGGCCGAATCGACAAGGCTGCTTGGCGTACACTATATCGTCATCACCTCCGTCGACCGTGACGATCTTTCCGATTTCGGGTCCGGTCATTTCGCGGAAACGATCCGCCGGGTACGCCTCCATGTCCCGGATGTTGCAATCGAGGTGTTGACGCCCGATTTCCAGGCCGACCGCGGCGCGGTGCGGACGGTTCTCGAAGCGGGCCCGGATATTTTCGCACACAACGTCGAGACCGTCCGCCGGCTTACGCCGTTGATCAGAGATCGTCGCGCCAGCTACGAAAGGTCGCTCGAGGTGCTGGCGGCAGCCCATGAAATGCGGCCGGATATCCCGGTGAAGTCAGGGCTGATGGTGGGTCTTGGCGAAACCGATGAAGAGGTGATTGAAACACTTGTCGACCTGCACCGGCACGATGTACGCAGTATTACTATCGGGCAGTACCTTGCGCCGACGGCAAGACACCTGCCGGTGGACAGGTTTGTCGAACCGCGAACGTTCGAGTTTTACGCCGAACGCGCACATGAGCTGGGATTCAGGCATGTTGCGAGCGGTCCGATGGTGCGATCATCATATCGCGCCGATGAAATGGCGTTAACACTTGAAAATCCGGACGAGCACAGATGACTCCTGGCGGAATGTGGGCCGGGTTTGGGCCAAACAATTGATTATCTTGACCAAAAGGTTCTATATTAACAATCAAGCCGGATGACCACGGCTGGCGGACTGCGCCCAAGTATCTCATATGAGGAGACAATGAGCTCGAAGGGTCGCGTTCTTATCGTTGATGATGAGCCGGATATCAGCGATTTTCTATCTTCCTTTTTCCAGTTGAAGGGCTACGAGGCGGAAATTGCCAACAATGGCATGGAAGCCCTTGAGAAAGTGAAGACCTTCCACCCGCATGTCATCCTGCTCGATGTGCGCATGCCGGGCATGGACGGGATCGAAACGCTTCGCCAAATCAGGGAGACCGACGAAAAGGTCGGAGTTATCATGGTGACTGCGGTTCATGAAGTGACCATTGGGCGCGAAGCGCTCAAACTTGGGGCTGCCGATTTCGTTACGAAACCCATTGATCTCGAATACCTTGAGACGACCGTTATGGTGAAATTTATTAACCTGATGTCTTGACGATAAAGGGAAGAATATTGTCTTTGGGTCTATCCGCTCGCCGGGCATCCTTTTCTGTTGAAGGTGAGGAAAAGCCATGATCACAGCGATCATTCTATTGTATATTCCGGGTCATTGGGAGCTGATTATCATCGGACTCGCAATTCTCCTTCTCTTCGGAGGCCGGAAGATCCCCGAAATGATGAGGGGCCTCGGAACCGGAATAAAGGAATTCAAGAAAGGTGTACGCGACGAGGATTCCAAGAAATCGATCAGCGAGGACGAGGAGAAAAAGGAGGAAAACTCCGAATAATCCTTCTCTGAAGCGCCGCTTTTCTGGGCTGTTCGAGAGAGCAGCCCTTTTCTTATGTCATGAATGACCGTGCGATCCAAGAGCCGAAAGCGGACACCTACAAGCCGTCCGCTCCGGGATCGAATGAAGGATCGAGATATGGATTGCTGTCTCGTTCGGCGCCGACAGTGGTTACAGGACCATGCCCGGGATAGATTCGGGTCTCGTCGGGCAGAGCCATGAGTTGTTCACGGATGGAACGCAGAAGCAGGGCCGCCTCTCCCCCGGGCAGGTCCCATCTTCCCACTCCCCCGGCGAAAAGCGTGTCGCCCGCAAATACGTGCTTATCCAGGATAAAAACGACATGCCCGGGAGTGTGACCGGGCAGATGCCGCACCTCAAATCGAAATGGACCGATTGTCAGCCGCTCGCCATGCTCGACAGTCCTGTCGGGCGGTCCCACGCTTAACGGTATGCCGACGGTTGCGGCGAGGTTGAGTTCCGGATTGGTCAACAACGGCGCTTCGCGGGAGTGGCAAATTACCTCTGCCTGCGGGAACTCCTCCCTGAGGAAGCCAACCGCGCCGATGTGGTCGCCGTGTCCGTGAGTGATCAAGATGGCTTTGAGTTCAAGCCGGTTCTCTTTGAGCAGACCGGAAAATCTGGTCGGTTCATCACCGGGATCGACAATAACCGCAACTCCATCCTTTTCAACGATATATGCGTTAGTTTCGAGCATCCCGACAGTGATCGTATGGATATTCATCGAGTCAGCCGCTCAGCGAAAATACTGCGTAACAAAGGCATCGGGCTGAGGCACGCTGCCGGTCGCATTTCTGGTCAGCTCGTTCAATCCCCACATCGCGCCATGACGGAACAGTTTTTCCTTGAACCAGGAGCCGATTCCCTTGTTATCCGCCCAGACGACCGGTGGGTTGAGCTTGAGGTCCCGCATCAGGGCGAAATGGTACTGGCTGGCGAGCCATTCGCCGAGCAGGTAATTGTGGTAGTAAACCGGCGCGATCGAAATGTGCAGCTTTGCCGCCCAGTCCTGGTCATCCTTGCGCTCCGGCGGGCGCCTGATTAGCTGGAAGCGTTGCACCAGATCCCACCACCTGCTCTGCTGGTCATAATCGGGATCCCTGTAAAGACCCCGCTCGAAATGAATCATCACCAGCATCCAGCGCCCGGTGACCGCCATCTGCATCCTTTGCTCCTCGAGCAGCGGCCGTTCGATCTCACGGATCTGTTCGCCGCTCAGACCGAACTGATCAACCATCCACTCCGTGTCCCGGGCGAGCCTGCCAAAGAACATGGCAACACCCTCGCTCGCGGCAATGTGAGCGGGTTGTCGCAAAGTGTAAGGAAGGGATTTATCCGTATTCAAGTTATAGACGGCGTGACCGAATTCGTGCAAAGCGGCGCCGGCCCAATAGGCATTGTCCTGCAGGTTCAGAAGCACACGTACATCGCCGTCACGATCGACATCGAGGCAAAACGCGTGTGGATCCTTTCCCTCCTTTTCGTAGTAATCGCCTTTCTTCAGGATCGAATCGATCGGAAGCCCGATCTTCTTGAAATACTTCCTGGTCCACTCGAGTGTCTTCTTGTCCTGATAAAACGGATCCGTGTTGACCCCGAATACCGGTGGGACCTCCTGGAAAAACGGATCGGCATAATGCCACGGAGTGAGATCAATCGCCTCGATTTCGAAATGATCGGCCAGAAGGCGGTCAAGCCGCGCCTTTTGACGACGGTAGGCATCCTCTGAAAGCGAAGCAAACCGCCCAAGTGAACTGAAAAGCCGGACCTCGTCGATCTCCTGCAGCTCCAGTTTCATGCGATAGAAGTCAGGGAAACCCAACTGGCGTGCGGACAAGTTACGTGCCTTGACGAGCTCACGAATTTTATCGGCGAGCTGCGGACCTATCGCCTTGCTCGCCTCCCAAGCCTCCTTCCGCAAGGCGATATCATCGGAGGTTCGCAGAATTTCAACGATTTTATTGGTGGTGACGGTCTCTCCGGCAATTTCAGGGCGAAAAGAATTGACTATGTTCTCAAGTTCTTTCTCGCGAACGACGAGATTACGGATTGTTTCCTCCGGCAGCCTGTTCGGGGCTATCTCCAGGAGCATAAGCGTCGCCCACCGTCGAATCAACAGGTCCTGCACTCCCGGGTCGGAAAGCCGTCCTGTAAGCTCATCAAACAGCTCCTGGTTCGCGAGTTTCATCCGGTAAGCGATCTCAACCTTCTCGGCCGCGGCGAAATCATTCTCCGAGCCGGTGAGAGACGCCTTCCAGTAAGTTTTTTCCTTCCTCGTCCGCAAAGTAGTAAGCTGCTTCTCGACCTTTTCCAAGATCGAACGCAGGGCGTTTTCGGCTTCAGGGTTGCCGGTCACCGATCTCCTCCTGGTGTAAATTTTTCAGTTCGCACTGGACAGATGCAAAGTGTAAATCGTCCATTTCAAATAGCTTTGCAAAATATGAAAGGATCACAAGTCGCGCAAGCAGAATAATCAGCGATGCAACTCAACCTTCCTTCTCGATTCAGTTCCGATGCTCCTTGGTTTTGCACTGATGTAAATCCGTTCATATCTTTGCACGCCTATGGCTCAAACGGAAGTCTATCTCGTTTCGCCGGGTTCCCGCGATCTCGAGAGAGATCACGCCTTGCTCAAGGAATCGGAGGCTCATCATCTCCTGCGGATCCGCCGTGCGCGAATCGGCGACGTCGTCACACTGATCGACGGTCAGGGCGGCGCCTGGCGCGCCTGCCTGATCGAAGCGACTCGCTCCGGTGCAAAGATGAAACTTATCGAAAGCCTGAAAGGTTGGGGTGAACCACCCGCGGACACGTATCTCGGACTGGGGATAACCAAGGCCGGCCGTTTCATGGGTGCCGTGAATCTCTCCGTTCAACTCGGCGTGAAATCGATAACACAGTTGCAATGTCAACGCTCCGTAGCGCAATGGAGGCCAAATCGCTGATCACGCGCGACTAAAATCGCCATCGCAGCGGCCAAGCAATGTTGCAGGTCCGTCGTGCCGCCCATCAATGAAGCACAACCTCTTGAGGAGTGGTGCATCCAACAAGGTGAACGGACGCTGAAGCTGTTCATGGACCCCGCCGGTGAAACGGTGCCGGTTGCTCAACCGGGTTCATCGGTAGGCGTCGCGATCGGTCCCGAGGGCGGCTTCAGCGCGGAAGAGATCACTATTCTCAAACAAAACGGATTCATGCCGGCCAGCCTCGGACGAAGACGATTGCGCACGGAAACCGCTGTTGCAGCGACGCTTTCGAGGTTGATTGGACCGTCGGAGGGATAACAGAATTGAAAAGGATTCCACCTCCGGGAGAGTTCCCATGCCAAGGCTGTTCAGCGATTATAATCGCCGGGAAGAGTTTATCTTGACGGTAATCATCTATTAAAGTCAACCGACAGGATCAACAGAGGAAAAAATGGCACAGGCAAATCACTACCAAGTGGTTATCATCGGCAGCGGACCTGCAGGGTTGACGGCCGCCATCTATGCCGCAAGAGCGAACCTGAAGGTTCTCGTCCTCGAAGGATACGCCGCGGGCGGACAGCTTATGATAACAACCGATGTCGAAAACTACCCCGGGTTCCCCGAGGGAATCACCGGGCCCGAACTCATGGAGAATTGGCGGAAACAGGCCGAGCGCTTCAAGGCCGAACTTCGCGCGGTTGACGCCACCAGGGTCGAATTGCGCGAAGGATCGCCGTTCAAGGTCTGGGTTGAGGACGAGGAAATCCTTGCGGGCGCCGTGATCGTCTCCACCGGCGCATCGGCGCGCTTTCTTGGGCTGGAGAGCGAGGAAGCGCTGATGGGTTATGGTGTGTCGGCATGCGCCACATGCGACGGTTTCTTCTTCACCGACAAGGATGTCGCGGTGGTCGGGGGCGGGGATACGGCGATGGAAGAAGCATTGTTCCTCACCCGTTTTGCCGGGAAGGTTTACATTATCCATCGTCGCGACGAACTGCGTGCGAGCAAGATCATGCAGGAGCGCGTTCTCGAAAATCCCAAAATCGAGGTCGTATGGAACAGCGTGGTAGAAGAGGTGCTCGGAAACAGGGAAACCGGAGTCACCGGGATAAAATTGAAGGACACGGTCAACAACGAACTGAAGGAATTGAAGGTTGATGGGATGTTCCTGGCGGTCGGCCACACTCCCAACACCGGGATTTTCAAGGGCCAGGTCGAGATGGACGATACCGGTTACATCAAGGCCGAGCCGGGATCATCGCGAACGAACATCGAGGGCGTGTTCGCCGCGGGAGACGTGCGTGACAAGGTTTATCGTCAGGCCGTAACCGCCGCGGGTTCGGGTTGCATGGCGGCCATCGACGCCGAACGCTGGCTCGAATCGCAGGGACAGTGATAGTCAATCTTCGAGATCAATGGAGAGATAATTCGAAGGGTGGCCCGGCCAGCCTGCGCGAAGCGTCGGCCAAAGGTGGTTGGGTGGCCCGATCCCGAAGTGTCGGGGTCGGGTTTCATTACAAAAATGTAGCCTTGTGACCCGGCCAGTTTGCGCGAGGCGTCCGCCGAAGGCGGAATGGCCGGGTTTATTCCGGACGGACGATGCTGTTCAACTCGATCACTTTCTTGATTTTCCTGCCGATCGTCTTCGCGCTATACTGGATGCTGCAAAGGCGGCCGTTGCGCCTGCAGAACCTGTTGTTGCTCGCCGCCAGTTACATTTTCTACGGCTGGTGGGATTGGCGCTTCCTCTCGCTGATTGTGGTCAGCTCAACAGTCGACTATGTTATCGGCCCGCTCCTTGAAAAGGAGCGGCAGTCGGGCAGGCGAAAACTGCTGCTCCTCACGAGCCTTCTGACCAACCTGGGTATCCTCGGATTTTTCAAATACTTCGGTTTCTTTGTCGAGTCTTTCGCCGAACTGCTGAATTCCCTGGGGCTCCAAGCGGACATGCGCACCCTCCGTCTCATTCTCCCGGTCGGTATCAGCTTCTACACCTTCCAGACGCTGAGCTACACCATCGACATCTACCGCAGGCGGATCGGCGCAACCCGCGACTTCATCGCCTTTTATGCCTTCGTCGCCTTCTTTCCCCAGCTCGTCGCAGGCCCGATAGAACGCGCGAAAAATCTGCTGCCTCAGTTCCTGGTGAGACGGCGTTTTGACTTAGCCCACGCAAAGGACGGTCTGCGACAGATGCTCTGGGGGATGTTCAAGAAGGTGGTCATCGCCGACAACCTCGCAAGGCATATCAACCATATCTATGCGAACTACTCCGACCTCGGCGGGCATGACCTGGCAATCGGCACATTTTTCTTCGCGATCCAGATCTACTGCGACTTTTCCGGGTACTCGGACATCGCCATCGGGACCGCGCGCCTCTTCGGTTTTCGGTTGATGCGCAATTTCGCCTTTCCATACTTCTCGCGCGACATCGCCGAATTCTGGCGGCGCTGGCACATCTCGCTCTCCTCCTGGTTCCGGGATTACCTCTACATCCCCCTCGGCGGCAGCAGAGGCGGCAAGCCAAGACGCATATCGAATATCATTATCACTTTCACGGTCAGCGGCCTCTGGCACGGCGCGAACTGGACCTTTATCGTGTGGGGACTGCTCAACGGGCTCTATTATCTCCCGCTGATGCTCACCGAAAAACAGAAACGGCATGTCGGTACCGTGGCCGAGGGCCGGCTCTTTCCATCCCCCGGCGATCTCTCTCGGATAGTCGCGACGTTCGGGATCACACTGCTGGCATGGGTGTTCTTCCGCGCCGACTCGCTGGGCCACGCCATAAATTTCCTCGGCCACATGTTTACGCACACATGGACAGCGTCGCCGGTTGTGCACAAGCCGATATTCATGTGCTTCGGTCTGCTGATCGTGGAATGGCTCCAGCGCGGGAGACAGCACGCGCTCGAGATCGCACACCTGCCCACATATGCGCGGTGGACAATCTACCTGATCGTTGCGCTGGGTCTGGCGGCATTCGGCAACTTCGGGCAGGTCGAGTTCATATATTTCCAGTTCTGAGAAGAGTAAAAAACTGGTCATAGTGGAGCGATTCACATGAATCGATCCACTATCAGAGTGAAAAACCGGAAAAAAGTACGGGAAATGAGCGAAATACAGCCGAAAAAACACCGGTTTTCGCGTAAAATTCGGGGAAAAATGGGTACTTTTTTCAGGAAACTGGCGCTGTTCTCATCGATTTTTCTCATTGGGTATGCCGGATTGATCTTCTTCGCCGCCAACACCGGCAGCGACACGCAGGGCTTTTTCCGCCGGGCGAGCAATATCATCGTCGGCAAACCCGCTCCCGGCGGAGATTCGATGCTGCGATTCGGAGAGATCGGCGGATACAGCGATCTCGACATCCTCTTCACCGGCTCCTCGCACTGCTACCGGAGCTTCGACCCGCGATTCTACAGGGATCACGGCCTGAAAACCTTCAACATGGGCTCGACCTCGCAAAGCCCGATCAACACCTATTACCTGTTGGAAAAACATATAGATACACTGTCACCAAAGCTGATCGTGCTCGAGGTTTACTGGGGCGTGCTCGAATTGAAAGGGGTGGAATCGCTGCTCGATCTCTCTGTTAACCTCCCTGTTGACAGGATGCTATGGCGTATGGCCTGGGCCACCCGCGACATCCGCGCACTGAACCGTCTGCTGGCGGTCGAGCTCGATCTGGACAGAAAACCCCTCGCCGAAGTCGAACCGGAAGCGGAGCCGGGCGATGAATATGTACCCGGAGGGTTCGTCAACAATTCCGGCGGACGGGAGGGTGACCGTTGTTACCCGCCGACGACCGTCAGGGTCAATTCCCTGCAAATCAAGTACTTGGAGAGGATCATTGAACTGGCCGACATGCGGGGAATCGGCATCGTACTGGTGGCACAGCCGGTGCCGAAGGCCACGCTCGGCAACGTGCGCAACTATGGCGAGATCGACAGCCTGCTGAACGATGTCACCGCTCGGTACGATGTTCCCTATTTCGATTTCAACGTGATGATGGACCTCAACGACAGCGCGCATTTCTACGACTACCACCACCTCAACTCCGTGGGAGTTGCGGCGTTCAACCGCAGGCTGTTGGACGAGCTGGCGAACCATGACCTCGTGCGAACCGGCGGGTAGTACTTTCGGTCGGACAAGACACCCCAAGGAAAACAAAGAATTTGGAAGAAAAGAGATCGCGAGGTGAAATCCCGATAAAGTGCAGGCAAGTATTGCTTACGCTTAACGGATCATGCCCACAATGCACGCGGGGGAGAACATGAGGTCAGGCATATGCCCAACCCCTTGTTTTTCCTGAGCCACCTGTCGGATTTGAACCGACGACCTACGCATTACGAATGCGTTGCTCTACCAACTGAGCTAAGGTGGCCTGATGGAACGGCGTTGCAACCGCCCCGCCTCAACGCGATAAAAATAACTTCACGGTCACGAAAATGCACATTCCCTGATGAGGAAGGAGAGCCTCCGTTTGTCAACCGTCTGTTGAACAGCCGTCATCAACAAAACCTGACAAACCCGGCGAGCGTGTCTCGCCGGGCCACCCGCCCAGCGAGGTCGGGTTCCAAGTGGAAACCGCCCCGGAGATGATCGCAGCGGTCGAGCGTTGCTTCGCTAATCTCCTTGAAAAAGCCCTGATTCGCGCCGAATATGGCCCCAAACTGGTCGGAGCAGAATTTTCCATTGCGGTAATCGGCCACAAGCTTTACCTTCCAAGCCGACAACGATAGGAGAAAGCGATGGCCATTGTAGCAGTCAGCATCGCACCATCCGGTACCGAATCATCAAGCCTCAGCCGTCATGTAGCCCGTGCGCTCGAAGTAATCCGCGATGACGGCCGGGTCGAATGGGAATTGAACTCGATGTTCACCACGATGCAGGGCGAACTGGTGGACTGCCTCGAGATCATCGGCAAGATGCACGAGGCACTCGCCGAGATGGGCGCTCCCCGGATCGAATCCGTGATTAAAATCGATGACCGGCGGGACAAACCTGCGGATATGAAGGTCAAAGTCGAGTCAGCGCTCGGGAAAATGAGCGAAGAAGGGTGACCAGCAGGCTGATAACCTGCGAGGCTATCAGCAGCCAGCGGTTTTTCAGACAAACCGGATAGAGACAACCCGCAGGAGACGGAAGGGATGCACGAGACGGCGACTATCGGGGTCACGGCAGACGGGTACGCCCTCGGCGCGTTCATCGGATATCTGGTGTTGATCTGCCTTATCGGGGCGCTGACCACCAGGTTTTCATCGACAGGACTCAAGGAGTTTTTCCTCGCCGGACGTAAACTGAACCGCTTCGTAGTCGCGCTCTCAGCTGTAGTATCGGGCCGGAGTTCATGGCTGCTGATCGGTTTTCCGGGATGGCCTACAGCCGTGGCGCCTCGGCTGTCTGGGCGGTAATAGGCTATATCACGGTCGAATTGTTCCTGTTTCTCTCTTACGCCGGCCGCCTGCGGCGATTCAGCGAAGCACACGGCTGCATCACGCTGCCTGACTTCTACGCCGCCCGTTTCAACGACCGCAGCGGCGTCCTGCGCATCCTTTTGACGTCGATTATCCTCTTTTTCATGGTGGGTTACGTCTCCGCCCAGTTCGTCGGCGGCGGCAAGGCTTTCGCCGCAGGGTTCGGGCTGAGTCCGACATCGGGTGTATTTATTACCGCCGCAATCGTCCTGATCTATACACTACTCGGCGGGTTCCTCGCGGTCAGCCTGACCGACATGGTGCAGGCGTTTTTCATGATCGTCGCGCTGGTGATACTGCCGGTCGCAGCCATAGTCGACAAGGGTGGATGGGCGGTGACATCATCGGCGCTGGCCGGACTCGACCCCGCGCTGCTCGACCCGATTGCTCTGAGTTTCGGCGCATTGATCGGCTTCGCCGGGATCGGCCTCGGCTCGCCGGGAAACCCGCACATCATAGTGCGCTACATGTCGATTGACGACCCGAAACAGCTAAAGGTTTCAGCGCTGGTCGGGACGCTGTGGAACGTGATCATGGCCGGTGGGGCGCTCTTCGTCGGGCTCGCCGGACGCGCCTGGTTCCCGGAGGCGGCCCTCCTCCCGGGGGGCGACATCGAGCACCTCTACCCCGTGCTCGCCCAACAGCACCTCCACCCCGTGCTCTTCGGGATCGTTATCGCATCCATATTCGCCGCGATCATGTCCACGGCCGATTCGCAACTGCTGGTCGCGGCCTCCAGCGTGGTGGTTGACGTCTACGAAAAGATCATCCGCCGCGGCGCTTCACTGCCGCCGAGGCTGATGGTCAACTACAGCCGGGTGGTAATCGTGCTGCTGGTGATCATCGCCATCGCGATGGGGATGACGGCCGGACGGTTGGTTTTCTGGCTGGTGCTCTTCGCCTGGGCGGGACTCGGGGCCTCCATCGGTTCGACCTCAATCCTCGCACTCTACTGGCGGCGGACGACACGCGCCGGGGTGATC
>SDBT01008365.1_pt1 | contig 16913 bp, 31 predicted proteins | sample 2277101 | NCBI WGS metagenome assembly SDBT01 (sample SAMN10404973, study PRJNA504765) | marine sediment metagenome | isolation source: marine sediment core GS10_PC15, 103 cmbsf | place: Arctic Ocean: Southern Knipovich Ridge | collected 2010
GAGCAATCGTCAATTACTTATTTTGTTATTAAAATTAATCAAAATGAAAAATCTCTGGAAATCGATTAATTAAAACTATAGCGATGAATGTTCAATATGAGCAATCGATTAATCAAAACTATAGTTGGGTTTAATCAATATGAGCAATCAAATGTCAGATAAATTAGAAGTTGCCCTTAAGCGAGTTTACAAACAAGATTTCAATGTCTATAGCCTTATGAATCGCCTTAAAAAAGACATCGGTCAGCCTAAAGAGTGGTGCTTCCCTGAACTAGTCTTATTAGGAGTCTGTAAGGCCTATGAACAAGACAAAGCTAACATTAAGCAACCTTGGCCCTGGTTCGTTAAAGTAGTTAAAGTCGAAACTGCTCTATATCACGCACAGCAAAATATCAATGCCAATAAGAAAGATTACAAATCTGCTTTCAGCTTAAAGGATTTATTGAAATAGGTTTACCCAAACCATAGGAGGTACTCTTGACAAAATTCCTAATCATAATCTCAATCCTAACGTTCTTACTTTGCTTATATTTAGCAAGCGTGATAACCGGACAAGTGGAGGGGGCCGTTATGACCGAGCAAGAGAAGTTGAACGAGCTTGAACCTGTAACGAAAGTCAAGATTGAAGCGCTATTGTTGCATGCGCGAGACAGATGGCCGGGCCGGAGAATAATCGTGGCTGAGACTTATCGTACACAGGCTCGGCGAGATAAATTATTCGCTAAAGGCCCTAACACTACTATGGTCAAAGTTTCGCAACACACCAGGCGCAAAGCCGCTGACATTTATTTCATCAACGCTAAGGGGATACTGTCCTGTGAAGAAGCTCCATATAAAGAATTGGCAGAGATAGCTACAAGTTTAGGATTAACGGCAGGATATTATTGGAAAGTCCCTTTCGATCCGGGACATTTTGAAAATAGGTAAACGAAAGGAGTGGGTGATGAAAGTATATCGCTTAAAAAGGGATTTCAAAGAATATCCTCATTGGAAAAAGGGAACAATGTTTGGTTTTGAAGATGATACTGGTGTTGTTTGGGGAATGGAAAGCAAAACAAGAACAAACTCTTATCCCTTAAGAACCCCACTTGCAGGTTATCTATGGATGTTATTAACAGAAAAGAACCTATTTCAAAAGATAAGAATGTAATTTAACCCCCTAACCACAGGAGAGAGGGATGAAAGCGATTAAGGATTGCGAGTGGGAAGTAAAATTAGAGAAAACAATATCGTTGGGGACTAAACATAAATTTATATATCTTTGGAAAGCAGAAGTTGCTTGGGATGGTTTAAGCAGTAGCCCTACTGGAATTTTAGATATTAGTTCAGAGGGATGGATGCCTTTGAGAGAATCGAAAAAGGAATGGGAATGCTTCGCCAAACTCAATGGCATTAAGAAATGGAAGTATGTTTAACACAGGAGATTAACCGATGAAAGGTAAGAAGAAGATATGTTCGGGGCGGAATAATAAATGGTGTAAAGATTTATACGGGTCTGGAGAACGCAGTTGCATTCATCGCAAGCCCCATATTTGTTGGCAAAAACGAACAAAGTGTGATGTAACAGGAAAATTGACAATTTGCAGGGAGATAAAATGAAAGAGCTTGATGAGATATTAAAGGGTTTACGAGATAGTGAAATATCTTGCAGAACTAACAAAATGCCAGAAGCAAGACGAAGAAGGATAATCCAAGCCCACACCACAATCCTCTCCCTATTCAAAGAGAAGATGATGAGTGTGGTGGAGATAGCAGATATAATATGTTTAAAAGCAACAACAAAAGATGGAGATTGGTTGAATGACATTTATCCAGATAATTTAGCCAAAGCAATCCACAAAGAACTGATGGGGAGATTGAAATGAGATTTATAGAAGTGTTGGTAGATTTACTACTCATAACCATTGCAGCAACTGGGGCGTGTATTGCTATTGTGCTTGATAAGTTCAAAAAATACTGGAAGGAAATACTTATGTTAATAGTTCTCGGTATCGTAACATATTTTGCTTTAGGTGTAAGAGAGGGGTTTGTGGTAAGATGAGTAAAATAAAATTTGGCTTAATTGTTGCTGTTATTGCTATTGTTATTATTGTTATGGTTATTCTGTGGGTTACGCCACCTGCCCATTGGTGGTATAGATGAGGATAAAATGAAATTTCTTAAAATACTTTTAATTGCTATCGGGTATTATGTGTTGGGGTGGTTACTGATACTATTTATGATGTGGGGGTCAGGGTGAGAGAAGCATACACTCGTATTTGGGAAATTAAGAGAGCAAGACGGTTATTCAAAGCCTATGAAGGTTGGATACCACAAAATTCAATGGTTCTGGATATTGGCTGTGGTAATGCCTACGCTTCTAATGAAGTTAGAAAACACTTCAAAATATTTATGGCTCTTACTGACTTCAAGTCCTACCATAAGGTTAATCTGCCTTTTAAAATATGCACCGATGAACTTCCTTTCGGTGATAATACTTTTGACATCTGTCTTTTATCAAGCGTCTTACACCACACCTCCAGCCCACAAATATTACTCCAAGAAGCCCTACGGGTAGGTAAACAGGTTTTAATCTATGAAGCCAACCCAAGTATATCTATGCTCGTATATGATATATTAAATAATTGGATGGAATACAATAGATGGGAAGTGGCTGTTTTTAGATGGGCAGAAGATTGGGAGAGGATTATTTACAGATTAGGGCGTTATAGTGAGACACGAAGACTTGGATTTTTAAACTATTCAATGAGGATAAAATGATACCTTACGACTCGTTAGCTCAGACAGGGAAAGGTTTTTCAGCTTACGATAACTGGGCAGTAGAACACCCTGTCCTAAATTGGACTTTAGCTACCTTACTTCTAATTATAACTTTAATCATAGTACACTACATTCAAAAAAGGAGGGGAGAATGAGATGTTTCCGGTGGTTTATAGCAGCGATTATTTTAGTGTGGACATTGGGTTCTATCGCATTTGCTGAGATAGTTATTATGCCCAAGACTCAGCAGGAAATAAAATTACAGCATCTTCAGGAACAGGTATTGTGGAGAATGCTAAACGAAATCAAAGATCCATCTGATAGAGAAATAGAATTGGATATTCTAAGAAGTATTAAAAGATCACTTAATGCACTTGAGAGGTGATGAATGGGGGAATTAAAAGAAGAAAAAGGGATAACTTCTTATTTTGAATATATAACCTTGATTTTTAAGATCGCCACAGAGAGCTGGCAGAAGGCCGGAGGCTCTGGGGGAAGTTGGAAAGTAACGGATGATAAAGGATTCAGACAGGCAAAAATAGAACCATTGATGGTGCATAGAATATCTGAAAAGAAAGATGAGGACGATTGATGAGCATACTATATTTTCTTCTATTTTTCCATAGACCAGGATTCGGACATTTTGCTTGGGGTAGACTTGCCGACCTTCTGCAACTCGATATTTTAATCGCTATAATCTGGTGGAATGGGTGGAGAAGGTGGAGGAGATTGCGAGATAAAGATAAGGGGGAAAAATGAAACGATGGCTTAGATGGATACCAATATGGATTATAAGTGCTTTATTAGGTTGGAATTTGGGTAAAGTAATTTGGCCTCAATACCAACGAGACCTTATTCCTATGCCTTCCATAATCCACGAGTTTGGTAAATTTCCTTTGCTCGATGAGTTGGATTTAATGACTTGTATGACTGCCCCTATGGTAGTAATGTATGATAAAGAAGGCGAGGTTAAATCTATTCAGACTTATATTTTTGATAAAGATGGTGATGTAAAAGGTTATTATTCAGCTTTCAATAAAGGCAATTTTGATAAAGGTTATATGTATGGTTGTGACGATTGGGGTGAACCCATAAAGGTTTGGAAGGAATGATTAGACTAATAATAGTTTCCATAGCCACAGGTATAGGATTAGGTTTAGGATTTGCTATACCAATAGCTTTTGTACTATGGTTGTTAAAGAAGAAATGAGATTAACCTATAGCAGTTCCGCAAACAGAAACGGAGGGGGAAGTGCGGATAAGAACAATAATCGCAGTAGTAGTAATGATGTTAATGGCCTCACCAGCTTTTGCTTTGCTTAATGATGAGTCAATCAATCAAGACCAAAGCGTAGGAGTGAATAATGAGAATGATAATACCAACACCGGTATTAACACTAACATCACTTCAAGTGATTCAACTTCTCAGGCACGTCAACAGCAAGACCAAGATCAAGACCAGGCTCAGCTTCAAGGACAAGATCAAGAAATGCAACAGGGTCAAATAGGCATCAATAAGCAGGCAATGGGACAAGGACAACAAGCCGAAATAGACATCCAAGACAACAGAGAAACCACAGGCTATTATCTTGCCGCACCTAGCACAATAGCAGCATCTGGTCAGAAAGCGTCAAGTATATATTCTATCTTTGGTGGTCTTAACCTTGCTCAGACAGAAGAAGCCAAGCACTGTATGGATGTGCTTAATGTTATCGGACAGTTGGAAACTGCTGAATACTTAACAGCAGAACAAGCCAGAGCCGAAGCATTAAAAGTCTTTGAACAGCTCAAAGATGCTACAGCATCCAAGAGATTGCTTGGAGTTCTCTGGAAGACCAGAGGGAATCATCTCTTGAATGGTCTAGGGTTGTTTGCCTGGGATGATCTTTACGCAAAGATGGGTGGCGGAGAGAAACACGAGAGAGTAGACACCAATTTGGATATAGGCAACAGAGGAAACTTCTAACAAACTGCGGAATTGCTATAGGGTTTTAATTGGGGGTTGTGATGGTTTGGAAACCTGACAGAGGAAGACAAAACTCTTGTGGCACACGACAAGAGAGACTGTAATACAAGGACTGTTGCAGACCAACTGCTCACAACCCCTCAACAAAGGAGGAGTAAGATGCTTGGAAGACCAAGAACTGATGAGGAGATAATTGATGTAATTGGTAAAGCTCTTAAGAAGGGAGAAAGTTATCACGGGAATATAGGTAATTATAATGACGAAATAGTCTTATGGGATCTATATAGCTTAAGATTATCAAAAGATAGTAATAATGACTTAAGAATTAAGTTTAATGCTTTGTTGGAATATTTAGGTTTAGAATTTGTATCCTCTCCATCTGATATCGTGAGAAAAAAGAAGAAATAAATAAATCTCAAAATGGATCTTGACTTTTGAGAAATTTGTGGTATGATTATTATATAATAGAATAGAATACTAAGACAATTCCAAAAACGATTGCCTTTGGCGTCAAGTTAGGATAAGTCTTATGTTGCTTTATGCGATGTGAGCTTTATCTACTTGGCGCTTTTTTATTGGACATCATACGATAGGTAACTCTATTGTTGATAAAATGTTAGGGAAGATATGAGGATACAAGATATAAAGGGAACTCATAAAATAAGAGACTTCAAAATTTGCGAGATATGGCTTGAGAGTGATAAGACTCAACGTGAAATCGCTGACTTGGTTAATTTGTCAGAACGTCATATAGGTAGAATAGTTTACAAAAATCGAAATGTCTTAAAATCAGAAAAAGAATGGGAGAAAGCTAAGCGTAAACATTGGCTTAAAGTACAGATAAAAAAGCGTGGTGATAGCAAGAAGGATGCCGCCGATTTAGTTGAGCAGTTACGAAGAGAAGAAGAAGGCGATAAAGCAATAGTGGATCAATCCACCAAGTATAACATTCAGATTATAAGATATGGTAAAGATAGACGTACAGACCCCAGTCCTGCAATTCAGCGAGCAGATTCACAAATGGCAGCTTGAGGTATTAGACAACTTTGATGATGGAACAGCTCGTTTCTTTCTGCTTAATTGGCACAGGAGAGCTAGAAAGACTACGTTATTACTTAATATGTTGATACGTGAGGCAATTAGTAATCCCAAGAGTGTTTATGGTTATATCGGCCCTACTTACAAACAATCCAAATCAATAATCTGGCGAGATCCAAATATGCTTGATAGATACCTACCACGTGAATTAGTTAAACGAAAGAATGAAAGCGAGTTATTCATAGAGTTTGTCAATGGCTCTATCTTAGCAATTAAGGGTGCTGATGAGCCTGATAGCATTAGGGGTATGGACTTTAGCGGAGTAGGTATAGATGAGTGGGCTTTGATTAAGCGTGAAATATGGGAGGAAATATTACGTCCCGTAATTGCTCAATCAAGCAAGCGTTGGGCTGTATTTGCTTTCACTCCTAAAGGACAGAATCACGCTTACGAATACTGGCAGTCGGCGGAGAAAAATAAACTATGGTATAGAAGTTTCCTACCCGCATCCATATCTAATATCCTACCTAAAGAGGAATTGATAGAAGCCAAGAATGATATGCCTCATTTCTACGAGCAGGAGTTTGAATGCTCATTTATGGCTGAGGAAGATACATTTACTTTAATACCCGCAAAATATCTCGAAGCCTTAAAGAATGTCCATTACTATGATACCATAATCGGTGAAGTTATAGCCTCCGATCCATCAGCAGGAGGAGATGAGTGCGCTAACTATGTACTTCGTAATAACCGCATAATAGACTCTAAGTTTATGTATGAGAAAGACACTATGAAGGTTGCCGGTGAGTTGATGGTTTTAGGTGCAAGGCACGGAATAGATAACTTCGCCATTGATAACATCGGTATCGGCAAGGGAATATGCGATAGGCTCTCTGAGCTTAAGAAAATAGTAATGGAGATTAACTCTTCCGAGAGTGCTACCGGAGCATTAAAGTATCAGTTCTATAATCGCAGGACTGAGATGTGGTGGTATGTGATGAAAAGGATTATGGATAAGGAAATGCCTTATCCTGATGATGCTGAGCTTAGGAGACAGCTCTCAAGCGTTAAATACAAGGTGGTCAACTCTAATGGCCAGATTGCACTTGAGCCTAAAGTTGAGACTAAAAAGCGATTAGGGAGAAGTCCAGACCGGGCCGACGCATTTATTTATGGCATATTTGCAACCCAATTTCTAAATCCTCGTAACCAAATCTTTAAACCATATAATTACAGAACAGGTGAACCAGAACCAACTAAACATAAGAATGAATTTGGTGAATTACAACCAGTAAGTTATAGATAATGGCTAAAAGTTCAACAAGTTTCCAAAAAGGACATAAAATTCCTATTGAGTGGAGAGAGAAAATTAGCAAAGCTAATAAAGGTAATACTGCTTGGAATAAAAATATGAAAGGATATAAGTGTCCAGAAAGAAGCGGAGATAATCATTTTTCACGGAAAGAGGGATTTGTTCATCCATCTAAAGGGAAACAACTTTGGAAGAACAGGATGCATCCAAGAGGTATGTTGGGTAAGGTAGCTTGGAACAAAGATAAGAAAACTCCCATTGAAACAAGATTAAAATTAAGTGTATCCCATTTAGGACAAATAGCGTGGAATAAAGGTTTAGGCAATGGTCGTACTTATTCTTATTACCCATCTATATTTACTAAAGATTGGTTTAGAGAAACTATTAAGAAACGGGATAACTACCAATGTCAAGGTTGTGGGATAACTGAAGAAGAACATATTGTAGTTTTTGGACATAAATTATGTTTACATCACATAGATTATAATACAGCTAATTGTGAACCATTAAACTTAGTTACTGTATGTAAGTCTTGTAATACGAGAGCGGAACATAATAAACCTTATTGGCAAGAGTTTTATTCAGATAAAGTTAAACTAAACTCCAAAACGGAGTAAGGAGGGGGAATGAGAGTAGAAAAATACTGTATGTGTGATTTTTGTTTTCAAGTCTATAATCATCATACAGGGGCAGAATTGCCTTTTTGTGATTTTTGTAGTAGTCCGGTAAATAAAATAAAAATGCGTGAATGTTCATTTTTAGAAACATTATTATTACACATAAGTTTTAATTTCAAGGAGGCAAAGGCCAAATGAAAATCATTCCCTTTAAAGACACATTACTTTGTAAACGCAGGAAAGTATCAACTACCCTTAAAGATGGTAAAACAGAGGGTGGGATAATTCTACCAGAAGAGACTCAGGATCGTTCTACTAACTTGGCTGATGTTACAGAAGTAGCAGAGTTGACTTTCGCTGACCAACAGATACTTGATAACGCTGAGAAAATTGTAGATGGCTTAACTAAAAAGGCCGCAGAAGGTGATTCCGATGCCCTTAAGTCTCTATATGAGATAAACGATTTTGTTAAGCGTAAATCTATTAAAGTTGGAGATGCCATATTTCTTGCAAGTTATTCAGGCGTTGATTTCTACGCAACGGGAATAAAAGAACAGCAAACGATTATAAAGTTATCGGACATTATCGGATTGGTGGTGGCAGATGAGTAATAATGGCAAAGACCCACAAGAATACCCACAGCTCATATTTAAGGCTGAGGTAATTCTCTTACCGGATGGCAAAAAGACTGTTGCTTTTACTTACAAGACTGATCATATTCCCACACTAGATGGTGTAGTCCAACAGTTACATTATGATATTATAGAACTCCGGGCAATGCAGACAACCAAGCAGGAGATGAATAAGTTAAAGCTAATTACTAAAGGCTCGGTACAATCACTTGCTCAGTTTTTGAAGAGGAAGAGGAGATAAGGATAATATTATGGCAACTCCCCAAGATGATTTAGGTATTGTCCAGGACACTATACCAGTAGAACAGAAAGAAATCAACGAGCTTAATGAGGTTGACTTCTTAAAGCAGGTCAAGGAGAAGAATAAGAAGAAACTGGTTAAACTAAATGGCTTACAACAAGAGATTATCGGACAGCATATCGTTGATTTATATGACCAGGAGAAAGACAACCATAAGGAAGTCTCTGATAGGATAGACGAATGGGATGATGTTATCCATATGGTTCGTAACTCACCACCAGGCTCAGATGCCGAAACACCTAACTACCGCACACCTTTAACCGCAGTTATCCTAGAAGTCCTACACGCCAATATAATGAATATCTTTTTCTCACCTAAGGATATAGTTCGTGTCCTGCCAACAGAAGAAGGAGATATCCCTAAGGTCAAGAAACTAGATACTTTCGCTAATTGGTCAGTTAAGAATGAATTAGAGATTGAGGCTAACTTTGATCGCTTATCTCACGCCTCTGGAAAGAACGGTGAAAGCCCTTATATAATGAGCTGGCTTAAAGAGTACGGAGTAGATGTAGAGGTTGAGCCAGTAATGAACCCCGCTAATCCTGAAGAACCTTTAACTGATGATTTAGGAGAAGTTGTTACCCAAGAGAGGGATGTGCCTAAATTGCTCTACAATGGGCCTAAATTGACTGTATTCTCTCGTAAGGACTATATCATACCAAAATCAGCAACGGCGGACAAAATACCCCAATGGGAGATGAGAAGAGTTCCTTTTAGTGCAGATGAGGTAATGCGCAGACAGCGTGAGGGTAAGTTCTATAATGGCGTTTTTAAAGAAATAGGTGGCTGGGGTACTGATAGTTTAGTAACCGAAGATGGCAAAATAGATTTAGAGGGTGATGAGATACCTTTAGCCAAGACCGAGAAGATGTTTGTGGAGTTTTATGGGCGTTTAAGAATACAGACTTTAAAAGAAAACTCTGACCAATCAACCAATGATGATCAGTTTGAAGAATTAGAAGATGAGTTTATCGGCATAACTGAGCTTAAAAGTAAAACCCTCTGTTGTTTAAAGAAGAATAGATTTCCACTTAAACTGAGACCTATTAAGTTAGATTTATATATACCTGATGATGAAGGTAGAATGAGAGGAGTGGGAGTTCCCGAGACTTTAGATACCTTACAGAAATCCGCTGACTCACTTCACAATCAATATCTCTTAGGTACTATACAGGCCAATAGTCCGGTTATATTCTTCACTCCAATAGGGAATATGCGTAGAGAACCCATAAAGATTAAGGCTGGTTTTATGTATCCTACCTCAGATCCTAACTCATTAAAAGAGGTTAAGTTCTCCCCGCCTGATAATAGTTTACTTAAAATGATAGAGAGGGTAGAGAACCAGGCCCAGGTTATGTTTGGTGTGAGTAACTTCGCAGCAGGAGTTGAGAGTACCATTGACCCCACAGGGCCAGCTAAGAAAGCCGAGATAGTAGTGGCCCAGGGTAATGTTCGGATAAACGCTATAATTAAAAGACGATTAAGAACTTTAAAGGACATCTTAAAGAAATGGTATTTACTTTATCAGGCTAATATGCCACCTAATAAGTTTATGCGTATTGCGGGAGTTAGTAGAGATAATCCGTTTAAGTTCGATAAGATGAATATGACCGATTTCGCTTTGAAGTCAATTCCTGATTTTGAATTTACTGGAAATATACTAAACGCAAACAAGACATTAGAGATAAATAAGAAACTAGCGATTTATAGGTTAGCGATAGAAAACCCATTCTTTAATCCACAGACAGCTCAGGGTGGACAAGCCTTGCACGCAATAACCAAATGGATATTAGATTCTATGGATGAGACTGGCATATCAGCTTTTATGCCACCCGCACCCGCTGAGATAGTAGATACTCCTGAGGAGGAGAACTCGATGTTCTTGCAGGGTGATACTGGTGAGCCTGAGGAAAGAGACGATCACCCTCGTCATATGCAAGTACATAGTGAGTTTCTATTAAAACCTAATTTACCACCTAAAGTTGACAAGAATATAAGAGAGCATATTGGACAGCACGTTGATATGCTACAAAAACTAGTAACAAAGCAGATGGTAATGTCGCAATTACCACCGCCACAACCTCAAATGGGGGGCTTAAATGTCTCAGGACAAACAGTCGCCGGAGCAACTGCTTCAGGAGCGCCAAGAGAGTCTGCAGATCTTCTTCAGCAAGTCTCCGGAGTACAAGGTAATCAAGGACTTGGTATTTGACCCGATTTATGAAAATGCTGACTCTACTCTTAAATCAGTAAATTGTGATAAGCGGGATATATTCGTGGGTAAGTGTTTAGCGATCCAAGAGATTTATGATGCTGTTCGTGAGATAAAGGGTATGGTGTTTAAGAAAGATGAAACCCAGAAGACCTGAAAGCATAGATACGCATATAAAAGAATTATGTAGAGACCCTAAGTTTAAGAAAGAATATCTTAAAGAAAGGAAGAAGTTAAAATGCCGTTTTCAATAGAAGATGTTGATAAGCACCATAAGGGATTAGGCAAGAACCAGAAATCCAAATGGGTCAAGATAGCTAATGGTCGCTTAAAGACCTGTCGTGCCGAGAATGGCAAGGATTGTGATGGTTCGGCTATTCGTATTGCCAATAGTGCATTTGAGAAAGAAGGAAGGCGTAAAGGCTAATGGACGATAATACTAAATTCTACCTAGACTTTATAACCCAAGAAATTGAGAAGTTAAAAGAAGGTCGTTTTACCGGAAACATAGAGTTCAAGGTGAACTGGAAAGAAGGCTCGATCGCAAATCTGAATTGTGGCTTAAATAAATCTATCCGTAATATCCGACGAGATAGTTAATATAATGATTGAAAGAATTTGCAAAGTCTGTAAAAAAGAATTTCTAATTTATCCTTTTAAGATTAAACAGGATAGGGGAAAATATTGTTCTAGGAAATGTTATTATAAGGGTATGACACATTTAGTTAAATATTGGACAGGTAGGAAGTTATCTAAAGAGCATATAATAAAATTAAAAAAAGCTAAAAATGGAATAAGGCCTTCTATGGAATGCTATGAAGGATTACGTGCCTTTTGGAAAAATCCTAAAATATCTAAATTAGCTAGAATCAAAATGAGTTTGGCTAAACAGGGTTCTAACCATTATAATTGGAAAGATGGGATTAGTAAAAAACCTTTTTATAATAAATGGATTAAATGTAAAAGAAGAAAACAAGGTGGTCTCTTAACTATTAAAACTGTTCAACGAGTGTACGAAGATAACATCAAAAAATATGGAACACTTACCTGTTATCTTTGCGAAGAATCAATTTTGTTTGGTAATGATAGCTTAGAACATAAAATTCCACTTTCAAGAGGAGGAACAAATGTTTATAAAAACCTAGACGTTGCTTGTTGTGATTGTAATTATAAAAAACATACTAAAACAGATAAAGAATTTAAGAAGATTTTAAATAAATAGTTTTTCGGTAGCTATAAAACTTAGCCCGTCAGTAGTGGAAACATTATTGGCGGGTTTTTTGTTAGGAGGGTAAGATGGTTAGACCAAGACGAGCAAGGCGTAAAGGTAAGGGGAGAGCAAAGGAGATTAAGATTAAGCGGAGGAAATTGTAATGCCGAACCGAGCCAGAAAGAATGTAATGCGAGGCCCACAAAAGCGTAGTAATATCCAGCTTGCTATTGAGGCCATAAGGACATTGTTAAAAGGTGGAGGCCCTGTACTTCCGCCAAAAAAGAGGGGAAGGTGAGACGAATGGGATTTAGGAAAAAGGCTAAAGTGCAAAAACCTAAGGCTAAGAAGAATGTGCAACACTTATTCAGGGCCGATAGAGTTGAGATTAAAGAAAAAGAGGGCTGGAAGCGTGTCAAGGGAGCAGTAAACCCTAAGCATCCGATAACGCATTCAGAGGATTTAGTGTTAATGGAAAGAAACGTCTAAGACGAAGGAAAAGGAGAATAAAATGACGGATAACCCAAATAAGGTTACGGAAGATGAACAAATAAAGAAAGACGATGTACGCTTTAAAGAGCTTAACACCAAGAAAGATACGGATAGGACTACTGAGGAGAATACCGAGCTTGGTGATTTAAAAACTAAATATGCTGGCAGGGCAGAGAAAAGAATAGGTCAGCTTAGTGGTGAGAAGAAAGCAGCGGTAGCCGCTAAGGAAGAAGCCGAGGATCGTGCTTTAAAAGCCGAGCAGGAGTTAAAAGAATTTAAGGATAAGCCAGCTGATACTCCGATAGTTGGTAATAAGAGTGAGACAACAGAGATAGGCGGTAAGAAATACTTTACCGATACTGCCCTTAAAGCTCAGATAGATGCAAATGAAATAACAGAAGCCGCTGCTGTTGATTATCAGACCAAAAGGAATGAGGAAAAAATAGTAGTTAGGGTAACGGGTGAGTTTGAAAAGAAACAAGAGATCGCAGCTACCCAGAAGGCACAACAGGATGATGCTCAGGCGGTATTGAAAGCACACCCTGAGTTTAATACAAAACACGCTAATCATAATCCAAATGACCCTACGTATGTAGAGTGGAAAGAGTTAGTTGCAAATGGTTATGGATTATCTACGGGTGGCTTAATGAAGGCCCTTAAAAAAGCCAAAAAGAATTTAGGTATTAAAGATACGCCAATCGATAGGAGTAGCGATTTTGAAGTAGAGGATACCGCTGCACCTAGAGATAAAGGTGGAACAAAGACGCAGAAAGAGATTACTCTTGATGCGAATGAGGAAGAGGCAGCAGTACAGATGTACACACTGGGAGATGTACCTAACCCTAAGACTGGTAGACCATACACAAGGGAAGAGGCGATCTCCAAAGCCAAAGTGGCCAAACAGAGGAGGAGATAATGGCAAACGAAAAACTCGTTCCTAATCTTAAAGAAACGGTTGAGAAGCCGAAAGAACAGGCAATGCCTGATAAAACGACTGAAAAGAAGAAAGAGTACACAGTCGAGATAGTACGGGATTTCTATGGTAATGTTGATCCATTTTACCTTAGTAAGAAAGACCCGGATTACGCTTATCGCTTTTTAAGAGATGATACGAAAACCGGAGGGAAGAATGTTTCCATTAAGACTGGTAATCTGCTCTTTCAGAAAGGCGGTTGGCAACTTTGTCCTAAAGAACACCTGATGAGAATTGGCATCAAAGAGACTGAACTCTCTGCGGATAATTTCTTAAGGCGGGGCGATACAATACTCGCATTTATGCCGAAGAAGTTATTTGAGGAGAAACAGTCTCATAAGATAAAAGAGGCAAAGGGAATAATGGACGCTGTTAAGCGAAGAGCAAATAAAGGAGACCCGACTGAAGCGGGAACATCAATACATCCCACGATGAGTGGTCTCCAGACTAAAAAACAATTAGGAATGAAATAAAAGGAGTTAATTATGGCTAACAGAGATGCCCCTATGGGTTTCACCCCTACGGTGAAACTCGATGGTAGTAATATACCTACTAGGTGGTTTCCGGTTGATTCTGGTAATGCAACGAGAATAGCTGTGGGAGATGTGGTAAAAGCTATGCCAAACGGGAATGCAAACTTTGCTGGTGCTGGTGAAGGTGTCGATACTATCGGTGTTGTAGTTTCTATTTCGGATACTAAAGGCAATTCAGTAGGACATCCCAATGGTGATATAGCTACAAAGTATCTTCCTGTATCTACAGCTGGAAGGGTTAAAGTAGCCCTATTCCTACCCGACTGTATTTTTAGAATACAGACAGATGGGACGATAGCTGAGACAGCAAGGTTCGCCTCGGCTAATCACGTTGCAACAGAATGTGATACCACTACGGCAAGGTCGAAAGCAGAGTTAAATAGCTCAACGTCGACTGATGCCGGATTTAAGATAGTTGATAAAGTTGACGAACCAGGTAATGCTTGGGGAGAGTTTGTAGAATTGTTAGTAGTCCCGAGTGAGAGTTACTGGTTCCAAGACGTAGCAGGAGTTTAATGGCATTTAGAGTAAAGGAGATAGACAATGGCAGGAACAATCACTAGTGCGCAAATGGTCGATGCTCTTGATGCCAACCTCAATGATATGCACCAGGATGGATTGACGAGTTGGGGTGAAGAGTATCGTACTGTGTTTAACGTGCTGAACTCGACCAAGCAGTCAGAAGTTGACAGTTACGAGTCGGGTTTTGCAGCAATGCCTGAAAAAGCAGAAGGCACTGCAGCTATTTATGACGTGATATTGCCTGGTATCAAAAAGGCATATACTCACGTTACATACGCTCTCGGTTATGAAATTACCGAAGAAGCGATTGAAGATAACTTACAGACAGCACAGACGTTCAACAAATTGCCTGCAGCGTTGACTAGAGCAGCAATCGAAACTGTTGAGGTTACGGCGGCCAATGTATTTAATAATGGCTTCACGACCAATGGTTTTGATGGTGTGCCTCTATTCTCAACGACTCATCCAGATCTTAGCGGAACGACCCAAGCCAATAAGCCGTCTACTGATGCTGATTTATCAATCACATCTTTAACGGCTGGTTTGACGGTTGTTGAGAAGTTTACGGATGAGAGAGGTCTGAAACGACCTATGAAGGCAAGAACGCTACTTATTCCGGTTGATAGTTGGAACGTGGCGGAAGAGTTGCTTGGCTCAGAGTTTAAACCCTTTGTGGCCAACAATGAAGTAAACGCACTTCAGAAAAAAGACTTGCAGTATTTTGTCTGGCATTATCTGACGGATACTGATGCTTGGTTCTTGCTAGCAGAGAAGGGTCAGCATATGCTCAAGTTCTTCTGGAGAATAAAATTAGGTGCGTTAAAACGTGGAACTGATTTCGACTCCACTAACTTGAAACACTTATCAAGAATGAGGTTCTCGGTTGATTATTCCCATTGGATGGGAACTTATGGCTCTTCGGGAGCATAAACAAAGGAGATGGTTATGAGGAAAATCTGCTTCAGTTTGTTTGTACTAAGCGTGATTTTACTTATGGTTGGCCATTCCTTTGCTCAGACTCCCCGTGATGGCACATCATCTGAAGGTAAATCAACGTTTACTAATATTGCCGTTAGAGGTTTAAATAAAGACGGAACATCGGCTGTTATCAATCCTGGTGTTCCGGGATATATAGAGATGACCAGTACTGCTGGGAGTATATTTTATCTCTATATTGATAATGACGGTACGTTGAGAATTGCATCAGATGTAGCAATGGGACTTGACGCAAGCCCTAACACTGTTAGTTGGGGAGGGGCTGCTTCGGCTCCAGCTGTTGGGGATCAAGGTGATTAACCATAAGTACGCAATTGGGAAAGGGGTTTAACCACCCCTTTCCTCCTATCTTTAATTATGGAAAATAGACCCAAGTGTTCAATTGGTGGATGCAATAATTTAGCGGTAAAAAGAGGTAGATTAAAGAATAACTCTATTTCTTTCCGTAAGTTTTGTGATAGACACCGTAGAGAAAGATATAATTCACCAAGAGCATTGGGTGTTGAAGGAAGGAGAAGATTAAGGAAGAAATTATTATTTCCTAATAAAAAATGTATAATCTGCGATTGGGAAGGTCCTTGTGATAGACATAGAATAATTTTTGGTCAAAATGGTGGTAAGTATATTAAAGGAAATGTTGTAATTGTTTGTCCCAATTGCCATAGATTGATACATTTAGGTAAATTGAATATTAAATAACCCTAACTAAGATATGAGAAAATTCCTCACCTTAATAATCCTAGCTATATTTATAATACCCCTCTCAAGCGTAATACCCTTGAGGGGACAGCCTATTTGGTACGGGCAGTATTTAGGCTTATTATTCTTTTTGTTTTTAAGTGTAAGCGTTGTTCTTTGGCAATTTAATAGGTGGCTTTCGGTATTTACCCTACTCTGTTTATATTCAACATTTTTTGTTACAAGTATGTCGCCGAGGTCGATAGTTCTTTTGTTTCAGCTTGATTTAGCTTGCCTAGCGTCATACGGAATAAGCAGGTTTGGTAAGAAACATAGGCAGATAATTATAAAAGCCATTGTTGGATTGATGTTGTTGCAGGGTTTGTGGATCGCATTACAGGCTAATAATATACCGATAAAGATAAAGACAGATACTTTTGAGACTGACTTGACATTTGTATCGAGGTTAAGGCCTGGACAGAAAGAGATGGTTGGCTTCTCTGGTTCACCAGACCAGATAGGCGCATTCTTTGCGCTTACGTTACCGATAGCTTTATATGTATTTCCACCTCTGGTTCTATTATCTTTAGCGGGTTTAGTAGTATCGAAGTCCTCATTTGCGTTTGTGGCGGCTATTTTATCCGGTCTTATATATTTGTTTTATGTTAATA
>SDBT01008366.1_pt1 | contig 16912 bp, 13 predicted proteins | sample 2277101 | NCBI WGS metagenome assembly SDBT01 (sample SAMN10404973, study PRJNA504765) | marine sediment metagenome | isolation source: marine sediment core GS10_PC15, 103 cmbsf | place: Arctic Ocean: Southern Knipovich Ridge | collected 2010
CTAATCCCTCGATATCAGTTTCATACGAGCGAAGCACCGTAAGGAGAGAAGAGTAATGATCAAAAATTTGATTCACAAGATATTTGAGAGCTTCGTTCAAATTCTCTCCCGTCCGTGTACTTGTTGGAAAAATCATTGCGTCGTCTCTTAAATAGTTTAGAGATCTTACTATCTCGCTATGTCTAGCTCCAGCAATATCTTGTTTATTGGCCAAATAAACTATAGGAGTATCAAGCCCTATGGTTTTTCGAAGAGAATTTAGAATAATTATAGCGTCCTCATCTTTTTCGGGGTGGGCCGCATCAAATAAAAAAACAAGACCATCAGCTCCTCGGGCTACTACATCTCTCATAACATTAAACCTTAATAAACCGGGAGTGCCAAACAAAAAGACATCAAATCCATTTAATTTTACACTTCCTAAGTCCATTCCAACGGTGTAATATTTATTATCTCTGGCTTTTGCTTCTACATTTAATGCCTTGTCGTCAAAATATTTAATAAAACTCGATTTACCGCTTTGGGTTGGACCTGATACTGTAATTTTCATGATTGTTAGCTCTACCTTTAAACAAACGATACCAAATGAAGCTTTTGCCGGTCTATAATTGAAAGTGTTTTTATTACTTGATTATTAACTTAATTAGCTTTTTATTTAGCATTAATATATGGATAATATAAATTTGAAGTATTAGGAAAATTAAATCAGAAGATAAAAATCTGTCATACGCCATAAAAAATAGATTTGAAGCAACCAAGAAATGGGTCTCGAACTGTTTTACACCAGTAAAATCTCTTACCCAAAAAACACCGAGGTTAATATCAAAATCTATCTATATTCTTCTGCTCTTCTTGATTTATTCTTGCTAAAACTAATGATTTGAGCAATAATTTTAGATTTTTCAATGGAAGTATTTAATTCAGCAGGTTCTTTAATATAACCTTTATTTAAAGCAAGGTTATATATTTTCTCTCCAGCTTTAGTGCGAATTAATGTTGTTGTTAATCCTTGTTTAGAGGCTATACCGCCAAAAGAAATATCTGCGTAATAATTAGTAAAATTTTCACACACCCTACATGCATTTCTCATAACATCTTGTAACTCTGAAAATTCTATCGTCAGTGGCTTATCCCTATTTTTGAGATATATAATCAAGTTTTCCTTAATATTCATCTTTTCAACATCGTTAAAAGAAAAATTAAATCTTTCTTCAATTCTCGCCCTAGCAGCGTCGTTAAATTTAAAATTCTCGAAACAAAATAACCCCAATGTGTATTCGACTACATGAGCTGGAATTATTTTTAACTCCTGCATTTTTCTTATGGAATGAATTTGACAAGGAACTCCAACGACTGCCAGCTTCATTTTGTCAGAACCAACTACTTTTTTCAATTCTGTAATAGTTGGAACGAAAGTATTGTATTTTCCTAACTCTGAAACAGGACCTTCTACGTTGTAGAATGTGCCTATCGCGTCTATAATATCTTGCTTATTTTTAGCAAAGAAAGGTGTTCTTTGAAATGGACCTATTTTTTTTGATACAATCGCTGCATCAATTAAATTATTTTCTAATAAGGCAATCAGTATTGCTGTAACCACTCCTCCATCAGTAGCAAACTTTTGTATCTGAGGATCACTCGCTTGAGCTGTGGCGATTTTAGTCCAACTACCTATTGGGAGTTTGAAATTATATTTCTCGTTTAATTCTTGGTCTAATTCGTGAATTTCGGGGCAGATTAAATAGCAAATGCCACAATGAAGGCAATTATCTTCATTTGAATAATAAGGTAAACCACTTGTAGAGATGTCAATTGCTCCTATTTCCGCAGCTGAACAAAAACTAACACATCCTCCACATTCTCCACAAATTCCTTTTTCATGAACTTCTTTTATAAGATCTTTAAAGGATTTAGGTTCTACTTCCTTTTCAGTATGGAATCGATCTTCTGTCAAATCTCGTAACACCTATAATATCTTTTACAATTATTTGTTATTATATATTTTTTAAGATTCAAAATTGGAAATTAAACTTCTACTTACTATAAATAAAATTAAGGTAATTAGTTATAAGATTACCTATCTAAATTAATATATTCAACGAAGAATATAAAAATATTTCTTGATTTCAGTAAATTTATTTTAATAGAATACATTTTTCCGTATTTTTTTAATGATTATCTTAATAAATTCACACTTTTTTATTTAAATTAATAATAATTTTATATATCATAATCGGTTTTAATATATTTATTGTAAGGATATGAAAGAAAAATAACAAAGCAGATATTTCAAAAAAAAATAGTAAGAAAAAATTATTATTATTGTTATTAATCTAAAAAATGATTTAAATTCTATACTTTCCATAAATTATCTTTGTTCGCATTTGGTGTAATCAATTGACCAAGAAAATACAAAATGTTATGGTAATTGGAGCAGGAATCGCTGGAATTCAAGCTTCATTAGATTTAGCTGAAAGAGGTATTAAAGTTGAGTTAATTGAGAAGAATGCGTGTATAGGGGGAAGAATGGCTCAACTAGACAAGACTTTCCCAACGAATGATTGCTCGATATGTATTTTAGCTCCAAAACTTGCAGAGTGTTCTCGGCATCCAAATATAACTCTGCATACGCTCTCTGAAATTCAGAGTGTTGAGGGTTCTGCTGGAAATTTTACGGTTAAAGTCTTAAAACAAGCCCGGTATGTTAAAGAAGATGAGTGTATTAACTGCGGAGTCTGCGTTGAAAAATGCCCTATGAGAGTATTAGATGATTTTGATATGCAATTAAGAAAACGTAGGGCAATTTATATTGATTATGTTCAAGGAGTTCCAGCTATTATGTCTATTGACAAAGAGAAATGTCTATGGTTCACAAAATCAGCTTGTCGAATCTGCGAAAAAGTTTGCGAGAGAGAAGCCATAGATTTCGAACAAGAAGATAAGGAAATTGAATTGAAAATTGCGTCTATCATCGTTGCTACGGGTTATGATGTTTTTGATCCTACATCAATTAGTTATTTAGGATATGGACGGCTCCCAAATGTTGTAACTTCTTTAGAATTTGAGCGGATGATAAGCGCATCAGGGCCCCTTGGAGGGCATTTAACACGACCCTTTGATCAAAAAGAACCAGAACATATAGCCTTTCTTAACTGTGTTGGTTCTCGGGATATAAAAAATAATCCTTATTGTTCTTCTTGTTGTTGTATGTATACAACCAAAGAAGCTATGATTGCATTTGAACATAATGATAACATTCAATCTACGATATTTTATATTGATCTTAGAGCTGGTGGTAAGGGTTTTCGAGATTATATTCAAAGAGGATCTGACGATTATGCGATTAAATACATTAAAGCAAAAGTAGCAAAAATTTTACAAGACGAAGAAAAAAATCCAATCATTTTTTACGAAGATATAGACACATTTGAGGTCAAGCAGCCAAAATTTGACTTAGTTGTCTTAGCCACGAGTATGGTTCCTAAAAAAGACGCTGTGAGATTGTCAGAAACTTTAGGCATAAATGTAGATGAATCCAATTTTTTCAAGAGTATGACTTATCATCCACAAAAGTCCTCAAAAGAAGGTATCTTCCTTTGTGGCACTTGTAGGGCGCCAATGGATATTCCAAACTCAGTTGTTGATGCAAGTGGAGCTGCAGCTAAAGCAGCTGAAATAGTGATGAGGGTGTAGGTAAATGACAAACGACGATATAAGAATTGGCGTATTTGTATGTCATTGTGGAACTAACATTGGGGGTGTATTAGATGTTCCTTCATTAGCAGATTATGCAAGGACTTTACCTAACGTAACTTATTCAACTGATAATCTTTATACTTGTTCTGAGGTAGGATTAACTGACATAAAGGAAAATATAGTTGAACATAACTTAAACAGGGTCATCGTCGCTTCATGCTCTCCTAGAACTCATGAACCCTTATTTAGATCTATTTGTCAAGAGGCCGGAATAAACCCTTACTTATTCGAAATGGTTAATATAAGAGATCAGGATTCCTGGGTTCACATGAAAGAACCGGAAAAAGGAACGGATAAAGCAAAGGATCTTATTAGAATGAGCGTCCATAAAGCTGCTTTACTTGAACCACTGGAAAGAATAAAAGTTGCAGTTACACAATCAGCTGTCGTAATAGGTGGGGGAATTGCTGGGATGACTGCTGCGCTAAATTTAGGAAATCAAGGATTTGAAATATCCTTAATTGAAAAAGAATCAGAATTAGGAGGACTTCTTAAGTCTTTAAACAAAGTATTTCCATCCAATGAGGATGCGTCAAATTTATTAGAGAATATAGAAATTATTGAATCTCACGATAACATAAACATTTACAAATCATCGAGTATAGAGAAAGTCTCTGGATTTGTTGGAAATTATAAGGTTGTTATAAAACAGAATAAAAAAACCATTGATATAGATGCGGGGGTAATTATCGTTGCGACTGGAGCTATTCCATTATCTCCGGTGGGCTATTTTGGATACGATAAAAAAAATATTATAAGTCAGTTGGATTTAGAAAGTCTTTTAAAAAATGATCAAGTTAAAGCCAACAATATTACTATGATATTGTGCGTAGGATGTAGAAATGAGGAGAGAAGATACTGCTCAAATATTTGTTGTATGAGTGCTATTAAAAATGCTATGTTAATAATAGAGAAAAATCCGAACGCTCATATTACTATATTGTTTCGAGATATACAAGCATCTGGGACAGTATATGAAAATTATTATAGAAAAGCCAGAGAGATGGGTATTCTATTTGTAAATTATCTGCCTGAAAAGCCACCTGTTATTAAAAAAGATGTAGTAGATGTGTATAGTGACTTATTGAATCAAGATATTAAAATACCGAAAGATCTCGTAGTTTTATCAACTCCACTTATTGCAAACGAGGATTCGGAAGTACTTGCGAAAATGCTAAAAGTACCCTTAGAAGAAAATAACTTCTTTTTGGAAGCTCATGTGAAATTAAGACCAGTCGATTTTGCTACTGATGGTGTTTATGTTTGTGGCTCAGCACATTGGCCAGCAGATATTGCTGAAAGTACGAGTCAAGCAAATGCTGCCGCTTCGCGAGCTTCTACAATTTTATGGAGAGATCATTTGGAAGTAGAAGGGTCAACGGCAGAAGTTAAAACAGAATTATGTATTGGGTGCGAAGCTTGTATTAGAATCTGTCCCTACAACGCAATCACAAAAGATGAAGAAACAGATACTGCTATAGTGAACAAAGTTATGTGTAAAGGATGCGGATTATGTGGTGCAAGTTGTCCAAAAAACGCAATAATTATTCATCATTTTACGAGCGACCAAATACGAGCAGAGATTTTCACATACGGAGGTGAAATATAAATTCCATTCGAACCTAAAATTTTGGGATTTTTATGTAATTGGTGTTCGTATGCTGGTGCTGATCTAGCAGGGGTGAGTCGAATTCAGTATCCTACCAATATTAGGATTATTCGAGTAATGTGTTCAGGTAGGGTTGATCCAACATTCGTTGCTGATGCTTTTCTGCACGGAATTGATGGTGTGCTTGTATTAGGATGCCATTTAGGGGATTGTCACTACATAACTGGCAATTACGAAGCTGAAATAAAAATGAGTACGCTAAGTAGGTTATTAAGTATTGTGAAGTTTTCCGATAGAATGCGCCTTGATTGGGTTTCTGCTGCAGAAGGAAACCGATTTGCCCAAATAGTATCGGACTTTACTAAACATATACGAGAATTAGGACCATCTCCTATAAAAGAAAGCAAAAATAAAACTCTAATTATTGATGATCTCGAAGCTGTTAAAAGCGTTTTAGAGAGTTCACGACTTCGAGGTTTAATTTCTCGCCAAAGAGATTTAGTTACCGAAAAAAATGTATATGGGAATCAAATTACAGCCGAAAAGTTTGAGAGTATTCTTAGGGATGCAATCAATAACGAATTTGTTCGTCATAAAATAGTTATAAAAATAAAAGAAATTGGTAAATCCGTTCCGGATATAGCAAATGAAATTGGCATTAAAGCTAAGGAAGTTTTGGAACATATCGTTGTTTTAAGATCGCGAGGCTTAGTGGATGTTCACGAAATTAACGAGGAAATTCCAACATTTATTTCAATTCAGGGGGGAAAAGAATGAAAAAAGTAGGTTCAGTTCTCGTTGTTGGGGGCGGAATTGCAGGTATACAAGCTTCTATGGATATGGCTGATTCTGGATACAAAGTATACTTAGTAGAATCAACGATGAGCATTGGAGGTGTGATGTCCCAATTAGATAAAACATTTCCGACTAATGATTGCGCTATTTGCATTCTCGCTCCTAAATTAGTAGCCGCAGGGCGCCACGAAAATATAACTCTCTTAATCAATTCAACTCTTACAAAAGTTTCAGGAAATCCTGGTAATTTTACCGTAGATTTAAAGCAAAAATCGTTGTTTTTAGACCAAGAAACATGTACTGGTTGTGGTGTTTGCGCTCAAGAATGTCCTGTAGAGGCAGTGGACTTTTTTAACGAAGAACTTGGTAAAAGAGCTGCGATATCTGTAAAATTCCCCCAAGCAGTCCCTTTAGTTTTTTCAATTGATCAAGATTTATGTATAGGGTGTGGTTTTTGCGAAGGTGTGTGTAAAGCTAAAGCTATAGATTACACTCTAGAAGATAAAACAACCACGCTTAATGTAGGTGCTATAGTTTTGGCTCCTGGATTTGACGAATATGATCCTGCTCCAACGCAACATTATGGATACGGGAAATATCCTAATGTAGTTACTAGCATTCAATTTGAACGTATATTAAGCGCTAGTGGTCCTCACTCTGGACTCATTCTAAGGCCTTCAGACGGGATAATTCCAAAAAAGATCGCTTTCTTACAATGCGTAGGCTCTAGAGATAAAACACACGGCGGTGAATATTGTTCTTCAGTTTGCTGCATGTACTCTGCTAAGGAAGCAGTAATCGCCAAAGAACATATGCCAATAGTTCAACCAACCATATTTTCAATGGATATTAGAGCTTGTGGAAAAGATTTTGATAAATACATAGAACGGGCTCAAGAAGAATATGGTGTAAAATATATACGAAGTAGAATTTCAACAGTGAAAGAGATTCCAGAATCAAACGATTTAATCCTTAATTTTGAGTCTGAAGATGGAAAAATAATTGAGGAAGTTTTTAACTTAGTAGTCTTAGCAGTAGGGGCGATGCCAAATCGTAGTACAGAAGTATTAGCGAAAACGCTAAACATTGAATTGAATGAAGAATTATTCTGTAAGACAAAACCATTCTCTCCAGTAGAAACCTCTCGAGAAGGAATTTACGTTTGTGGGATGTTTTCAGAACCAAAAGATATTCCAGAAACTGTGATTGAGGCGAGTGCTGCTGCTGGAGCTGTCAGTGTTCTATTGTCTGAGGTTAGAAATACATTAGTCGCTGAAAAAAAGCTTCCGAAAGAAATTGATAATATTGGAGAACCACCTCGAATTGGAGTCTTTGTGTGCCATTGTGGAATTAATATTGCAGGTGTAGTTGACGTTGCTGATGTTGTTGACTATGCGAGTAAATTACCGAATGTTATATATGCTGAAAGAAATTTATATACATGCTCAGCTGACACTCAAACAACTATAAAAGAAAAAATTAAGGAATTTAATTTAAATCGAGTGATTGTTGCTTCATGTACGCCTAGGACACACGAACCGTTATTTCAGGCAACTATTAGGGAAGCGGGCTTGAACAAATATCTATTTGATTTGGCTAATATTCGAGATCAATGTTCGTGGGTACACATGCATGAGCCAAAAGAAGCCACAGAAAAATCTAAAGACTTAGTAAGGATGGCAATCGCAAAAGCTCGTAATTTAGTACCATTACAAGAACAACAAGTACCAGTAATTCATAAAGGAATGATAATTGGTGGGGGTGTTGCTGGAATGACAGCAGCCCTAAATTTAGCAAACCAAGGATTTGAAGTATTTCTTGTTGAGAAAAGTGATAGATTAGGTGGATTTTCGAATAATATTTATCAAACTATTGAAAATTATGACGTTCAAGAATTAGTTGCAGATTTAATTAAAAAGGTTAATGATCATAAACTTATTAATGTTTTTCCTAGTGCTAAAATCAATGCAATTGGAGGATATGTTTGTAATTTCACAACTAACATAGAATTTGGGAATAATAAACAAATTAAGGAATTTCAGCACGGTATTATCATTGTTGCTACTGGTGCTCACGAGTACGAACCAAAGGATGGGGAATTTCTTTATGGAAAAACAGATAATGTAATACTCCAATCTGAACTTGAAAAAGTGCTTTTTACAGATTCAGAAAAAATCAAAGATTTAGAAACTATAGTAATGATACAATGTGTTGGATCTAGAAATGAAGAAAATCCCTATTGTAGTAGAATGTGTTGTTCAGAAGCAATAAAAAACGCTTTAAAAGCAAAAGAGATTAATCCAAAACTAAATATCATCGTTTTATTCAGAGATATAAGAACTTATGGATTTAAAGAGAAATATTACAATATAGCGAGAGAAAAAGGAATTGTTTTTCTTCGATTTAATAACGAATTTCTCCCTGAAATCGTTCAAAAAGACACACAATTGAGCATAAATGTTGTTGCATCTAGAGGGGATAAAATTACTATCAATGCAGATTTAGTGGCATTAAGCGCTGGCATTGTCTCTGGTGGTGAAGGAAACGAAACCTTAGCAAAGATGTTGAAGGTACCCACTAACAATGAGAAATTCTTTTTAGAGGCACATGTAAAATTAAGACCTTCAGATTTCGCAACTGAAGGAATTTTTTTATGCGGAACCGCCCGAGGAAGCGCTACGATTAGTGAAAGTATTGCACAAGCGTTATCGGCAGCATCAAGAGCTACTACTATACTATCGAAAGATATTTTAGTTACAGAAGGCGTAATTTCAAAGGTCGATCCCGCATTATGCATTGGTTGTAATAAGTGTGCTGATGTATGTAGTTATGGGGCTGTTGGTGTTAAGTACGAGCAAGGTTTGATGATCTCCGAAGTTAATCCCCTACTATGTAAGGGGTGCGGAGACTGTGCTGCAGAATGTCCTGCGGGGGCAATTACGATGAGTCATTTTGGAAACTCCCAAATCGAACCAATGATAGCTGAAGCAGCTCGCGTAGAGTTCGATAATGGTCGCCCAAGAATTATTGCTTTTCTCTGCAACTGGTGTAGTTATGCTGGAGCAGACTTGGCGGGAGTAAGTAGGTATCAATATCCTCCAAATGTTAGGACTATTAGAGTAATGTGTTCCGGTGGAATCTCCAAAAGCTTTATCTTACAAGCATTTTTGGAAGGGGCGGATGGAGTGTTCGTAGGGGGGTGTCACATTGGAGATTGTCACTACATTGCCGGAAACCATGACGCCTTAAGAAGGACTCTCGAAATTGAATCTGAACTTGAGTCAATAGGAATAAATCCAGATAGGTTTATGCGTAAGTGGATTTCTGCAAGCGAAGGAAAAATCTTCTCAGATACGATGACAGAGTTTGTTCAGAAAATAAAAAAATTAGGTCCCCTTGAATCGGACGTAAAAAAAAAATCAGTTATGATTGCAAAATAATAAATTATGATAAAAATAAAGGAGTTATGAGATATGATAATTACGCAACAAAAAAATATTAGAGAAATTTACGATATGATAAAACAATATTCAAAAATTCTAGTTGCCGGGTGCGACGGTTGCTGTCAACCTCCACGCTCGATCAACGAGGCTAAAGTCCTAGCACAAATGCTAGAATTAAAGGCTCGGAGTGAAGGAAAGGAACTAAAATGGAAAGCTATAACAGTACTTCGGCAATGTGACGATAGAATCGCAGCCACTACCGTTCGACCTTTTATCGAGCAATATGATGCGATCGTATCGTTGTCCTGTGGATTAGGTGTCGTTATGATGAATCGAATATTTGAAAATATTCTTACATATCCCGCTCAGGATAGCATGTTTGGAGGGGCTGAAAATAATGCTGAAAATATTTTTGCTGAATATTGTGAAACTTGCGGGGATTGCTTACTTGGGGTTACTGGTGGAGTCTGTCCTATGGCCGGATGCGCTAAAAACTTGAGTAACGGGCCATGTGGCGGGACTGTTGATGGTAAATGCGAAGTTGGTGGATACATATACGAGTGTGCTTGGATAAAAATATACCAACGCCTTAAAAAATTTAATAGATTAGATCTCTTTAATAAATACCGTCCGCCAAGAAATTACAAGCTTTGGAGTAGTCCTAGATTTATAGATATTAATAAATCCTATACCAACGAAGAAGAACCAATAAAGGAGGAGAAATAAAGAATGACAAAAAGACCAGCGTTCAGTAATTTAGTAAAAACAATGAGAGAAGGTAAATTTTTATTCACTGGTGAATTAGAACCAAAGAAAATGGTTGATTTGTCCTCCATTCTGCATTCTGCGGAAGAAATGAAGAAAACAGGAAAAATAGTTGCTGCTAATGTCACTGATGGACCACAAGGAGATGCTTATACATGTTCCATGGTCCCTTGCTACTTAGTTCAAGAAAAAGTTGGTTTAGAAGCTATTTGGCAGATGACTGTACGAGATAGAAATCGAATTGCCTTATTTGGAGATATATTAGGTGGAGCGATACTTGGCCTAAAAAATATGCTTGCTCTAACCGGAGATCATTCTGCTCTTGGAGATCATCAAAATGCAAGAGCTGTATTTGATTTAGACTCTACGCAGTTAATTGATCTCGTTTCTAAGATGGTAGATGATGGCACTGATTTAGAGGGAAAAGAAATTGAAGGCGGAAAAATTGAAATGAATGTGGGATGCGCCGCTAATCCAAATTCAAACCCAAGAGAACCCGAAATCTTAAAAGTAGGAAGAAAAGTAGAAGTTGGTGCCGATTTCATTCAAACTCAAACATCTTTTGACATAGATGATGCCAAAGAATTCCTTAAAGAATTAGAAAGATTCAATATTCCTGTATTGCTAGGATTATTTCCTATAAAAAACTACGGGATTGCTTGGTATTTTAACGAATATATCCCTGGGGTCTCAGTTCCAAAGGATCTCTTAAAAGCTTTAAAGACTGCAAAGAAAGAGTACAAAGAAGATAAAAAAAAGCGGAATGAAGTTATCGATAAGATTAATATTGACTTTTTTGAACCATTTATTAAAGAAATTAAGAAAACTACTAAGGCTGCAGGTATACATTGCATGGCCGTGCATTACGAAAGATTATTTGAGCCTTTATTAAAGAACTTTTAACAATAAATAAGGAGTAAAACAAAATAGTGATAAAATTATTTAAAAATTTTATCCATAAAAAAAGGTGAAGTGCAAATGAAAAATTTGGATGAAAAAGATAAGTGTATATTAGAAATGCTTATAGCTGATTCACGACGTCCGTACAGAGAGATAGCTGACGAAGTAGGATTGTCCGAGTCAACTGTAAGAAAGCGAGTAATTAAATTACAAGAAGTGGGAGTAATAGAAAAGTTTACAATAAAAATATGTAGAGAGGACGAGCGTTGTATAATCGCATTTATCACATTAATACCAAGAAGCCATTCCGAACTAAAAGAATTATTACGAGAGACTCAAGTTCTTCCTCAGTGTGAAGAAGTTTATTTCTTAGCGGGAGAATGTGGCATTCTCGTTAAAATTAATGTTCCAGAAATAAATGAACTGGATGCAGTTATCGAAAGTTTTAGAGGTAGAAGCGATGTCAAAGGCGTCGAAAGAGTTTGCGTTGTGTTAAAACCAATTAAGACTGTCTCTAAAAATGAGAAAATATTAATTTAAAAAACTTACAATTATTCGATTTTTTAACTAAGCGCTTAATTTCTTAGCTCGTATAAAAAATATGTCCGTTCTTTTCATATTTCTGTACTTTTCCTTGATTTTCCAGATAAAGTAAGTGTCCTAGAATTTCACTTAAGGCCATGAAAGAGTTAATTTCGTCCAATTCAGTTCCAAAATGAGTTTGAGAAATTTCAAAGGGGGTCATAGGTTTTTCTTTGATTAAATTTAATATTTCAGATAATCTATTCTCGTGATGTTTCTTTATTTCTAAAATTCGTTCATGTGGATTATATATTATGTCTTGATGAGCAGGGAAAATTATCTTTGCATTTAACTTATCAATTCGATCTAGCGAGTTTAGATAATGGTCTAAAATGTTATTAAAATCGTACTTCTCATATTCATCCTTAAGAGTATTGGGGATTAAAAAATTTCCGATATGTGGAGTAATTCTCGAAAGGATGTGATCTCCAGCAAAGAGATATTTCTTTTTAGCATTAAAAATGACTGTATGGCCAAAGCTATGACCTGGAGTCCAGATTACTTCTAAATCGTTCAAAAATGTATCATTATCGCGCACAATTACATCTGGTTTCTGGTAGCGCAGAAGCCTTGGCCAAAAAGTGAAAAATTGGACCACTTTTTTCCCTTGTTCTTCGCTAATTCCATATTTTATCATCAGATTAGCAGCTTTTTTCGCTTCAGTTTCTAGTTCTTCCATACTCGAATCGTGTGTTTCCCATCTCAAAATCTTATGAGTTATATCGTTCATAACTATTTTCATGTTTGGATTTTTTCTTTTAAGCGTTTTTACCAATCCTATGTGATCCAAATGAAGATGAGTAATAAAACAATAATTAATATCCTCAATACCTATATTAATATCATTTAACGCTTTAAAAAGGAGTTTACTCCAATTTCCCATATTTAAACCTGCATCTATTAGAATAAATTGATCATTTAATTTAAAAAGGTAAAGGCAAACGAACTTTACTGCAAATGGAACATCAATTTTAATTCGATAGACATCGTCAATTTTATTGACTTCAGATTTAAATTTATACAATAAAAGTACCTAGCTCCCAAATTTGATTCTTATTTGAAAAAATAAAGAAAGGAATTTTTAATTTGCCTTTTGAAAGAATAAAAAAGAAAAAAAAGATTTGTAAAATAATTCTAGTCTTTTAGACCGTAATACATCAGCCAAAAACTAATTAGATAACCAATTCTAACAAAAATTACCATCACTCCTGGAGCAGTTAACCCCTCAAGTAATCCAAAAATGCAAAAACATATAGCTCCCATCGATAAGAACAAGAATTTTTTCCTTAACACGCCTGTAGACTGAATGCTCTTTACTAAAAAACCAAACCCAAGAATAATTAAAACCATGAGTAACAAGACTGCCATTATAATTCCCGCTGGCGTGAATATATTGACATTATAATCAATTAATGATTCTCCTGGAACTAATGGAGGGCCAAAATTAAAAGTGCCCATAGGATCCATTAAGAAAAGAACTACAAATACTAGGCAAATAATAATGACTATAGCCATAAGATACCACTTTCTCTTGGGCAATAAGAGTTCAGCACCGATATATAGAGCAAGTATCATTACTGGAGCAAACCAAATGTAACTTAAGATTCCAACTAAACCGTAAGTATTATCCAAATTAGTTTCTGTTGCTAGGACCATTAGAAAATCCGTAAAAACCCCTAAGTACATAAGCCCCGCTAAAATATTCACTATTCCTAAGATAGTTAAAATCTTAGCACTGGACTTACGCGCTTTATATAAGAAGAAAAAGCCAAAAATGAAGCCAAAAATGATAACTCCAGAAGTAGTAATCCCATCGATCCAACCCAAACCAGTTAACATAACATAATCACTCTTTGTTTTTAATTTTCATAAAACTAACAATAAAACTAATAACAAAACTCTAATATAAATTAGTTTGATCCTCTTATAAATGAAAGTGATAATTGTTTGTTAATGTAATAAAATTAATGAATAATCATCAAATAGACGGATATCGACTCTTACTTCTTTCCGAATTCATGAATTTTTCCTTTATTTTATAATAAATTCCATTTCCAATTGAAAATGGGCATGATTTGATGCAAATAGAGCATCCAAAATTTAAAATAAAATGTTTATAGCATTTGAGAACATTTATACAAGTTTTGAGTTGACCAAAACCTTCTATATAGTCAATATTTATGATCTTTTCTTCATTAATAGCATCTCCTGGACATCTATCAACACAAATTCCACAAGGCTCACAATAGAATTCGATCCAATCATTTTTAGATGAATCAGTAAAATTAAAATATTTTTTTTCTATATAAATGGCTGCAAGTCGCTGGCGGGCACCAAATTCGGGTGTAATAAGTAGACCCATCTTTCCTAAACCACCCATTCCTGCCTTTCCTGCAAGAGGAGCATACGCTACTAATCCTCCCATAGGATGATTTGATTGACACTTAATACCTCTTTCTCTTAACCAGTTGGCAATGTCATTTACAGCTCTTCCTAAAGATTCATATATTCTCATGGATTCCCTTCCTGCTTCTACTCTTGGAGATTTATTTATTTGATCTCTATTCATTTCTTGCATAAAAATAAGAGCATATTGATATTTAATATATTTATCTGCAAATATTAAAGCGTTTGGAACTCTTGTGAATCCAATTTTCATTATATCCCATTTATAGTTTGCATATTCGTTTAGTTCGTTCCAAACCTCGCTAAAATCCGTCTTTTCATGGTGTCTTTGGTCCACTTGATTATTTTGCTTAAGATCTTCAAAGCTCTTTATAGTTGCTTTATCAATCAATTTAATATAATTACTTATTGCTGGTGCGTTTTTCAATATTTTAAAATTTAGTTTCATATTTTTTTTGAAATTCACTAAGCCATCTAGATCAATCCCCTTTTCCTTTAGAATTAAATCGATTTTTTCAAATCCCCTTAAAGGAGAGTCCTTATTATGGCTAATAATTAAAGTAAGGTCTTTGTCATCGCTATGGCCAGAGATCTTTTTTTTACAATCTTGGATGAAAGATTGCTCTAAATCTAAAGACTCATAAATGGAATTTCCAATGAGATTACCAATTTTCTTTTTAAAGTTCATGAAACATCTATTTTATCAATTTGAGATATTTAAATTTTAAGTATGTTAAATTTTAAATAAAAGATGTTTTGGTATAAATATAAGAGAAAAAAGTTTTTAGCTTAGATATGACAATTGAATGGTATAAATCAACCTGGCATTCCAATTATTAGGCGAGATATTCGTTAACTTTAAAATCCTACAAATTAAATACAACGGAATTTATATAACCAGATTGGGTTCTCCAGCATTACAGCAGAACGGAGCCTATATTTTCTTCATGATATTCTTCTTCATATCAAATTCTAAATCCCGCAATTTAATCTTAATTTCTTTTGGATTATAGTCTTTTTTTAGCAAATCAATTATTGTCTCTTTCAAAGCCTCTAGATTATCAACTGCGCATTGGTAAAATATGTTCTCTCTATCCAAATTCATATTCAAAATTTCATACAATCCGTTAAGAGAATCACGAATCTTTTCGTAATGCTCCCATGCTTTATCTAAATCAGACGTTTGATTAGGCATTACTATAATAAAAAAAGAAGTAAAATAAAACTTTTTGCTTATAAAATAGATTTAATTCTTTCTGATAAAATTACAATATCTGAAGCTGCAGATTCAAGGATTTTAAAAACTTCTTTAACGTCCACTCTTAAGGCTCCATGCAAGAGTTTTTCAAAACCAATTCGAGTATTCAATCTCTCCGTCTTCTGCAAATGAAAGATCACTTGACCTAACTGGTTTTTTAAAACGCCAGATTTAGCCTCTAAACAAATTTCTAACAAAATCGGAGTTAACTCATCAATACTTTCTTGAGTAACTCTACTTGCGTAAGAATAAATAGTGCTCAATCTATCATCTGATAAGCTTAACATTTTTTCTTGAAGTTCTAATATTTCCATATTTTCTATCACTCTTTTTTTTAAATTAATTTTTTTTTTATGACTAATTACATTTTAACCAATTTTAGTATTTAAATGCATTGGGAGTTTTTCCTTTACCCATCTTACGAGATTGGGCGAAATTTTAAGAATTTGACTAATTCTGACTATATTTTGATTGAAAAAGGATTTTGTCATTTTTGGGGAAAATAATCCCTCTAAAATTCGTTATACCCAAAAAAAAGATCGAAAAATGATGAAAATCATACTTTTTTTGACTTTTTTCTCACCTTTTTTGAAAAAATGTAAGAAAAAAAGAATTACATCCTCAAAAAATGTAAGGAAAAATCTAAAAATAACTTATAAATTATTGAAATAAATTAAATCAATTCAAGAAATGTTTTCGTTCCAATTTTAAACTTTTCTGTGGGAATATTATCTCTGACTTTTACTAATTTTATAGCATCATTAGGGCAATTAGCTGCGCAAACTCCGCACCCCAAGCAATAATCTTCGTTTATAAACATCTGTTCATCAGAAGAATCTGGTTCGTTAGGAAGTTTATGATAAATAACACCCATTGGGCATTTATTTAAACAGATTTCGCATTTTGTACAAAGATCATTGTTTATTTGGGGTGTATAGTTGGATGCTAAAGTGGCATAGTATTTATGCTCTTTGGCAGCTACTAGGGCTCCACAATGGCAGATACAACAATTACATACGAATAAGGTGGATTCAATGCTGCTGTCGGCAACACAATGGTGAATTAATCCTGCCTTTTCTGTTTTTATAAGATATTCAACAGCTTCTTCCTTATTAAGCTTTGGTGCTCCTCGTTCGATGCTTGATCGAGCTCCCTCTCCCGCTAAAAAACAACCCATTTCTGGTGTTGCCACCTGACATGGATCTCCGGTGTACTCAGCAATTAAGCGGCATTGACAAGGGATGACGGTGAATATGTCGTAATTATCAATTACTTGAGACATCAATTCGTAAGGCAAAATTTGAGATTCGACATCAAGAGATTTATCAATCTTAATTAATTTTTCCTTAGCGTTAATCGGTAATCGCGGTCTAAAAAATTTTAAATTTGTTTCAACTA
>SDBT01008367.1_pt1 | contig 16912 bp, 14 predicted proteins | sample 2277101 | NCBI WGS metagenome assembly SDBT01 (sample SAMN10404973, study PRJNA504765) | marine sediment metagenome | isolation source: marine sediment core GS10_PC15, 103 cmbsf | place: Arctic Ocean: Southern Knipovich Ridge | collected 2010
AAAAGCTTTTAAGGAAAATGCTGAAATCCCTGGGGCAATCTGTCTCCGACAAATCGGGAAAGAAGCTTGCCTCGATCTTCGAATCCGTGAGGGAGGATGAGCTTCCGGGATGGCTTAAATCTCTGGATTATACTGCCAATCGGGCCGGGCTTCTGGCTTGCTCCGATCCCTTAGCTGCTTTCTCCGCATTGATTAAGTTCCGGTTAAAAAGGGAGGAGGTTAGTTCGGAGCTAAAAGCGAAGGGTCTGGGTACATTTTTGGAGGACAATAAGGAACCGTTGCTGGAGGAGGAGGTTCGGGAGCTGTTGAAGTTCTGTATCTCTCCGGGATACCTTCTGCTCCGCCGGGAGTTGTTGATAAGGTAGGAAGGCAAATGGTCTCATTTAATGGTAAATTTCAGGGTTGCCAGATTTATCCCATCCAGACTCATTACCTCCACCCGCCATTTACCCTTCTGATAAGGCTTAATTTGCTTACGACTGTAGGTCCGGAAATCAGGGGATTTAATGGAAAGGGTAATATCGGCTAACTTCTTGTCCTGGTAATACCAGATGTGCTTGATTTTATTTTTCTTATTAGCTCCGGTAACCCTGGTGAAGCAGTAGAGCTTATTGACATCAGAAGGAAAGACCTCATTCTCGCAAACCGGGGAAAGATCTTTCACCTCCTTACAGATAACCGCCATCACCACCCCGATTTTAGTTTCCTCTTGCCCCTCTTTCTTTCCTGCCTCTTCTTTAGCCAGAGCAGGATTAGAAAGAGCGAGCGAGATTAGAAAAGCAGACAGTATCACCTTAAATGCTCTCATCTTGCGTCTTACCTCCTATCTAACTTTTAATCGGAAGGGGCCCGACCGCATCAAACGGTATCCCCTTCTTCTTACTAAATAATCCCTTTCAAGTCAATGTATTTCTCACAGGACTTTCCCCGAAAATCTTATACTGGATAGCCGGGGCTTTCGAGCCCCGGTATTTAGTCCGCCTCGTAGGGGTGGACCTCTCCTTCGACAAGCTCAGGACAGGCTCTGTCCACCCCTACAAGGGCCGACAGGGACGTCGGCCCCTACATTCATTTTGCAAAACCCCGGTATTTACTTCATCCGAATCCTTTTAGCGGGGCTGGAAAGCCCCGCCTATCCACTTTACCTAAAAAAAACGGGGAAACTCCTGTTTCTCTTAGTTGACAGCGAACTCTGCTGATGGTATATCTTTTAAGCACATCAGGATATCTGAAATATTAATCAATATAGAAGAAGGAGAAGACGATGGACGAAAAATTTAAGGTGGATGAATCGAAGATCTGGTTCAGGAAGGAGTCCGGCTGGCCCGAGGAGGTTCCCAAGAACATTGATTTTCCAAAAATGTCGCTGGGCGATATGCTTCGAGTAACCGCGAAGAAGTACCCTGACGATAAGGTGATCTGGTTCCTTGACACCTTTATGAAATACCGGGAGCTCGATCACCATGTCGATGCCCTCGCTACTGCCCTGTCCAGGCTCGGCCTGAAAAAGGGCGATGTGATTGCCCTCCTGCTCCCTAACAGCTTCCAGTATGTGATCTCCTACTATGCCGCAGTGCGCCTGGGCTGTATCCCTACCGGGCTCAATCCTACCTATAAGCCGATGGAGATCCTGCATCAACTGAAGATCACCAAAGCAGTGACCCTGATTGTTCTCGATGCCCTTTACCAGGGATCGATCGAGCCCATCCTTTCGCAGTCAAGCATCAAGACTATTATCGCCACCAATATCGGTGACTTCCTCCCGGGCCTGAAGCGGACCCTGGGTAAATTGCTAAAGAAAATTCCCACGGGCAAGGTCCCCTCAGATGCTCATAGCTTCAAAGAGCTGCTCAAGACCCCGGTGGAGCTGCCCGAGGTAAAAATTGACCCGGAAGAGGATACCGCCACTTACATTATGACCGGGGGCACCACCGGCATACCCAAGGCTGCGGTTTTAACCCATTTTAATCTGGTCTCCAACTGTATCCAGTCCCGGGCCTGGTTTTTCAAAGGAGGGGCGGGTGCCTGTTGTGTCGGGGTACTTCCCCTCTTCCATTCCTTCGCCATGACTGCCGTAATGAATGTCAGCATTTATCTCGGCGGCTGGATGATGCTTTTCCCCCGCCCACCAGCCCAGGATGAGCTCTGCGCCACTATTGAGAAGATCGCTCCGGAAGGGGACACTATCTATTGCGGGGCCGAGATCCTGTTCAAGCGGCTGGCAGAATTCCCCGATCTAAAGAAATATAAAATCCTGGGCAAATTCTCCCTCTGCGTCTCCGGGGCCGGGCCCCTGCACCGTCCGGTTCAGGAGGCCTTTGAGAAGGTCACCGGTGGCCGCCTGACCGAAGGGTATGGCCTTACTGAAACAGGACCGGTAGTAAGCACCGGGCCCTTCTGGGGAAAACGCAAGATTGGAACTATCGGGCTCCCTTTCCCTGGTACTGACTGGAAGATCCTGGATATTGAGACCGGCACCAGGGAGCTGGGGATCGGCCGGGACAATACTGGGGAGATCTGTGTCGCCGGGCCTCAGGTAATGAAGGGCTACCTGGACCGGCCCGAAGAGACTGTGGATACCCTGATTGAGTTTGAGGGCAAAACCTTCCTGCGCACCGGGGATATCGGCTATATGGACGAGGACGGACAGATAGTGATCCTGGACCGTAAGAAGCAGTTGATCAAATACCGGGGCTACAGTGTTTATCCCAAGGAGGTGGAGGAGCTGGTGGGTGGGCACCCCTCGGTCTCCGAGGTAGCCGCTGCCGGTCTGCCCGATATGGAAAGCGGGGAGATAATCAAGGTCTGGGTGGTGCTTAAGGATGATTATAAAGGAAAGGTCAGTGAGGATGAGATCTTAAAGTGGTGCAAGGAGAATATGACCCACTACAAAGTCCCCCGGCTCCTTGAGTTCCGCGATGAGCTCCCCAAGACCTTGGTGGGTAAAGTGATGCGCCGTGAGCTCCAGGAGGCCGATCCTCTCTGGAAAGGGGCAAAGCCCCGTTAGAAACCCACCCCGTAAGAGATTTACCCCGATGCCCATCGGGGCAAGGGTCTTACCGGGCTCATCCCCGTGGCAGGCCACGGGGCTTTCTACGGGGCAAAAAAGGCAGGTTAAGCAGAGGATTTCTTGAATTTCCGGATCAACATCTCAAAAGACATTGCCGCCTTATTAGCCAACAAAAGGAGTTCTCCGAGCCTATTCCTGGTCAGACTTCCTTCTCTAAGTTTGTCTCCGTAAAGGATACAAACCGGCCTACCTTTGAGGCTAATTGGAATTAAAACCACTGTCCGGGGATTAACTCCTCCTATAAAGGAGACAAACTTTTCATTCACTGGCTGATCCGGTAGGTCTCCCAGGTAATGACTTTTGCTATCAATGACCTTCTTAAAGATTGAAGGGACAGCAGATGGGATCTTGATTCTCTGGATTAACTCTTGGGTAAGACTCTCTCCCCTTCCGCTCCAGCCTTCGATCATGTGCTTCCTGACTATAAACAAAGCCACCCTTTCCAGGAATTGGAGGCTATAACGAAGAATAATCTCGGCAATCTCATCCCGGCCTTCCACTGTCTCTAAACTCCGGCAGGCCTCGGAGAATAGATAGGGTTCTTCATGTGGTTCAACGACCTCCTCTTCTACTTCTTCTTCAACCTCCTCTACGACCTCCTCTAACAGCTCTTCTTCGATCTCCTCTTCCAGTTCTTCTTCTATTAATTCCACTAAATCTTCTACTCTCGGGGGTGGTGTTTCTTTAATCTCTTTTTTAGGGCTCGGGCGGGGCTCCGTTTTGCTCTCCTCCCCAATAGTCGCCGGCTGGCCCAACTTTCGGGAAAAACTGAGGTAGCGAATATCCCGAGGGATGCCGTAATACTTTTCCAAGGCATTGAGGATATGGAGTTCCGGGGCTACCATTGGCTTAATGACATAACCAGTAGCGAAGGCCAGTTCGTCAAGAGTCCGGATGTCAGTAGGATCAGACATTGCCAGACGCATTCTTCTCTTCTCTGCATCCACGGGAATTACTCGATATTTCTCAGCCACTTTCCGGGGAATAAGTTCAATAACTTTCGGGTCGATATTGCTAAGTGTTTGCGGATGAATATAGGGAACACCTAACTTTTCGCTGAGAAAGTAAGCTAATGCCTCTTCCTCGAGGTAACCCAGTTCGACAAGATTTGTTCCCAGGCGGCCGCCAAAGACGACCTGCGACTTCAGGGCCTCATTGAGCTGGTGGGGAGTGATGACTTTTTCTTTAATCAGAAGATCGCCAAGTTTTAATGCCATTAAATTAACTGATCTTTCAGGATTTCAGCTTGCCTCGCTTACAAATCCGCCTGAGGCGGACCAAGCCCAACCCGAACCTTCCAATGTATCTCACCTATCTTAAAAATAAGGCTTCTAAAACGAAATGTCAATAAGTAAAAATCCCCCAAAAACCGGTCAATCCACCGAGATGTAGGGACTGACTTCTGTGTCAGCCCGAAACAAAGGTGAACGACAATATAGGGGGCGATTTTCCTGAGCCCTTCGAGACGCCCCGATTCCCATCGGGGCTCAGGGCAGGCTCTTGCTCTCCAAGTGTAGGGGTTCGATTTTCAGCCTTCGTAGTCCCGCGTTCACGCGGGACGAAATGGGCCATCGAACCCGAACCGCCTGAGGCGAAGGATCGGGCTTGATAAATCAAGCCCCTACAAAAAACAGACCGGGGAGAGGGGAATATATCGTAAGATGAGGAGATTTTTCCCTTGATGTTCCAATAGTTAGTTGTTAGATTAATCTCAACCCAAATAATGCGTTAATGTAGGGGTTCAATTCCTGAACCTGTCAGGAACAGGTTTATTGAACCCGATCCGCCGTAGCTTCAGCGAAGGCGGATTGGACTTGGTGGCCTACTTCGTCCCCCTGAGGCGGATGAGACGGAGGAGCGGGTCGGATGAATCCGACCCCTACAATCAAGCCCCTACACCAAACAGGTATATGTAAATTTTTATATACCAATATTTTTAGTGTTTACGCATTATTTGGGTTCAATTTTATCGGGAATATGGAAAAGAATAAGGCTTCTGAGCGGGCCGTTGTCACTTTTATCGGTCATTCCACGGTTCTGATCGAGCTTGGAGGCCTGAACCTGATCACGGATCCTAATTTCAGCCGCTGGATCTTCACCCTGCGGCGCCGCTCAAAGGTCGGTCTGAAGGCAAGGAATCTGCCTCCTCTGGATGTTATCCTGATCTCCCACGGTCATTACGATCACCTGAATCTATCCTCTTTGAAAAAACTTCCCCGGGAGGCGGTAGCGGTTGTTGCAAAGGGTTTGGAGCAATATCCCCGAAGGTTGGGCTTCCCGGATGTGAGGGTGCTTCGTTGGGGGGAGAGCACCGAGGTTAAAGGAGCCAGGATCTTTGCGGTGCCGGCCCGTCACTTCCCGGGCCGAAGTCTCTGGAACAGGAGTAGCTGGTATCAGGGATATGTTGTCCAGGCGGCTAAAACTATTTATTTCGCCGGGGACACCGGACCCTTTAAAGAAATGAGTCGCTTGGGGGAACTTTTTTCTATTGACCTTGCCTTTCTACCCATCGGCGCCTATAAGCCCTGGTCAGTATTTGGTCACCATATGACTCCGGAAGATGGAATTGAGGCAATGGAGAGGCTTCGGGCAAAGAGGGCGGTACCTATCCATTGGGGGGCCTTTAAGTTGTCGTTTGAGGCAATGAAGGAGCCACCGATAAGAATGCTCCGGGCGGCCCGGGAAAGGGGGGTGAGCTCCCGGGTAAGTATCCTCGAGCCCGGAGAGCAACTTGAGTTTTAATCAAATAATACATGAATGTAGGGGTTCGATTTATCGAACCCGCCGGGCTGTAAAATCGGGTCGGATGAATCCGACCCCTACAAAGATCTACCTGTTATTGTAGGGGTTCAATCCTACGACCCCGCCGCAGGCGGGGCTCAGGACAGGACTGTCAAAGGGAATGTTTTGTATTTTGGTTATTTGAGATTGTTTAGGATTTAGTCCGCCTTAGGCGGATTAGTGCTTAGGATTTGCCCTGTTGGAGCTTAGGATTTATTCGTATATTTTGTCATTTGAACTTTGGATTTGATTTGGACTTTGGGTTTTGTAATTTGACATTTACTCCGCCATAGGCAGACTGCCATTCTCAACTACTTAAATCTCTCCTCCGACGATGATCTTGGGAATTCTCAAGGTCGGCTGGGCATCGCCTACCGGGACTCTCTGGCCTTCCTTGCCGCAGGCACCGACTGCGAAGCCAAGGTCTTTTCCTAACATATCAATTTCCTTGAGGATCCTGGGGCCATTTCCGGTCAGGGTTGCACCCCGCACCGCCTCCCCAATCTTCCCCTTCTCGATAAGATAGCCCTCGCTGACCTCGAAGACGAAGTCGCCGTTGACGGTGTTTACCTCTCCCCCACCCATTTTCTTAACGAACAGTCCCCGCTCGATCGACCTGATGATCTCCTCCGGGTCAGATTTTCCCGGGGCAATGAAGGTATTGGTCATCCGGGGAAAGGGTCGGTGGTGATAGGATTCCCGTCGTCCGTTACCGGTGGAGGCGACTGATTCCTTCATTGAAGTGAGTAAATCATAGAGATAGCCCTGAAGGACACCATCCTTTACCAGAACAGTCCTTTGACCCGGGGTCCCCTCGTCATCGAAGCTAAAGGAGCCCTGCCTCTGGGGAAGAGTGGCGTCATCAACCACAGTGATCAGGGGAGAGGCAACCTGCTTACCAACCTTGCCAGAGTAAACGGAGAGGCCCTGCTGGATATGGTCGGCCTCAAGGCCGTGCCCGATGGCTTCGTGGATCATTGTTCCCCCGGCCTCGCTCCCCAGGACCACCGGCATGGTACCGGCAGGGGCCTTGGGGGAGGTAAGCATCAGGATTGCCCGTCGGGCGGCACGGAGGGCAATCTCCTCCGGTGGGTCGTTGTCGAAGATCTCCAGGCCGAGGAAGCCGCCGGCTGGCTCATAGCGACTCTGGAGGATCTCGCCTTCCCGGGCGACTACCCTGACCAGAAACATGGTTCGGATCTGCTCATCCTCCACTAATCTGCCCAGGGAATTGGTAACGGCAATCTTCCTCACCGTGTCCCGATAGGTCACCTGGGCCTGCTGGATCCTCTGGTCAAAAGAGCGGGCGGCGGAGTTGGCCTGATTAACATAAGCCACCTTTTGGGAGAGTTCGCTCTCCTGGGGTGGCTTCTTGATCGGAAAATTCAGGCGGGAGGTACTGCTGCTCAGATCAATATCTTTCGTAGATAGTTTCCCTTTTACTGCCTGGCTCACACTCCGGGCCAGCTCATTCAGGCCTTTTTCACTGAAGTCGTTGGAGTAGCCGTAAGCTGTTTTCTCCTGAAAGAGCACCCGGATTCCCACTCCGCGGTCAGTTCCGCAGATGACCTTCTCGATCCTGTTATCCTCGCAGACAATGGAGGTGGTGGTTACCTCCTCGCCAAAGACCTCAGCCAGATCCCCGCCATTGCCCAGAGCGGTCTTGAGAATCTTGACAATGTTGATATCTTTTAACATCGTTGTCTCAAAAGGGGGATGCTGATTAATAGCAAGGAAACAGTCAATTTATTTATTCCCTCTCCTCTTTTTGGGGAGAGGGTAAAGGTGAGGGGGGAATTGAGTCTGCAATCTACAATCTGTAATCTAAAATCAATTAGCTCTGACACTGACTATTGTGTGCGGGCCTGAGCCTCAGTCTTCTTTAGTTATGGAACTAACGGAACACCGTCCCCTCGTAATTATAGAGTGTAGACTTGGGTCTTGGTCTTCTTTATGAACTTAGGCTTCAAGGAGGGCGGGGACGGAAATGTCTTCATCTAAATCATCCCAATGAATACCAATCCCTTTTCCTATCAAGCGCCACTTTTTGCGTTGATTGGATGTGGCATCGCGTAAGGACGGGAACCATTCAAGAGGAATACTGATTTCTCTTCCGTCAAGCAGGCGAATATGCATCATCATCGCATCAAACCGGATATCTACCGCCAAAGGAGGTTTTGTTTTAATTGCCAAAGTACCCATTCCACTTCTCCTTAAATAGTTTAATATGTTGGGAAACTATGTTTCTTATCTTAGTTAGTTCAGATCCGCTGAAACCAACGACTCGGGCTAAGGCAATCGGTTCCAACCAGAACTTCGCATAGTTATCTCCTGATTCCACATGAATATGTGGAGGTTCATTCCCCTCATTACTGAAGAAAAAGAATCTAAATCCTTTAGTTTTAAATACCGTGGGCATTCTCTATCTTCAATTTATTTATATCATTCCGTAGGTTACACAGATAATTTCCGTCTGTCAAACAATATTTTTAGTTGCTCAGTAATCTCTGGAACACAGAGAGGGCGCCCATTTTTTCACTTGAATCCTCCTGTCCTACATAGCCTTAGCGAAGTAGGATGAACCCTTTTTTTACGCTTCGAGGATTTTTCTTGCCGCGTACTTGCCCAGGCAGAGTACAAGCAAAACCACGGGGGTGCCGAGCTCATCAGGAACTACGCTGGCATCAGCCACATAGCAGTTCTTGATCTCGGTCTCCAGGTTCGAATTAACCACCTTCCCTATCGGCGCGGTGCCGCCGGGATGCGCGCCTTTTACCGGCGTGGTAATCAAACTGTCGGGGTGGCATCCCACCTTCAGAAGTATCTCCCGCGCACGCCGGTCACCCGAATTCAGGCGTTCCCACACTATGTCCTCAAGCTCTTTGGATATTTTGCCATCTCGATCTATAGTTCCGCTGATGGGATCCTTGACCTTAACCATAATTCCGAGGGTTTTTCCGAACTTGAGTGCCTTGGGGAGATGCTGCGGACCTTTCATGGCCAGGGAGGCAAGCTGGAGCATTCGCGGCTCCATATTATCGGTCATTAAATAGCCCTCATCCTGATGGAACTGCCAGGTGCCCGCGGTCATCGGGACATCATAGCCGGAGCCCTTACCCTCGTAAATTCCGTAGGTAAATACAAGCGGGTCACAAAATAAGCCATCCCCGGCTGCCTCGATCCCGGAGCGCTTGAGGATGACCGGTGTCCCCAGGCCGCCGGCCGCAAGCACAACGACCCCGGCCCTAACCTCAATTGCTCTGCCGCGCGAGCGGCCGCGGACGCCGACAGCGGTACCGTTTTCCTGGATCACCTCGTTCACCATTACCCGAGTGCGAAGCTCCATGCCGTGGGCCACCGCTTCTTTTATATACTCGCGTGCGGTCCACTTGGCGCCAGTCTTGCAACCAACCATGCAGGCCCCGCAGTCAGGCTCACATTTTTCGGGATCGATGAACTTGGGTATCGGCTCCCAGGCGATATCGAGATCATTTGCCGCTTCCATTATTCGGCGTGCCCCTTCGCCGATGAGCCGATCGGGCAGAGGTGCAATCTTCAGCTCCTTTTCGGTCTGCTCGGCAATCGGTATGAGATCAATCCCGGTTTGTTCGGCGATCCAGTCCGCCGGGCGGGTAGCTGCTCCGCAGAAGACCAGAGATGAGCCTCCGGTGGTTATCCCCCGGACCATTATCGGGTGGCCAAAGGGAGTTGCGTTCTTCAAATCGAGACAGCGACTCGCAGCCACACTGTTACCGATCCATTGATGGTCTGCACCCAGCTCAAGCAGCACAACCTTCTTTCCGGCCAGGGTAAGCTCCCGGGCAGCGGCCGCGCCTCCCGGCCCCGAGCCAACTACAACCGCATCATAATTATTCTCCATAACAGGGCACTCCTTTCTTTAAAGCATCCCCCGCTTCCTGCACCCCCCGCAGGCTGCTAAAGGGGACGGCGAAGTCTCAAATTACTTGATTATTCAATAACCTATCATATTTGCTGAATTTTAGTCAAGAGCTATTTTCCCCAAGTAATTTGCGTTGTAGCATTTTTTCTATCCCCCTCCCCTTAATCCCCTCCCACCAGGGGAGGGGAATCTTTTCCTGAGCCGTCTCGAAAGATCTTGCCAAAGTGGATAGGCGGGGCCCAGGACAGGCATTTACAATTTGCATTTTTCAATTTGCAATTTCTTTAGGGTCCACCCCTACAAGCCCCGGATATCCAAAGTAGGGGCAATTCATGAATTGCCCCCACTTGAAGGATTTTTTGAGAAACTCCAGATTTTTTCCTTGACATCCCTCACCACCTATCCTATGTTACCATTAGTTAATTGATCAGCTAAAAGAGGAGGAGAGATGGTCAAAAGAGTGGCGATAGTTGGATATGCTCAAAGTCATCATCAGCATGACATGCAGAAAACGAGGGAGGATATGGTGTTCGAAGTTGCCAAAGAGGCTCTTCGCGACGCTGGCATTGCCAGGGAAGATTTGGACACGGTGATCACCGCTTCTACCGATTTTCTGGATGGAAGGACAATCTCCAATGTCTTTCTCAGTATGGCCGTGGGGGGTTATCTGAAAGATGAATCGAAGGTGGAGGGAGACGGAGCCTTTGCCGCCTATTATGCTTTGATGAGGATCCTCTCCGGGACTCACGAAGTAGCTCTGGTAGAGGCACACACCCAAGGATCGACTTTCAATCCCCACCAGGTATCCTTTTACACGCTCGACCCCTTACTTGATAGGCAAATAGGGGTTCTCAACGACATATCGACCGCGGCCATTCAGGCGAGGATGTACATGAACGCTAATGATGTATCGGAAGAGCACCTGGCAATGGTATCGGTCAAAAACATGATGAACGCAGCCAATAACCCGAACGCTCACCGAAAGATGCCCGGTCTGAGCGTGGAGGAAGTTTTAAGCTCTAAACTCTACTACGAACCGATAAGAGAACTGATGATATCACCGATCAGCGATGGGGCCTGCGCATTAGTGCTCGCCTCGGAGGAAAGGGCCAGAGAGATCACCGACGACCCGGTTTGGATAGAAGGAGTCGGTTGTTGCCATGATGCTTATCTGCGAGACCGGAACCTCCACCAGCTCAACTCGCTCCAAATCGCTGCGGAGAATGCCTATGAGATGGCCGGGATAAGAGATCCTTTCGCGGAGCTTGATGTTGTTGAGGTCTCGGAGAGATTCGCTCACGAGGAATTAATGTTTTATGAGGCCCTGGGTTTGTGCCGGGAAGGCAAGGGCAAAGTCCTTGTCGAGAAAGGCGTAACTGAAATGTACGGAGAGATGCCAGTTAACCCGAGCGGGGGAGCGTTGGGTGCGGATCCCATTTGCGCCACGGGATTAATAAGAATAATAGAGGCAGCTAAACAGATCTGGGGAGAAGCGAACGGTTATCAAATCCCTGATGTCCGCCGGGCCTTAGCCCATGGACAATTTGGGATTTGTGCTCAGAAGAACATAGTTTTCATCTTAGGAGGTGAGAGATAATCATGAGAAATGCTGCAATAATCGGTTGTGGGCAGACGAAACACACAAGCAAGCGGAGGGATGTCAGCCAAGCTGAACTGGTGGAAGAGGCAGCCTATAAGGCAATGGAAGATGCCCAGGTGACCCCGGATGAAGTAGATGCGATAGTTGTCGGGAATATGCAAGGATTCGGGGGAGTAGCTCAGCCCGAGGAGTGGATTGGGGATTGGATCGGTGCTCCGGGAAAGCCAGTCATCAGGATCGCCACCGGTGGGACAACGGGAGGATCCGTTGGCCAGGCTGCTTATTACCCGGTTGCCTCCGGACTTCACGATGTTGTTTTAGCGGTTGCCTGGGAAAAGCACTCGGATAGCAAAGAAGCGGGAGCAACGACCGGGCTTGCGCACGTTGCTATAGGTAACATGTTCCATGCGCTTAACTATGGACTGGACTTCAGGAATTTGTTGGCTACCGCTGCTGTCGGGGGTGCTGCCGGTGTTGCTGTGTACCAGGCGAGGTTTTACATGCACAGATCCGGATGTAGCATCGAGCATTTTGATATGGTTGCGGCAAAGGCAAGACGTAATGCGGCCAAGAACAAGTACGCACATCTCCAGTGGCCCAATTGCACCCCGGAGGATGTTGCCAAGACGGAGATGATAGCATATCCCTTCCGGTATGGGCATATCTGCCCGGCAAGCGATGGAGCCAGCGCGATTGTGGTTGCTGAGGAAAACATTGCCATAAAAAAGGCTAAGAGGCCCGCCTGGTATAAGGGGCTTGCATCCTTTTCCGACGAAGAGAACCAGATGCAGAGCGAAAATTACGGAGGAGTTGGCGTGCTTGACCCATCGGAACAGATGGGATGCAGAATTTCAGCAAAGAAAGCTTATGAAATGGCGGGAATAAAGGATCCCAAACAGGAAATTGACCTGGCGGAGATCTATCAACCTTTCCCGAGTCAAGAATTGCTTTTTTCCGAAAAGTTAGGGTTGTTTGATGAAGGCAAGGCCTGGATGGCTCTCGAAAAAGGCGAAACGGATATCAACGGTAGAATACCTTTAGACCTCTCCGGTGGTGTTATTTCTACGAATGCCATAGGCTCCTCAGCCTTACAGCGCATCCTGGAGTGCGCCCTGCAGATAATGGGAAAGGCGGAGGAACACCAGGCTCCCAAAAAGGTCAGGAATGCCGTGGCCCATGGTTGGGGTGGGAATACAAATTACATTACGGTGACGGTTTTAGGTGATTCTCCCAGGAGGTGAAGAAAGATGCCATACATAAAAGAAGAAAGGCCAGAGACGATAACTGTGGAAGGCGAGTGGAACATAGGAGCCTATAAGTATAAAGCCCCCAGGCTCCTCGAAGAATATGTCCAGGGGCTTAAGCAGAAACAGTTAATCGGTTCCCTGTGCCTGGGTTGCGGAAAGGTAATCGTGCCGCCGAGAAATATATGTGGAAGGTGTCACCGAAAGATGGACGGAAGGATGGTTGTTAGTGACAAGGGCACTATTACTAGCTTTATAATTAGTCCCCCGATGAAGAAAGGAAAATTTCAGGTTTTCGGAATAGACCCTGTGGAAACGGGCGTGGTAGAGGAAGGTGAGGTTATCATCCCGGTTTTTGTTCGGTTCGATGGGTCTGATTCCAATATTTCTACCGCAGTGAAAGGTGTGGATTCTAAAGATGTTCATGTGGGGATGAGAGTTAAAGCAATTTGGGCGAAAGAGCCGCAAGGAGCGCTGAGCGATCTTATGGCAGTTGAGCCCTTAGGGAAATAAGCAAAAGTGGAAGGGTATGGTTGGTAAGGTAACAGTTGATGTAGAAATTTTAAGGAGGGTTACTAATGGTGAGCAAGATGTCCGAGATAATTAAGGTAGAAGGCCTACCTTTCGTTGCTGGTTTCGGGTGGTCGGTTGGCTTTCAAATGGAAAGGTTTATAAAAGCACTTGCCAAGAAAAAGATCCTGGGAGCGAAATGCTCAAAGTGTAGATATACTTATGTTCCCCCCCGATCAAGATGCGGAAAATGCTATGCAAAGATGGGAGAGAAAGACCTGATTGATCTATCTGGGAAAGGAAGCTTAGTTGGTTATACCGTAGCTCATGTTGAACTGGATGGTGCAGGGAACTTTCGAGATTTGAAGAAGCCTAAGCTAATCGGAGCGATAAAACTTGAGGGTGCTGATTCCACGATTTTTATGCCCATTGAAGAGATTGATCCGAAAAAGGTAAAGGATGGGATGAAAGTTGTGGTCCAGTGGAGCAAGGAGACCAAAGGCGAACTGAAAGATATTAAATGTTTCAAACCGGAGAAATCTTAAAGTTGAGCCAATTTATCTCTCCCTTTTTACTTTGGTGCAATTACCCAGAAGAATAGCCATCTAATCAGCTACTGCCCATCCCCCCTCTTTCGTTAACAAGTCAATTTTGTTTCTTCCCAAAATGTATAGCTTCGGAAATCTTTGTGGTAAAACAAAGTTAAACTTTCATTAGGATTTTATCAGGAATTGGGAACTAAACATATTATCATCTTTGCAATCACGGCACTTTTCTTAACGCAAGGTTGTGCAGGGGGAGTTGAACATTATCGCCTTGTAATTATCTTGTGATTGAAAATAAAGCTGGCTCCGGGGTTTTTTGTCTTCCCCAGTTGAATTTCCCCCCGTCAGTTATAGCTCCCCCTGTAATGGCTGAAGCGGTGGGGAGCGAGGGGGCTCCTCCGCCTCCTGGTCTAAAGCTGCTTCGGCAATTCACTATCAGCCAGGGGCCCCTGGTGGCCAGCCAGCAAGCCGGGGGCCTCAATTTCTCATTTCAAAATGAACAAGGTGAAACTGATTTTATCAACTGGGAACGATCCCGCGCGGGCACTTTGCCAGGTTATAGACCACTATAATAACCAAGTAAATGAGCGGGTATCCTGGAGGAGACTGGGCTCCGGGCAGAAATACCGGCTGGCAGTTTCTACCAGAGAGGAAATAAAGAGCGACTTGGGCCGGCTGGTGGATCGGCTTTTAATCATTCGCCAGCGGGAACCCCGAAAAACGGTCTCAGGGGAAGGTCAAATTTAATTGCCAGCCTGTCCAGGCCAAAGGCGACCAGCCCTGGGTATCGAAAGACCGTTTATAAGCCCCCCAGGAGCTATTTAGGCTCGACACAATATGAAGGCGTATTTATCCATTTTCACACTATATTTTGGGCTCATAATGGCGATTTCTTAGTTTTCAGAGGTATTTTTTAGCGAAGCTTGACAGTTTGGTCTTATGTGTTTATTATATTTATGGAGGTGAAAAGGAATGAAGAAAGGTGTGGATTTTTCAGATTTGCCAGAAAATTATCAAGATAAGTGGGTAGCATTATCGGCAGATGAGAAAGAAGTAATTGCTCATGGTGATTCTCTTGCTGAGACAATAAAAGAATCAGAAAGAAAGGGAGAAAAAAAGCCGGTTATGCTGAAAATGCCTTCTAAGTCCGGAAGCTATGTGCTTTAAAATCCTTGAATGAAGTTTGATTACAGATATTGGCCATCAGGTAGTAGTCCTGCTTTTCCTCAAAGGATAAGATTTCCCCGCCCTACAATCTTGGTGACAGTCCAATATCAAGAAAAAATCCAGGATATATATGCTTTAGTAGATTCCGGTGCAGATTATTGCATGTTCCCTTCCGAGGTGGGTGAGCAACTTGGTATAGATGTTAACTCAGGAAAGGAAGATACCGTAATAGGCATTGGGAATCAGCCATATACTTTTTATTTTCATAACATTGATATAATTGTTGGCGGACATAAAAATGAAGCTTGGGCTGGATTTTCTGATCGAGTCCCATGGCCACTCCTCGGTCAAGAGGGATTCTTCGACTGCTTTGAGGTGAAATTTAATTTTCGTAAAAAGCGGGTAGAAATTAAGCCCTACTAATCATACCTCCCTTGCAATCAAACCAAGACGACTTCCTTCACTTTTCCTAATTAAGAAAAATTTAAAAATAATTGCATTTCCCCCTTGACAAAGGGGTTTTTTAGTGTAACAATTGTTACATGACTAAAACCAAGAAAATCAAGAAGCTACTTATTGACCGTGACCTGAATCATCAGGATATTGCAGATCGGCTCAGAGTAAGTCGGCCTACGATAACTTTGACTATTGCTGGCAAGAGAGGGAATCCGAAAATTCAAAAAGGGATTGCCCGGGTGCTCGGAGTGAAGGTAGAGAAAGTCTTTTAAAAAGGAGGTTAGGTTATGAAGAAGTTATTAATAGTGTTTATAATTTTAGGCTTGGCTTTAACTGCTGGAGCAGAGGAGAAAAAAAAGGAAGCAAATACAAGCGAGCTACTCAGAGAGTTTAGAGAATACGAACCTGTTAGGGCAGAGGAGAAAAAAAAGAAACCTGAAAATGATATTCTTGCTGAACTTGTGGGTGTGGAGAATATTATAGTTCTTAAACGACCGACTATTACAAAAAAGCGGTGGGGGTTCGATATAACTGTAGAGAAAGTATGGATGTGGAGAGAGATATCGCCAGGAGAATCTATTAAATATATTAAAATATATATTGTGAAAGGTGAGGTTTTACTTATTTTTAAGAATCCCACTGATAAGAGCAAAAAGGTAGACGATTATAAATTTAAATTTGAGGGAGTTACAACTTCTGAAGGAGATGCTGCCGACTTTGTTTCTACGGAATGCTCTGGCTTTGTTCCTCCTCACGGCAAGCTAAAATGTAAGATTAAGCCCGACATAAGGGCGGGCTGGAAGCCCACCCTACAATCATAATAAAAGGTCATTGCGAGCCCTTCGCTTCTTGTCACTCTGAGCAAAGCGAAGAGTCTCAACCCGCTCAGGATAAACTCCGCGAAGAATCTGGGCTCAGGACAGGCTCCGCGAAATAATTCTGAGCTTACCGAAGGACAATCATCAACGAAGTAAAGGGTCAATATCGAATTTTCGGGGAAGTCCAGGACCCCAAACTTCTTGACAAAAGTTATCAAACGGCTTAAGATAATTTAATAATTCAACTGGGTTAGAATGCCCCTGGGCAGGTCTCCGATGTCCAATAAATAAATATGGAAAGGAGAGAAAATGAGTGACCAGGTAATCAAAGTCAAATTGGAGAGGTTGCCTGCGGACTTGAAGAAAGAAGTTTTAGATTACATAGAGTTTTTGTTAAAAAAATATAACAAGAGAATGAATAAAAATAAATTTAGATTCGATTGGGAAGGTGGTTTGTCGGATTTGAAGGAGAAATATACCTCTGTGGAACTTAAACACAAGATATCGGAGTGGAGATAAATGAGATTAATGTTGTGTTTTTATAGGAGATTGCCTAAAGCGGTATGATGCCGGATAAAGAAATTCTACGAATTGAAAGCGGGGGTAAAAACCCCGCTTTTTTGTTTCTTGAGCCATTTTCGTTGTTAAGAGGGCGAGTATACATGCAGAGTATAGAGGTTTCGGAAAAAACTTTACGCCAAAATAGAACGGTTTTTCAAGGTTTGCGGGGCATTGCTTATGGGAAAGGCAAAAATTCACCCCCACCTTAATCCTCCCCCATCAAGGGGGAGGAAACTGTATGGTACTCTCCCATCCCTTC
>SDBT01008368.1_pt1 | contig 16912 bp, 15 predicted proteins | sample 2277101 | NCBI WGS metagenome assembly SDBT01 (sample SAMN10404973, study PRJNA504765) | marine sediment metagenome | isolation source: marine sediment core GS10_PC15, 103 cmbsf | place: Arctic Ocean: Southern Knipovich Ridge | collected 2010
ATCTATGTTTTCTAGGTATTTATACATATCTGGTTTGTGGTTTATGGGTTGGGTGAGTTACATTCTATCTTAATAGGGTGGGGTTGACAACCGCAAAAAAATTATTGTTAAAAGTGCTATCCGGGGCTTTTGGATATAGATATTTTATAAAGATTAACCCCGCTATGGGGAGATGTTTAATCGTTAATTCCCCAGGTATCCGATGGATTTCAACCTGGATTTGTCGGCCTCCGAAAGCTCCATTTCATTTTCGCTCGAGTATAGGAAAAATAGGCGCTTATTTTCTTCCACGGCCTTTTCCATTTCGAGATTTAGAGATACCGCTATATCCGGAAAATCCCCGGACACGTTGTTGATCGCCGCCGGGTCTTCGTCGATGTTATACAACTCCGTATTTCCGTTTGAATAGTCTCTTACGAAAAGAAACCCGTCCCGTCTGATACCTTTTATCTGTTCTGGCTGCTTCATAATATACTCGCTAAGTACGGGGCTTGATTTATTGTCGGCAAAGGATAGTTCGCCATAGAAAGATTCGCCCTGGATAGCTTCCGGGATATCCAATCCCAGCATTTCGAGAATAGTCGGCATTATATCGATATGGCTTACGTTCTTGTTGGATACAGGCTTCTCGTTTCCCCGAAACGGATCCCGAACCGCGAGCAACATATCGGTAAGCTCCGGGTAAACGTCAAAGCCATGCCCCCATAATCCATGTTCCTGAAATGCTTCGCCATGATCATTGAAGATGACGACAATCGTATCGTCGTAATGCTCGGTCTCTTCCAGCGCCCGGAGTATCCGCCCTATTTCATCGTCTACGTGGGCGATTTCACCGTCGTATAATATAGTTAAGGCTTCCAAATCTATTTCGCGGTCATCGAAAGGCGCACCGTAGGCCGGCGCGGCGCGGCGTACCAGGTCGTCGAAGTATGAATCGTCCCCATCAATATATTCGGGCGGCGGGTCGTAGCGAGAATGGGGGTCAAAGAAATTACACCAGATAAAGAACGGCCTTTCGCCCTGGTTTTTTAATGATGCAGCCGTAATATTACTATTAAAATCGGCTTCATAGCGGTAGTGATTACCGCCCGATAAACGAAGGACTTTACCGACACGGTGATAATGGAAGTATAACCTGGTACCTCTAAAAGGCGATAGGTAGGGGATAGTATCCCGGTCCATATAAATATCGAAACCTTTGCCGAAACCGTACTCCGGGTACATTGACCAATTCGAGTTGTAACACTCGGTGTTGTAACCCTCTTTGTGGAGAATTTCGGTAAATGTGGTAATATTGTCGCTCAATCTGTGGGTATGATCGACCCCGCACACCGAGGGTTCGAATCCGGTCAGGAACGATGAAAAGGACGGAAATGTCCAGGGCGAACTACAAAACGCATTATCGAATCTTGTGGTCTCGGTTATGAAATTGTCCAGGTTCGGGGTTGCGATCTCGTCGTATCCGTAAAAAGATACGTGGTCTTTACGGAGCGTATCTATCGAAATAACTAACAGGTTCGGGGCATTAATGTCATAATCAGGTTTATATAACGGTTTGATAAAAGTATACGATAATGATAATAAAACCGCCCCCAGGCAAGCATAACTTATTATCGAAATACTAGTTTTTATAGGACGGGCTGTTGCTGCTTTTAGTTTCGCTACCGCTAGCGGAACGATGTATACCGAGAAGGTTACTAATAATATACCGAAAAGCGTTATAATTATTATCGCCAACGGATTTGTGAAAGTATTAAGCTCGTTTTTGTCCAGAATTTCAAAAAAAATAACGAGCGCTATCAGGTTAAACGAAGCGCCGAAAACGGTATGTGTATATTTCGGTTCTTTACCCCGAAGCCCCGGCAAAAGCCTCGTAATGAAGAACAAAGGTGAGAGAGCCAGGGAAATCAACAACGATGTTAAGAAGTATATTCCGGCAGAAGCCGTAAAGTACCGAAACCACCCTAAACCGGAGAGGAGGATAGGCTGGGGGAACAATCGTATAACGGCGGTGTCTATTATTGCGGCCGTTACCGGAACGATTGCGGCGGCTCCCATTAGAATGAGAAAACGCCGGAACTGTTTAAAAATCATAGATTATTAGTTGGACTATTTGATGGAAGGGTAATATTATACTATTAGCGGTTTTAATACAACCTAAAAATCGTCGGCTTTTCTCCGAGTACGCATCGGGGTGAATTTACCTGATGGATAACGGCTTTGTTTAAACCGATTTAGCGAAAGGAACGTCATATCAACGGTAGAGGATGATAATCTGTTTATCGGAGGGAGCAATGAAGCGAATCACAATATTACTATTATCTGTTTTTCTGGTAACGTCTGTCGCCGGGGCTGGTACCTGGAAGGAGTTCCTTAAAAAACACGGTTACGGGGCTTTTCTTAATCTCGGGATGACCCGCATCAGCACGGTTGGTTTCAACTCGGTGTTGCGCGAGAACGATCTCCCGGAACTGAAGAGCGAACAGATGACGGTCGGCCTTTCGGGATACGTCTTATTTAACCGTATGCTCGCCGGATTCTCGGGCGACGTTCTCTTCAATGAAGAGATGTTCACCGGCGACGACAACCGGTTTATCGCAGGCGACTTAACCCTCGATATAGGGTGGTTGGCGTATAACACTCCGGTTCTCCGGGGCTACCCCTACGTTGGGTTGGGCGGCGCCGGTTATGCCGTAAACCATCGCCCTACTGCAACGGAGACCATCGAATTATCGAGGGCCGGTTTAAGCTCCGGGATGGCGCATACTACGGACGTATCTGGCGACATCAACTTCGACGACTATCTCGCCGGGACATGGGAAGGCGCCGGCGGTTTTATCGCTAAAGCCGGTATTGGGCTGGAGACGGTTCTACCGCTGAATGCGAAGTTCAACCCCTCGCTCGGCATTCGCGCCGGTTATATGTGGCCGGTTTTTAACGAGAGCATTAAATACACCGATGAGGACGGCCTGGAGCAGACCGGCGAAGGCCCCAAGCTGCGCGGTTTTTTCATGTCGCTTAATGTCGGCCTGGTCGGGTTCTAGCCTATTAAGCTATCAATAGAAAAAAGCCCCATATTGGGGCTTTTTATATTAGTCTAATGATGGTTATTCTACGTTTATATCCAGGTTGATATGATCGTCACCCTGCGCGTCTCCGGCGATTATCGCCTGATACCTTTCGCTTTTTCGTAACGGTTTGAACGCGTCATCCTTCTCCACTTCATCGCGGTAGTACGGTGCTAGTTGTAGTGCTCTTTCCATATCGTCCAGCGCGCCGTCGGTATCTTTCAACGCCATTTTACAGCGGGCCCGGTTGAGTAGCGCGGCGGGGTCGTCGGGATTAACCGCCAACGCGCCGTCGAAGTGGGAGATAGCTTCTCGATACTTGCCCTGCTCGTAGTATGACAAGCCGAGGTAGAAGTAACCCTCGGAGCGTTCCGGCTGCAATTTTACCGCTTTGGCCAGGTGCTCTTCCGCGTCTTCGGCTCTCTCCGCTAGCACCAACTCCTTGCCGAGGTTGAACCGGGCGTCGCCGTCGTTCGCGTCAATCTTCAGGGCGCGCTCAAAATAGGAGATGGCGGTTTCGCGCTCCTCTCGTTTGCCGTACAACGCGCCCAGGCTGACCAACGCGGAGGTATTGTCGGGAACTAGTTCAGTCGCTTTCTTGAAAGCCCCGAATGCCTTGTCGTCCTCGCCCGAAGCGTAGTAGACGTTTCCTAATGTTAAATACGCCTGTCCGTTCTCCGCTTCTAGTGAAATAACCGCCTCGCAGCCGTCGAGAGCCGCCGCCAGCTTGCCCTTGTTCAACAACTCGCGCGCCGCTTTGAGCAACTTATCCGTATCCTTCACTTGCCCTTTTTTAGCGGCCTCGATAAGCCGTACGTTTTCGTCGTCCGAGGATACCCAGTCGGTGAGGAAATCGCCAATTCCACCCCGGGTTTTATCAACGGTAGTATCCTTTAATCCGCCCGACATCGGCTCGTCGTAATTTGTTTCCTTTTTGCGAAGGTTGGCGATGATAATCTCTGCTTCGCGGGTTCTGCTCTCAAATACCCGCACAAGTTCGGTGATATCGCCCTTTAGCTTTTCTATCTCTTCGTGGGAGCGTTTGACCTCTTCGGAAAGGGTTACCATATCTTTAAAATCGACGTTGAACCTATCGAGGTCGCCGGATAAGCGGTCGCGCTGCTGATAAATATGGTCCGCCGCATCGCGGATTTTATCTATTTCGCCGCGCACCTCGCCCCGGGCCTCGCGGGCTTCCTGGCGTACCGAGCCCAGGTTGATAACCTGAAAGATGCTCATCAACACCACGATGAGGGTGATGAGTATCCCCATAACCCCGGAGATAACCTCGAAGCGGCTGTACTGGCCGTATAGATTTTCCTGAAGGTCGTCTATCCGCCCGTTGAGCGCCTCGATGCGGGCGTCGTGTTCGCCCAATTCGCGGGCGGAGTCGCCCTGCGCCGACGCCAGAGAAGCGAATATTAATGTTGCTGCTACGCAAAGGAGTAGATATCTCATCGTAATCACCATTAGCATTATACCGAAAAAAACGAGCGGCGCAACTGTTTAAAACCAATACTGTCAATAAGTACGTAATTAAATGTAGCCCAAGATTCAATCTTGGGCTACAAAGAGAACGTTGGATTTAATTATCCCCCCACAATCCCGGCCCACAACAACGGTATCAGTATCTCGTGCTGGCCGGTGATAGCGAGGGCGCGCCTCCCGCCCGATACCGGCCGCGCCAGGACGTTGGTGCGCGGGCGGTAATGCTGTATCATATCCAGGTTGGCAGTGGTGAAGCCTTTAACTGGCGGGTCTATATTACGGATGAGGTTTAGCGCTTTGAGGAAAACCTCGGGCATTATTACCGCCGAGCCAAGATTGACGTAAACCCCGCCGCCGTCCAATCCTTTGAGTGACGCGGTCAAGCGCCGGAAGTCGGCTATCGTAGCCGCGCCCCAGGCCGCGCCGTCGCAGGTGGGGTGCTGATGGATGACGTCGGCGCCCAGGGCGATATGTGCAGTGAATAGCGTATCGCTTTTCGCGCAGGCGGCCTGCAGACTAATATCGGGGTGCTTCCCCGTTTCGGTTATTTTTTCGCCGACGATATGGGCGACGGGACGTTCCGTTGCGGCCGCCTCGAGCGCCGCGCCGTTGAGCGCTATCGCGGTTTCGCGCGCCAGGCCGAACTTGCCTTCGGGCAAGCTATCGGCGACATCCTCGCTGGTGCAACCGAACATACCCAGTTCGTAATCGTGGATTAGCACCGAGCCGTTTGCGGCGATACCGGTGATAACCCCCCGTTTTACGAGGTCAATCAGATACGGGGCGCAGCCGGTCTTAACGACGTGGCCGCCTATGGCGAATATAACGGCTTTACCGTTATTATGCGCTTCTCGAATCGCCGCTATCAGAGCCCGGAGGTCGTTCGCGGCGTAAGCGTCCGGGAGTGAGTCGAGCAGCTTCGCTATCTGTTCCGGGCCATCCGGCAATTTGCCGACATCCTCGGCTTTCACGAGCGACTTGCGCTCGGCGATGCCGAAATCTTTTATATTGTCGAAATCTAATTTCACAATGTCCCTTAACCCGCCAATTGTTTTTCGTAGGGTCGTACCTTCAGGTGCGACCACCTTCAATCCTCTAATACGAATTCGTATTATAAAAAATCTATTGTGGCCAGACCTGAAGGTCAGGCCCTACGACATCGACATGAGCATTTGCCGAGGTTAAACGTACGTTAAAGCGCCAACGCTACGCGAATAAAAAAAGGGCCGCCGCAACGGCCCTGATCGGCAATCTATTCGCTAGTAACTTTCCAGTTGGGCGACGACTTCGCCGATGGTGACCTTCGAGGCCATCTTTACCGGCATCTTAGTTTCGTCGTCGGCGAGCCAGATAATAATTTCGCCTTCCTGCTTGAAGATACCCTCGGTCTCTTCAAGTGCCGGCGCGATTTTTATCGTGTTAAAAGTACCGGCGGGGACGGTTATCTTTTCCTTCTTTAGAATTTTAACCGGGATTTCCTTGTTGATTTTGCCGTCGCAGTAGTTGAAATGGACGGTGTCACCCACGGGAAGGTCCATATTACGCAGTTTGTAGAAGGCGGCCAGTATGTCTACCGCGTCCTCTTTGGTGCGGATGGTGCTGGTCTCGCGGGTACAGGTGCGCTCTTCGGGATTGTAGTAAACAACCGCATCGTTGCTGTACTCCCCTTCTACCAGATGCTTCTCGAACTTCCACGTTGCGAAGGTTTTTACGTCAATATAGCTTTCGACGCGGTCACGAACGTAGAAGAAGGAGTCCAGATAGCTGCCCGATTGGGCCGTTGTAACGATGTGGTAGACCTTATGGCCGTTGAACATCTTGACGCCTTTAACCGACATAGTCGCCGTACCGGCCTGTACGATATCGTTCCAGGATAGACTGAAAGTCAGTTTCTCGCCGGTTTTAAAAGCGGCTGCATTTGCGCTAACGGCGAAGATCAATATTAGTGTGGAAATTAAAGCCGTTTTTATCATCCTCATTGCAAAACCTCCTAGTTTGAGCTTTCGATAACCTTTACCGGATATTAGCAGAACACAAAATCAAGGTCAAATAAAAAGTCATATCGAACCCTATATAAGACACAGTTTTCGGAGCAGGGATTAACCACATCGTATTTGCGGTTCGGCGATTAACCGCGAGTATTTTACTCCAAAACCACCGCGTCCGCCTCTATCTCCACCAACCACCCCTTATCGAGAAGTTGGCTAACCTCGACGAAGGTACACGCGGGCCGCACTTCTCTGAAGTATTCGCCGTGGGCCCGGGCTACCTCCTGCCAGCGGGAGGCATCGGTCAGGTAAACCCGGGTACGGATGACGTTCTCCAAACCCGCGCCCAGGTCGTTTAACGCTTTCTCTATAATTTCCAGGCAGCGTAGCGCCTGACGGTAAGGATCGCCGGGTGCGGCCGGGGAGCCATCTGGGGCTATAGGGGCGGTACCGGCTACCGCGATAAGATTGCCGATACGCCGCGCCCGCGAGAAGCCGGTCGGTTCTTCGTAGGGCGACCCGGAGGATACGTTGCGGCCGATCATTGGAACCCCTTTCATCAGAAACTAACACAACAATCGCCCGTTGACCAGCGAAACCGGGTGGCCGAGTTAAAACGATTTTTTCGTTGCTAAATTGCAACTGTTCGTTTAAAATGAGATAACTTTAACTTCCAACGTAAAGGAGCGAGTTATGTGGAACAAAATTAAAAGCCCGGTTTATCTGATGGTACTTTCTATCGCCATAGTTATCATAGACCGGATACTGGATATGTTCTTCAATTATTATCTGGTATATTTCGGAATTCACGTGGTCTGGGTCGCGCCGATTCTGTTCATTATCGGTGTAATATGGCTGATTATCTCGCTGATTAAGAAATAGGGCCCGTCTTTATAATAATAACGAATCCCCGCTTCGGCGGGGGGTTTGCTTACCCGAACGAAACCAGCGCCGCCCCGGCGAAAGCCAGGATTATCCCGGCGATACGGCGCGGCGTAAGCGGTTCGCGCAGGATGATGAATGCCAGGATAAATGTGAACAGGGTGCTGATCTGATTGAGTGCCGAAGCCACCGAGGCCAGGGCGTACTTCATCCCTCCCAGCCAGGTTATCATCGCCAAATAAGCCCCGATAAAAGACCCCGCAATGGTGAATCCCCAACCCTGTTTAATCGCCAGTGTGGCGAGGATGGCGCGGCGTTTCGGATAAACCAGCAGCCCGACGATGAGAACGGTCAAAGCCCCCGCCAGCCGCACCTCGGTCACCCATAGCAACGGGGATACCTCCAGCAGCGGTTTTATCATCACGATACCTACCGCCATAGTTATAATCGCCAGCACTCCCCAGAACAGGCCCCACCCCAGGTCGCGCCGCGATATGCCACTTCGGGTGCGTAGCGTCGCCACCGGGACAGCGATAGCCACCAGCGCTATTCCGATAATCTGTAAGATGCTAAGATGTTCGTGGAGGAAGACGATGGACAGCCCGGCGATGAACGGCGCCCAAAGGCAACTGACTATCGCCGAAAGGCCCGCACCTAACAGGTTAAGGCTCTTGAGGAATAGCGCGTCGCCAATCCCCAATCCGATAACGCCGCTGAGGAAAAACAGCGCGTAGTGAGAGAGTGGCGCGTTGTAGAAGAGCGTTTCGCCGAAGAGGTAAGTCGTCGGGATGAACAGAACGAATGCCAGCGAGTTCTTGAACAGGTTCAGGGCTACGGGGTGAACCGTATCGCCGCTCTTCTTGAAGAATATAATCGCCGTCGCCCAGAACACCGCCGCCAGTAGCGACAATGCTTCGCCGAAATATGGAAAGGGTGGGTTCAATCGGTCTCCGTTTTATTTGCGTTTGGTAAACGAACGTAGTATACGGATATTTGAGGAAGTATCAAGTGGGATTATTGATAACCTATAAGACGTTTTAATTTGTTATTCGTCCGTTTTCGATGTATACTAATCAAGGTGATAATATGTCGGAAACAGTGAAGCAAAAAATCCTATACGACAAAGAAGGCCGCCCGTCTCTGGTTCTTCTCGATTATGATTCCTACTCCGAGATAATGAAGCTTATCGAAGACGTGATTGATATTAAAACCGTAAACGAGTTAGAGCCGGACGAACTCATTGACTGGGAAGTAGCGCGGGAGACGTTGTAGTTGCGTGAATACGACGTAAAAATATACAAGCGAGCTTTGAAAACTCTCCAGCGATTACCGTCCAAGACCCGGCAAAGAATTCGTAAATCGATTGATAATTTGGGAAACGACCCCAGACCGGCTGGATGCGAAAAGATATCGGGATCCGATAATCTTTTCAGGATAAGGGTTGGTGGTTATCGAATTTTGTATACAGTGGATGATAAAGGGAGTATTATCATAGTAAAAATTATAGGTAAACGCGACAACGTTTACAAAGAGCTATAATAAAGAGTTAGTATATAAAAAAGCCCCGGTTCCCGGGGCCTTATTCTTATCAAATATCTATTCGGGATTAAACCCCCTCAAAAACCTTGCGGAAGTGGTATCCGTAAATCGCCAGTGTAACCGCCAGCGGCGTGTAGCGCGGGCGGGTAAACAACGTGCGGAAGAACAGCCGCCAGTAGTGCAGCCTTTCCGCTTCCACAATCCCCAGTTTCCAGATTGATATGAAGAACGCTGCGGCGTGGTCCCAGCTAAAGCGCGTTACCGAATGCACCCGAACGTACTCATCGAGGAAATTGTTTATTCGCTTGTAGAAAAACTCGGGCGAATATATCGTGCTGACTATCTCTTTATAGCCGGCGATGAGTTTATCGTAGTCCATCTTCGGTTTGAAGTTTATCGAGAAGTTGGTGTTGTCTCCGCCGCAGACATCCAGCATCCTATCTTCTTTCAACAATTGGTCGTACAGCCTGGTTCCCTGAAGTGCGTTGAGCAGCCCGACCATCGCGGTAACGATACCGCTCTTCTGGATGAACTCTATCTGGCTCTTGAATATCGACGAGGTGTCGCTATCGAACCCCACTATAAAACCGCCCTGTACCTGTAAGCCAAAATGCTGCATCTTCTTGACGTTGGCGATAAGGTCGCGGCCCCGATTCTGCGATTTGCTGCACGATTCCAACCCCGCTTCGTCGGGAGTCTCAATACCAACGAATACCATCTCAAACCCAGCGCCGGTCATCGCCCGCATCAGATCTTCGTCGTCCGCCAGGTTGATAGACGCCTGGGTAAGAAAAGAGAATGAGCGCCGTTTTTCATTCATCCATTTCTTTACTTCGGGAAGCAGTTCATTCTTTAGTTTCTTCTTGTTCGATATGAAATTATCGTCAACGAAGAAAACACTGGCGCGCCAACCGTTTTGATACAGCGCTTCCAACTCCGCGATAACCTGTTCGACGGTTTTGGTGCGCGGAGTACGCCCGCAGAGCCGGGTGATGTCGCAAAAATCGCAATCGAAGGGACAGCCCCGCGAGTACTGGAGACTCATCGAAATATACGGCTTCATATCCACCAGTTCCCACGCAGGGACCGGAGTGGTCGTAATGTCGCAATATTCGGTAGTGGCGTATGTCGGTTTCGGTTGCCCGTTCGCCAGGTCGTCCAGGAACGGCTGAAGTGTAATCTCGGCTTCGCCGAAGACGAGATGGTCTATGCCCTCATACTCTTTACAGCCGAGGCCGTGGTTGTTGAACAGGCTGGTGTAGTATGGCCCGCCGGCGACGATTTTGGCGTCGAGACGGTTGCACCGCTTGATTATCTCATCCACCGACTTCTTCTGAATCGACGTCGCGCTCATGAAGACGTAATCGGCCCATTCAATATCCGCATCCGTCAGGTCGTTCACGTTCAGGTCGGCCAGCTTCTTCTCCCATTCTTCAGGGAGCATCGCGGCGACGGTGAGAAGGCCGAGGGGCGGGTGAGTCGTCCTTTTAGACGGGGTGAACTTAAGGGCGTGTTTGAAGCTCCAGAAAGTCTCCGGGTACTTCGGCGATACGAGAAGTATATTCAAGGGTCTCTCCTTGTATAAATATCAGTCGGCCGATACGGTTATTCGTAGCTAACCGCCCGCGCGCGGTAATTAAGGCCACATCCGAGTGTTAATCTCGAACAATAGCACTTTCGGGGGGAAAAGGCAAATGTTATTTCGGAGGGATGAACGTCAAGGGAAGCGTTAAAACATATTGCGGATATTACGATCTATCAATACCCCCGCTCTAAATCCACAATGATCAGGAAGTCGGTTCTACCGTCGGCGACTTGGAGAATACCGCTTATTTGGATACACGATTCAGGTTAAGTTCGGGATTTTAACCGAGCTACGGTCCAAATTCGTTATACATCTCATCGTCTCCGAATTTCTGTTTAATAAATTTGTACTTATTCTTTCTTTTCGGTTCTATTCCTAGTATTCCTTTTTCGTAGAGGTTTTCGAATCCGGTATCTGGATATAAATCAACGTATATATACCTTCTTACTGTTAATTTATCTAGGAAATTACGTGTCATTGAGACTAAGTCTTTGTCCCTCCATGAATACCCTATGCAAATGAAATCGCATTCGGCTTGTTGGCTTAATACGGTTTCGTAATAACGGTACATTTTAGTAGTCAGTAAACCCGTACCTTTATTCACTAACGGTAAGACGAGTTGGGCTTCTGAAATATCCTGAATTTCCGGTATTCCTTCGGAAGGTTTATTCCAACAAGCTATACCGTTATTATTTTTCCAAAGAACAGATCCGTGTAGATTGAAGTACCCTATTATACTGGACTTGGACGAACCGAAATAGTGTCTAGCATGCCACTTTCGGAAATTATTGTCAATACGTCGGAAGCCATTTTTAAAAAATTTCTCGTATTTTTCTACGTCATATCCTTCAGTAAAGTATATATCCAAACAAGGATCGTAATTTGTCGTAAATATCATTATGTTCCCCTTATATCGAGAACAAATTTTTTCAAAAAAACGATCATAAACAGATATGACCTCTTTCTTTTTTTCGTCATTTAAAACTGTGCCGTATACGCCGTAGAGACCTATAGTGAGTTTCTGGTATATTTCTTGGAGCTTTTGGGTAAAATCACCCCATAGATATTGGCTAAAATAGTCGGTTCTATTTAAATCTTCACTTAAACCCGGTCCGTATTTATCTAATATAGCGAATTTTAACGCTTGTGAATATTCTATATCTATTGGCGGTTTTTTCAATATTTTTAATAGTTTTTCTGTATAACTAAGTACGTGTTCTAAGTCAGGTGAAAAAGTATTACTCGTAGATTCTATTTCCTTTAAATAGACCTCCCGAATGCACATTAATAATATATCTTCGGGGGACATATTCTTTTCCACTTTAACATTGAGAACAGTCTCGCGGCTAAAGTTAGGTACGAACTGGCGAAAAAAATCATTCATCAATGGCATTCCGAATCTCACCGAAGCACCAGCTCCTATGAATACGATTAAATCAGCTGGGTATTCCTTTACGAATTCCGCATATTCATTAGCCTTCTTCGCCATCACTTGAGCCTCCTAGTAAATTTATCCGTACATTGCACTAGTAAAACGTTAAGATAGTACACTGAATATGTTTCACTGTCAATATAAGAAATTATACGGTTTGCTAAAGCTACCCATTCACGATTATTAACAATCCCTTTACTTCCCTACAAGTGGTTCGCGATATCCCATCCCGAATGAGTAGCGAAAATAAGAAGTTTGGTAATAACCGTTTTCCTTACGTATCATACGAGAAATTCAGTACCCCCGCTCCAAATCCACAATATTCAGGAAGTCGCTTCTACCATCGGCGAAGCGGCGGATGTTCTCAATCACATCGTCCCAGCGTTCAAGGTCGCTGAAGGGCGATGCGGCGCGATGGGGCGACATCACGACGTTGTCCAGTTCGTGGAAGGGGAAAGTGTAGGGATATTTTCGGCCCGCGTCTTCGGCTTCGGGGTGGTATTCGTACCAAACGTCCAGCGCCGCCCCCGCGATTACCCCGTCCCGGAGCGCGATATAAAGGTTTTCCTCGTTGACGACCTTACCGCGCGCGATGTTGACCAGCAGTCCCCGCTCCCCCAGCAGCGCCAGCTCATCCCCGCCGATCATGCTCTCGGTCTCCGGAGTCATCGGTACTGCGATTATCAGTATATCGACGGCGTTCAGGAATTCCGGCAGTCGTTCCGGGCCGAACTCGGATACCGGCGTGGGGAGCGTCTCGGTTTGCCGGGCCCAGTCGCGGCGGAGGACGGCGAACTCGACGTCGAAACCGGAGAGGAAGCGGTGTACCTTACGGTTGACCGCGCCGTAGCCCAGCAGGCCGACCTTGCGATAACGCATCGGGATGGTCTCCGGTTCCGCGAAGTGGCGTTCCCAGTCGCCCCCCGCCATCATATTGTGATGGGGAATAACCCGCGTCATCAGGGTGAGTAGCAGCGCGACGGCGCACTGCGCGGTGAAGTAGGAGTTGCCGTGGCCGTTGACCAGCACCACCTCGTGTTCGCGGTTGAGTTCGGTAAACGGTTCAATCAGATGCTGCACCCCGGCGCCGGGCATTATGAACAAGCGCAGCTTTTGGGCGGCGGCCAGCAGCTCCGGGGTGGGCCGCCACCCGACCATTATGTCCGCGGCGGGGGCGTAATCGAGCAACGCTTCTTCGCCGGTGTTATCCGGGAAGATCAACTCAACGCCGGATACGTCATCCACACCGGCCTGCAGATAATCCTTGAGCCGCTCCTCATGCTCGCGGATGAACAGGACGGTGGTTTTTCGGATATCGCCCATTTTACCCCTTCACCGCCCGCAGCGCGAATATCAGCGGTATCGCGTCTTCGGCTTCGCCGGGGAGCCGCCACCAACCGTCCTCGCTTTTTACGAGGAAAGGGAGCGATTGTTCGCAGGTGTGGGGGTATTCCTTCAGGTACTCGATACGCAGCCCGGCCGCCGCCAACGCGGACACAACGTCGCCGATGCGGTACATCCACTCGTAGGAGACGTTGTTCTGCACTTTTACCGAGCCGTCGGCGTAGGAGCAGGCGTCGTCGAAACGCATCGCCTTCTCCTCGAAATAGGGATAGTGTACGCGCAGGTCGGTGGCGCTATCGCGGTCATCGAATACCATCGCGAAGGGGTGAAACTCCACGATGTAGAACACACCTCCCGGTTTCAGGAAGTGGCCGACGACTTCGCCCCAGCGCTTAACGTCCGGCAACCAGGTGAGAGCGCCGTAAGAGGTGAAAACGATATCGAACTGCTTATCCAGCTTCTCCGGCAGTTCGTATAGGTCGGAACAGACGAACTCGGCCGGAATATCCAGCTCGGCGGACAGGGAGCGGGCGAAGGTAATCGCCTCCTCCGAAAAGTCGGCCCCGGTTGCCTGCGCGCCCAAACGCGCCCAGGACAGGGTGTCCATCCCGAAGTGGCATTGCAGATGCAGCAGCGATTTGCCGGATACGTCCGGTAAACCCTCACGCTCAATCTCGTCGAGCGAGGAGCGGCCCGCTTTGAAACCCGGCAGGTCATAAAACGCCGATTTGGTGTGAATACGGACGTACTCGTTCCAGAGCAGTTTGTTCGATTCCGTATATTCGTTCATTATAGTCGCCTTTAGCCTATATTGCCGCTTTCCAAATCGAGTAGGTACTTCTTTCTGTCCAACCCTCCGCCGTAGCCGCGCAGACCGCCCCCGGCCTCGATGACCCGGTGGCAGGGGACGATTACGGCGACGCAATTTTCGCCGTTGGCCCGCCCTACGGCGCGGGATGCACCCGGCTTGCCCAGGTCTTTCGCAATTTCGCCATAAGAGCGCGTTTCCCCGTACGGTATCTTCAGCAGTTGTTGCCAGACATCCTTCTGGAAAACCGTCCCCTTGAGGTCTAGGGCGACGGTAAACTCGCGGAGGGAACCATCGAAGTAGCGCTGGAGTTCGTCGTCGAGTTGATCCAGCATATCGTTATCGCCGGGTACCATCTCGGCTTTATACCGCTTCTCAACGCGTGTTTTTATTCGCTCGAAACCGCCCCGGTCGGCGAATTCGCACAGGCAAACGCCTCGTTCGGTAACCCCTCCAACGAACGTGCACAGCGGTGTCTCGATTTCGCGATAAGTTATGATTGACGCTGGCATCACGTTCCCCTTAAACTGACGATATATACTTAAAAACATTTTATTTATTACTTGTTATTTGTGTCAATATCGGCAAGGGCAAATATAGCGTAATAGTCATCTAGAATAGGCTAATATGATATTCAATAAAGTATTGACAGCCATTATTCGGTTTGTTAAAGTTCGTCGGCTGTAGAAGATATCAAGTATTTTCGATTATGTCTATACTTATCCGTAGCTTACTCGGTTACTAATTTAGTTAATAGCGGGAGGTTAATTTTTCCCATCGGGCTTTCTTGGGTCTTTAAATCACTTAATTGGAACGGGTAAAAGATTATTCGCTATATAATAGAAACGATTTCCGGATTGGCCGTTGTCGCCCTTATATATTCATTGGCGGACAGCGTCGTCTATGCTATTTGGCCTTCCGGTAATGAGTTAGTAGCATATCATTTTTGGTATATATTTTCGCGTTCAATCGGGATATACTTTATTTACTTGGCCGTTCCGGCATTGATATCTTTAGGGCTTTTTTTACTTATAAGGAATATCCGTCGATTTAAGGACACACGTCATCCGATTCCCTTTGTTTTCTTGAGCGGCGCTTTAGCTTTTTTCGTATGGATAGCGATTGCTGAAATTAACAACCAACTTGACGCATCCTTTGTTTCGTTAGCGCCGATGGCTATTAATATAGCCGGGTTAATATTATGGTTCGCTTTATCGCTTATACTTATCCCATTAGGTCTATCCTGGCTAAACGAGCGTTTGCCGAAAGCTGTGAAGCTAGGTTTCTCAATACTCAGTTATGCGGCGTTACTTTTTATAAGCGTGTTATTGTTCTTTATTTTACTGCTCCCACTAATGACCCACCCCCGAGGGAACGAAGACCTACCTAATGTTCTGGTTATCAGTATCGATACCTTGCGTAAAGATCATTTATCATATTACGGATACGAACCTATTGAGACTAAAAACATCGACCGCTTCCTCAAAAAATCAACAGAGTTTCGTAATGCGTACTGCAGTTCTCCTTGGACACTACCATCATTCGCTTCTTTCGTTACGGGCCATCGCCCATCGGTTAGTGCCGTAGACGATAATCACGCCATTAGCCCGTATATGGTGACTATTGCTGAACATCTGCGGAAAAACGGATATCGAACCGAAGCGTATATCGGAAATACCAAAATGAACCGCGAGTTGCGTTTTGATTCGGGTTTTGATTATTTTTTATATTGGCGTGATCTGCGTATTCTATCGCCTTTCGATGATACGCGTATGTACCGTTATACCGCGAGGTTCTATAAAGCTATATTTGACATCACAGGGCGATATCCTTCCGACAACGAATATCTCGCTGACTATACGTGTAAAGCCCTGGAACGATACGACGATGAGCCGTTTTTTATATGGTGCCATTTCCTGGATCCCCATTTCCCATATTTGCCTCCCGATAATTATATCAGGGATATTTCCGGTATAGATAACGAGGAGGTAATTAAATTCCGCCATACGTATGAACAGACCGAAGTAGTTACCGTCGAGAAGAGATACTCCAATAAGATGATGGCGCTTTATGACGCAGAAATATTATTCGTTGACGACAACATAGGCCGGATTTTGGATACATTAGAACGAACCGGGCACGATAAAGATACTGTAGTTATTTTGTTTAACGACCATGGAGAGGCGTTTTTCGATCACGGGCACTGGGGACACAGTAAATCGGTTTATCCCGAAGAGATAGATATGGTACTGGGGTATTATAATCCGTTCGTCAATGGCGCCATAAATTCCTCCGGTAAGTACGTATCGCATATAAATATAGCGCCGACCATATACGAATCGCTAGGGATAGACCCTCCGGGCGGGTTACCGGGAGAGTCGTTCTATAACGATTTGACGTCCCCGGATTCATTAGAGGGGCCCGTATTTTGCGAATATACGATGTGGCGCTACCCCGATTACCGTGGCGTCAGAAAGGACGGTTACCTTTTCATTAAAAACTACGATAACGGGGAAATGGAATTATACGATATTCAGAATGACCCGACCGCCACAAAAAACTTGATAGACGAAAACCCCGAAAGGGCCGCCGAACTCGAAATTGTCCTGTCAAAGCAAGACGAGCAAAACCAAACGGAAAAACTTAAATACCGCCCCGGGGATACTATAGTTACTACGGAAGGTTTCAAAGACCAGATGAAAGGGTTGGGGTACTTCTAGCGGGTAACTTTTATCGGGGTTGCGGTTTTATTAATTACCTTACCTTATATCTTTAGAT
>SDBT01008369.1_pt1 | contig 16911 bp, 29 predicted proteins | sample 2277101 | NCBI WGS metagenome assembly SDBT01 (sample SAMN10404973, study PRJNA504765) | marine sediment metagenome | isolation source: marine sediment core GS10_PC15, 103 cmbsf | place: Arctic Ocean: Southern Knipovich Ridge | collected 2010
CCCCCGACCTGGACTGAAGTGCCGACAGCAAAGCGCCGCCCGGTGGCATGGGGACAGGATCAGGAAGACGCCTGAACACCTCTTCGGCCTTATCAATATCGTCCAAAACGAGTCCTCCTAGTGTTTCACATGAAATCGAGGGCAAGGGCTTCGGTTGGCGCCAATCGCTAGCCGGTCGCCTCCTACTGTTTCCCTTGCCGATCGCAGCGTAGCACCCACGTTTGACAAAGTCAAACACGCGGTGGTAGAGTGGGTTTATGGGAAAAACAACTGGCGAGATCGAACTCGGCAAGACTTACCGGCACATCCGGTTACCGATCGAAGGCACGGCTACGGCCTACACCATCTACCTGACCGGCTGCAACCAAGTCTGCCTTGAGCGGATGCGCAACGACAAGATCGAGCACATCTGGTTCGACGAGACCAACATCAAAGGGGTGTCGTTGACTACCAAGGAGAGACCTGGGGCCGACTGCGGCACCGCGCCGGCGCCTGGGTGACTTTCCACCGACGAAAGGAGCCTCATGAAAGCCACAGATTTCGACTTCAAGGCCGCTGGATACGAGGGCGTCGGCACGATCGTCACCGACGCGAGATACCTTGGCGACGTCAAGATCGACAGGACGGTCCTGAGCGGCGAGCGGAGTAGCGGGACATGACCGAGTACGCCCACGGCACCGGCCCCGACTGCGGAGAGGCCTGCGACCGAGTCCTCACGGCGAAGGCCGGCGAAGACCGCCACCGGTTCATCGAGCTGGTCGCGGCGTACAAGCTCGAGGCTCGCACCCACGGCTCGGGCCCGACCGCGCGCCAACGGGCCTGGGTCGAGGTTTACAGCGGCGCCTACCGTGACGATACCGCGTCGCGACGCTTGGGCAAGTCCACCGCCAGCGGCGCCAAAGAAGCCGCGGTGAAGGCCAGCGCTGACGCCGCCGAGTCCTACAAGTGCCACCGGGTGCCGGCCTCGAAGGCGATCGCCGACGCTGTCGAAGCTGCCGAGGTCGACCTGCTCGAGATCGTCAAAGGGATCGGGCGCACCGACATCGGCGACTTCTTCTATTCCGAGGAGGAGACCGGCGGCCAGGATGCGGCGCTGAACAAGCTGCTGACCTGGATCTTGGAGGGCCTCGAGCGCAACGGCGCACCGGCGCTGGAAGACTTCGACCTCTACGGGCTCGGCGTGCTTCACTCCTATCGCCGCGGCAGGGTGCCACCGACAAGGAAACAGCTCGAGCAGCAGGTTCGCCGCGTTGGAGCGTCACCCATCAGATCGATGTCCGAGCTCCAGGAACTGGGACTCTCGAAGTACCTCTCGGGGTACAAGGTGTCCCGGTACGGGGTCGAGTTCTTGATCGACTTCAAGGAGATGCGCAAGCTCGAGGCGGCGATGACCAACCGCCTCAGCTCGACCTTGTCGATACAGGATGGCGACGCCGCCATCGCCCAGGTCGAACTTGCCAACGTAAAAATCCTGCGCCTGAGGTTCCCGGACGAGGCCGATAGTTGCATTGCAGGGGTGGTGTGGGAGCTCGGCGAGCCGATCCGGCTCAACCTCGGCGATCCCGAGGTCACCAAGCAGCCGGGGCAGAACCTTGCCTGGATCGATGACCAGTGGGTCGTTATCGAGCCACTACGGGCGGTGAGCTGATGCCTGAACCCGCCGGAACCAGCGCCGGGGACCCGTTCGTTCTCAGGAACCTGAAGCGGTGGTGCGATCTGCCTGGCGTTACCAGTCCGCTTGCCGCCGCGCTCGGCATGACGCCCCTCGACCTGGCTTTTCTTCTGAGCAGCACGTTCAGCGACCTGCCGGCGCCGTTGCGAGAGAAGATCAGCGACGGGAGGTGGTGCTCGCGGTGCAGGGAGATGCACACCGACCAGGCGGCCCGATTCAGCCCCGTCTCGCGCTGGTGCAAGGAATCTCGGATGGAGTACGACAAGATGCTGGCCGAAAGAAGGAAGAGCGGATGAGACTCTCGAAGCCCCAGGTGGCCGAGCTGCTACGCCGCTACAACCTATTCCTCGCCGACGAGCCAGTGCCGCCGGCCGAGGGCAAGCTCAAGCCGACGTGCGCGGTGCTGGTGCGCCTTAAGGTGCTCACCGCCGGCCTGTCGCTGACCAAGCTCGGCGCCGTGACGGCCCAGGCGTACGGCGGGAAGGAGATCCCCGGCGGCGCTGAGGAGTGGCTCGAGGCTCAGCAGGTGGCGGCCTCGAAGCGCGACCGGAAGGTCCGGGACATGATGAAGGCTCTGGGCGAGTCCGATCTCACGGGAGACGCGGCCTACACCGAGATGGAGCAGGCCGCGGCGTCGCTGAAGGGCTAGGACTTCTGCTCGGCTGGTTCTATCGCGACGATCGCCGAATACGGCTTCAGAATGGCTCCGCCTGGCGTCTCAATCTGCAAAGCGTCGGTGATTTCCGAGGCCCAGATCCTGTAGACGTTGCTCCCGATAGTGATCTCGAGCGCCTCGGCTTCGGTGCGGCGGCCATCTTTGACGCGCCATCCTCCGCGGCCGATCTTTGTCCGCTGGCAGGACATTTTCCGCGCCGCCATCACGCACCTGCCTTCCTCAGCTCGATCGGCTTGCCGAAGAGAGCCGCGACCTCGTCGAAGGTCCGCAGATCATCCCAGGCTCGATCATCGCCGATCGGTTCGGGTGGCTCGAACAGCAGCTCCGCGTGCTGCGCCTCCACCCATCCGGTCTCCTGCGTGCGGCCGGTCAGGCGAACCGCGCCGGCAGCCTGGAGAGCTTCCGGGGTCCCTTCCTGGCCACCCCAGTTCTTGAGCCACGCCTCGCCCTTGGGCAGTGGGTAATCCTCTAGGTTGACGGTAGCGGTGTACTCGACGCCGCGGGCAGAGACCACCTCGAGCGCAACCCCTCCGCCCTCGTAGAACCCCTTGACCTGCAACATTCCGGCGCCGGCGTTTCCCTCCAAGGGCCGCCCTACCTCCATCGGCAGGGTGGCTGCGGTCGCTGAATCCTGGTCTTCCATCTCGTTTCCCTTCTGGCTCCTGCTCGGAGCCTGTTCAGGTGGTTTTTGAGGCTGCGCGGCGTGGATCTATGCCGCCCTCGATGCGTCGGCGTCTACCCACCGCGCGAACTTGTCCAGGTTCAGCCGGATCGCGCCGCTACTGGTTGCGTCGGCGACCCCGTCGTCGAAAACGAGATCCATGAACGCCTGCGAGATCGCCGGTAGTTCGAGCTTGTGCTCCTCTCCGAAGCTCCCCAGGAACTCGTTCGTGGCCTCAAGCACCTCCTGTCGGGTCCAGTAACGCCTCGTGTCGTTCAGCAACACTGCCCGCGCCGAATCCCTGATCTCTTTTCTGGTCATGGTGTCGCTTCCAGCGTCCCGGTGAACGACCCCGACTCGATCCAGTTGCCGAGAAGCCGGTGAAGCTCTCGGACCATAGGCAGGTCGAGGTGCATCCGATCCTCGGAGGGCCCGAGCCAGATAGCCCCCGTGCCCGGGATCTCGTAGATGGCGGCCGAGGACTGTTGGAGCGACAGCACGTAGTCGCTGGCGTTCCGGTCGCTGAACCGGACGATCTCGAAACCTCGTCCAGTGTGCTCGACTTGCCAGGTGATCTTCTCGTCTTCGATTGGGTCTCGATCTTCTGGATCCTGCATTCTGATCTCCTCTTGTTCTGGGTCGTTCTGCCTTTGGTTCAGTCTTACGTTGTATGGATCAGATCCCAGCGACCGACTCCCCCCTAACCCCCCTCAGAAGAGAGGGCGAGAGGAATCGGTCGGCATGGATCAGAGTGCCCGTGCTCACCCGCCTAGTTCTCGGATCTCAGATCCGGCTGCACTCAGGCTCTCGGTCTAACCCACCTGCCCCGCCGGCGTGCTGCAACCACTGTCTGACGGGCTCCTGCCACCTCCCCCGCCACAGTGCTCCGCTCGCGCGGTCGTGGCGGGGACGGTTTGTCCTGAAGCGCAGAAGGGAGACCCGGAGGGTTTCGAGTGGGGCGCGCCACTTATCTTGGACCTATCCGCTCGGCGCCCGCCGGGACTCGCTCCTACGCTTCAAAGACCAGCAGCTTGACACGCCCTCAGGGATCAGACATGCTTCTCCCTGCGGCCCATCTCGCCGCCTGCCCGCCGACCCGCTATAACGGCCTCGGCGAACCCAGCGACACTAGCAGACGCACCAGGTCCTCGCAACCCTCTCCCGGACGATCACCCCCGGGAGAGGGATTGCCCTTCCCGTCAGGGTCTCCACGCCTCTAGCTCGCGGATGATCTCGGGGACCACGGGGTCGCTGAGATCGATGTCGCCACCGCGGTCGTAGTTGTAGCAGGCATCGTCCAGCCCCATCGTTTCGACGCCAGCGCGACTGACATGGAGCTTCGTGATCCTTCCGTTGTCGATGCCGAACCGAGAGGGCTCGTCGTAGATCTTGGCTTGGGTTTTGCGCCCGCGGACACGCGCCGTCAGCCAAGGGGGGTCATATTCGATGACTTCGATCACTCCGCACCTCCCGTCGGCCGCACAGGTTCGAGGGGATGGAATCCGTGCGCCTCGCCACTCGCCTCGGTCGCGGCTCGACACGCTGGACAGACACCCCAGAACTCCGGCAGCTCGTCATAGACCGGCACGTTCATCTCCTTGCCGCACGCCGTGGTGACCAAGACCCCGTGCCGGGTCAGGTAGATATGTGCCATCCCTTCCTCTGCTGACGCGGTGAACCGGAAGCTCTTCGCCGGCCGCACTTCCCAGAACTGGCACTCGGCAGGGCCATCGGAGATCACGGCGCTACGGGGCAGCTCGACCACCTCGTACTCGACCCCCGCGGCGCCGGGTAGCTTCACGAGCACCGCAACCTCGTCGCCAGAACGGGAGATGACCACCGGCTTGCCGTCCACCCTGAGCTTGTTGACGAGGTCGCTGAAGGTCTTGCCGGCCACGCGGACGCCCACGCGGAGGTTCATGAGGAGCCTCCGGGCTGCCAGTCTTCGTCCTCGCAGGATCGCTCCCAGCCATCGTCGCCGAACGTCTCGATGCCGCGGTCAGAAGGCAGCGGTACGCCTCGGCGCCGGAGGCTACCGGAGGCGAGAGCTTCGAGTACGTGCCCGGCCTCGCCTTCGCTCTGCACGCGGAGCTTCATTCCGCCGTGGACGATCCTGAGGTCACCACTGAGAATCGGTTCAGGCGCGGGCGCCATCAACATCGCCTCGAGCGCGGTCCACATCTTGACGCCGATCATCACGCCTATCGTCTCGCCTCGCCTCGTAATCTCTACGAACCCCTGGTCGGTTGCCCAGGGGATCGCACTCTTCAACTCGGTCACGGTCAGGGTTTCGGCCATCTCGAGTCTCCCGTGTTTCCCGCGAGCTCCATACCCGCGTTGGGACAACCGTACCATGCCGGCTATAGCCGGTCAAGCACGGCATCGATCTTTCTCGCCCACCATGCGCACCGGCTCCCGCATCGCGTACAATCCGCCGGTGCCGTACGTCCCGCCCCCGTCACCCGAGCAGCGGGACCGCATCCTGTCGGCGTTCATGGCGCTGTTGACCTACCGCATGCCGGTGAACGGCTCGAGGCTCCAGCGGGTGCGACCCGCGCCGCCGGTAATGGGGCTCCTGGAGAATGTGGGGCGGATCGAGCGGGCGCTGGAGGGGGCGCGACGGCAGCGCCTGGTGGACAGCGCGGCCCGGGGGGCGTAGTATCTCCCTCGGTGGCCCTGTCCCATTCCCGTTGAGGTCTGACAATTTCTACGCCAGGGCGGGGCCACCGATCCGACACCCGAAGGAGAGCCCATGTCAGGTCAGCCCACCGACGATTCCCAGTCGCACGCCTCGCTCACCTGGACGTTCGTCGCCAGCGACACCTCTGACGAGCAGTACACCCGCCACCTGAAGATCTTCTTGCTCCATATCCCGACGGGATTTGTCGGCGTGACGATGACCTTCCTGGTGCGACCGAGCCTCAGCGCCACAAAGCGGGTGCTGGTGGATGACGAGGGGAATACGATCTCGATCACGGTGGCTGCGGAAGATAGCGTGGCGATCACGGACAACGTAAAGGCCCTGGCGATTGCCTCCTCCGGGCTGCTGACGCTCGTTTCGTCGGCTACGGAAACGAATGTCGTCGAGGGCGAGGCGACCCGGTAGCCCAGGGGCAGTACGGACGCGTTGACCTGCCCCAGGATCTACGGTACCGTAGATTCATGCAGGTCAGCTTCTCTCTACCGCCCGACGAGCTCCTCTATCTCGAAAAGCTGGCCGGCTCGTTCGGTCTGAGCAAGTCGGAGGCGACACGGCAGGCGCTGTGGTCCTGGCTTGAGATCGCGCCGATACTCGAGAGGGTAGCCCGGGGCGACGACCCGCACGCCGCTGGCGAGCTCGCCGTCCGATCCGGGCAAGTGCTCGAGTACTGGCGGCACCTGAAGCGCGAAGCGGACGAAGGATGAGGTCCCGCCTCGATCGACGGCCGAAGATCCGGACGGGCCGTGCCAGTAAGAGGGCGCTGGAGCGGTCTGGTGGCCTGAAGCTCAGGCCATACATCGTGAGCGCCTTCCCGGGTTTCCGCTGGTACACCTACAACGAGCTGGTGGTGCAGCGTCTTCAGGATCTGGTCGACGGGACGCTGGTGCTACCCGACGGCATAACGGCCGACAAGATCTTCATCCACCTCCGATACCAGACCGGTAAAAGCACGCTCGTGCAACTCTTCTGCGCCTGGGTGATGACGATCTACCCGGGGCTGATCGTCGGGGTCGCGATGCACAAACTGACGTTGGCGCGACGGTTCTCGAAGCAGGTGCGCACTTTCTACCGACAGGCCGGCGGCACCCTTATCACCACCGGCATCGAGAATTGGACCTGCGCCGGCGCCACCTCCAGCGAGCAGAGCGAGTTTTGGGTGTGCTCGGTCGGGTCGAGCCCCACCGGGATGCCAGCGGATATCCTCATCGGCGACGACCTCAAGCGCGGTGAGAGGGACGCGCACCACAGTGGCCAGTTCAAGGACGACAAGGCGTGGTTCGTGAGCGAATTCAGCTCAAGGAAGCGGATCCACATGCACCCCGGGCTGAAACGCCACCTCCAGTTCCTCATCAACACCCGGCAGGCCCTCGGCGATATCGCAGCGTTCTGGTTGTGGCAGGGCGGCTTCCACGCGATGATCCTCCCGACCCTCTATGCTCCCGACGAGTGGCCGGTCGGCTTGCCGGTGGGGCCGTTCCCTGCCGGCGACGGCTCAACGAACCTGCCCGAGGTCACCGTAGAGGCGCCGAACTGCACGATCGAACCAGACTGGAGAGAGCCCGGCGAAGGCCTCGAGCCAGAGGTAGACGACCTGACTCCCGAGGCGTTCCAGGCGCGGCGCAACGTCAACGGCGGGCTCCAGTCGGCCCAGGTCACGGCTGCCAACGAGCAAGGGTGCCCACGACCACCGGCCGGCGGCGGGATCTTCCACCGCGTATGGACGCCGTACGTGCCGCACGACCCACGTTGGCAGTGGTCGGCGCTCGCCAGGGCCTGGGACTGGGCGGCAACCGAGGGCGGCGGCGATTGGACGGCGTCGGTGCTGATGGGGGTGATCGGCAGCATCATAGAGATGGAGAAGAGGGGCGAGAGATGGGTGAGGGCGGGCACGAACGCCGTGCTTCACGCCTGTCGCGGTCGCAAGGACGCCGCCGGGGTCGTGCAGCTCATGGCGGCGATGGCGATCCTCGATGGGCCAACCGTGACGATCGCACTCCCCCAGGGCCAGGGCGAGGGCAAGCTCACCTTCGCCGGCATGCGCAACGACGTCATCCGCCTGTTGAACGAGGTCGGCGCGCCGATTCCGCCGTTCCGGGCGATGCCGGTGCGCACGTCCACGCACAGCGACGCCTTCCGCTCGGCGAAGGAACAGCGCTTCGGTCAGCCCGGCGGCTTCGCGGTCACCGCTAGGCCGCCACAGTGGGACTGGAAGGACAAGGACAAGGCGATCGACGTGCCCGGCGGTATCGTGATCTGCGAGAACTACGAGATCTGGGATGAGCAGCGGGCGAAGATGCTCGCCGGCCCGGTGCTCGACCTGGCACGAGCTGCAGCCGGTCACCTCCAGCCGAAGGAGTGCGAGGCGCTGAACATCTGCCCCGGCCCTGGCCTGCGGGTGATGCTCGACGAGCTGCACGAGTTCGGCGGCTTCGGCACCGCGGACCACTACGTAGACGCGGCCGCCGACGTGAAAATGTGCGTCGGCACAGGTGGAACTTGGGGGTCTTGGAGCGTATGACGAAACGGACCGAAGCAGTCTCGATCGCGGCGTCGGTGCTCGGCCTGGCGGTGATCGCCGTCGCGCTGGCGATGGCCTTCCACCCGTCGGTAGCCACCGGCTTCGCCGGCGTCGTGCTGACGCTCGGCGGTGTCGGCTGGCAGACCTTGCGCAACGTCGCTACCCTCGGCGCCGCGGGGCCCGGCGAGGTAGTACGCCAGGAGCAGGAACTGCCGCCGGAATAGCGTGTGCTACGATGAGCCGATGCTGAAGCCCGCTGTCGCGCCGCTGAAGAAGATAGAGTGGGCGCCGTGCGCTTGCGGCCAGCCGGCAGTGAGCCGACCTGGACACGTCACGATGTGCCCCACCTGCAAATCGCAGATCCGATACATCAAGGTCACCATCTCTTGCTCTACAGCTCAAGCCTAGCGATCCAGAAGCGGAACCCGCCGACGGCGCTCGCCAACATCGTCACGCCCGGCACCGGGCTCGCGGTGTTCGGCGCCACCGAAGGGTTCCGGCGCCGCGGTGACGATCATCTCCTCAAGATCGACGAGATTGGCCCGCCAGGCGCTCGGCTCGCCCTTGACGCCCTTGCCGAGCCCGAGGAGGCCGCCGAGTGGTCGGTCTGGGGGCCAGTGGCTGGGTCGTCCCGGGCTCGTGGCCTGGACGTGAAGTCCCGGGTGATGAAGGCCCACGGAGACGTCGAGCGCCGGGCGGTACTGAAGAGCCTCCACGCCGAGGGCGAGGTCGAACCGAAGCTCGACCACCCCTGGGCCAACATGATCCGGCGCGGCACGATGGGCGCCGGCAAGCCCTGGATGTGGTTCTCGGGCGGTCAGATGATGGGCCTCTTCCGCAAGCACACCCAGGTGCTGGGCGAACATGCTGCGATCATCGAGCGCCGCCGGGTTACGCACCTCGGACGCCGGTTCGACATTCCCTGGCAACTCTGGCCGCTGGTGCCGACCTGGTTTCGGCTGCCGGACCAGGACCATCCAAACCACTTCGAGATCATTTCGGGAATCGCTGGCGACAAGATCCGATCGGAGGACATGCTCTACTACCGCATCCCGCGAATGAGCAACCCGTACGACCGCGGCGCCGGCGCCATGCAGTCGCTGAGCGACGACCTGGAGCTCGACGAGAACCGCGCCATCTACCTGAACGCGGTCATGCAGTCGATCGGCCAGACCCGGCAGATGCTCGTGATCCCAGGCATCGCCAGCACCAAGCATGAGGACAAGCTGCGGATGGATCTCGAGAAGACGCGCGGCCCTGATAGGGCGGCGAACCTGACCATCTTGACTCCACCGAGCGGCGGCACGGGCGAGGAAAACAAGATCCAGCACATCAAGCTCGGCAGCTCGCCGGCCGACATGGAGACCGAGGAGGGTCGCGACCGCGGCCGCGACACGATGCTGCGCACCAACCGGGTCAACCCCGGCGCTGTCGGTGTCGTCGAGGACGTCAACCGGGCGAATGCCCACGTCGCCCGGGAGGATCTCCGCGCGTCGATCACCTTCAACCTCGAATCGACGCGGCTCTACCACACGACCCGGTTCTTCGAGCCCCTGGGCGACAAGCTCGCCGAGTACGCTGGCGAGGACCGCTTCTTCCCGATGTGGCACCTCGACCCGCTGCGCGACAGCGAGACGGCCCGGGTGCTGATGACCGGCGTCCCGTCGATGTTCAACCAGGAGCAGTATTGGCAGGTCGCGGGCTTCCCTGGTGGCGACCCGAACAAGATGGGTCCGGAGCGGTTTACTCGACCGGACCCGGAGCGTCCTCAGGATCCGGAGCGTTCCGAGCGCTGATGATCAGCCTGAAGTGCTCCAGGGATCCGATGTGAACCCTTAGTTGGCACGGCCACGAGATAGCGGCGCGATTATTCGCCCTGCCGGCAACGATAGCCTCCTCAAGCGCCAGGACGCGATGGTCACCGCGGTTACGGGCCGCGCGAGGGCAGCGTCCGGTGGCGAGAGGCGGGTTCACGCTTCCCCCGGCAGGACGATCAAGCTCTGCGACCGCTCCTCGACCTCGCGCGGCACGGCGACGAGCAGCATCTTGAACCGCTCGTCAGCCACCGGCCCGCGCAGAGCCATCAGGATCTCGTCGGGGACGTAGAGGGTCACGGTGCCCGGGACTCCATCCTTCCCGCGCTTCGAGTCGGCGTAGTGGTTTCGCGCGTCCTCGACCTTGCAGCTGGAAGGGTAGTTCTCAAGGGCGTAGGTGAGGAGGTCGGGTGGCTTCAGCCTCATGGGCTCCTGCTCCACTCGACCCTGCTGACTGTCTCGCCGCCATCCTCGGTGTGGATCGTGGCTTCGTAGGTCGGAATTTCCTCGTTCTCGCCAAGCGTCTCGAAGTGGCCGCTCTCGCCGAGGTAGTCGATTATACCGCCGCCATCGCCGCGGCCTTCTGCTCGCACAACCCGGATCCCGCTGAAGATCCGCACCAGTCCGGCCCACGGCATCGATCCGATTAGCTCGGTGCTTGCCGAGTACCGGCCGAGTCGTCTCGCGAGCCCCATGATGTCGCGGTCGAGCGATGCTGCGATGGCAACTCTGGCCCACCGATCAAACTCGGCCAGCACGTCCACCTGAGACCTGCCGCCATTCGCCTCCTTCAAAGTGGGAACGCTCACAGCATGCCCGCCTCCTCAAGCAGCGCCTTGCCGTCCTTGCGGCCGACGACCTGGGCGACCCGGTTCAGGATCTCCTGGTCGGCAGGCAGCCGGATGTTTGCGCGCCGCGTCTCGAAGGTCTTCCACTGGTCCAGGGTGATGTCCGCCTCTTCGGCCGCGTCAGCCTGGTTCAGTCCCTGGATGTTGCGGGCATCCCTGATGATTTCCGCCAGCGCTTCGGTGCTCATGGTGTGCAGTGTACCTCGTGCCTCGACAGAAAGTCCAGCGTCTCTCAATATCCCAGCATGGATCTCGCCTGGGAAGCACTAGAAGCGCCCACCGATCTCCCCGCCGCCGTCACCTCGACAGAGTGGGGCCGGCGCTACATCGCCAAAGAGCCCACCGAGGGCGTCGCCATCTACAAGCGGATGGTGACCAAGAAGTTCGAGCAGGGCGAGAACCGAGAGTTCCGCGCCATCGGCGGTGCGTCCGCGGTCGACACCGACAACGACATCGTCAGCGTGGCGGGCACCGACCTCGAGTTCTTCAAGTCCAACCCGATCGGGCTGCCCAACCACGACATGAACCAGTTGCCGATCTTCCTAGCCATGAAGATCTTCAAGCGCAACGAAGAGCTTCATTTCGTGCCGCGGTTCGCGCCGAAGAGCGTCAACCCGCTGGCCGACGCGATCTTCCAGAACCACATGTGGCGGCTGGAAACGAAGGCGCTGAACGACTCGGGCGCGATGTTCTCGGTGCGGAACATGCCGAAACCGGAAGACGGCTCCATCGTGATCAACAGAGAGCGCAACGGCATCGACTTCCTCAAGAGCACGCTCCTCGAGATCAGCGATGTGACCATCGGGTCACAGCCCCTGGCCCAGCTCCTGAAGGCCCAGGCCTCAGGCGTCGATCAAGAGCCGGTGCTCGAATGGGCCCGGGGCCTCGTCGGCGGACTGGCGGCCCATGTCTCCGAAGACGAAGCGGCGGCGATCGTCAAGGCGCTCGACCCGCTCAAGAGCCTGGTGGCCTTCGAGATCGCTACGCCCGAGCCGGCAGCCGAGCCCGAGCCGGCAGCCGAGCCCGACCCGTCAACTCATCCGGCTTGGTCAGCGCTCCAGAAGCGCCTCGCGGTGTTGGAGAAGGCTGCGTCGGATGTCGAGGCGGCGCCAGAGTCGGCGCCAGACCCCGAGCCAGAACCAGAACCCGAGAAGTCTCTGGGGCTCACCCCAGAGGAGACCGAACAAGCGGCGCTGATCGTGCTCCGCCAACTCGAACGCGACACCGTGGCAGCCACGGGCGCCGGCGTATAGGAGAATCTCGATGGGCAACGACACGTCCGCAACGGACACCGCAGAGAAGAGCGTTGACGAGCGCGTGGGCCTCGTCGAAGAGGCCGCCGAGGGCGTCCTCAAGATGCTCAAGAGCAAGATGAAGGCCGGCGAGCTCGCGATCGACGAGCAGGTCGAGGACAACTACAAGCCCGAGAACTACGAGAAGACCATCAGCGGCATCGCTCAGAAACGGGCCGATGTCGAGCTCCGGGTGAAGTCCATCGCCGCCGTCAACGAGCACCCGGTCGGCCTCGCGGCCTGGGCGACCGCCAAGGGCATGTTCGAGAAGAACAACGACCCGGCCCGGTACATCGCCCAGCACACGGGCGTCTCCGGCGACGACAGCGCCCTCCAGATCTTCAAGAACCTCGAGACCATCACCACCGACCTCGCCGGCTCGCGGCACATGTCGGAGGTCATTAAGACCCTCGAGATCTCTTCGCCCGACGCCGGTGGCGTACTCACCACCGGTGACCGCGTCGACTCGTTCTTCGCACCGCTGAGAAACGAGGCGGTGGTCATGCGCTTCGGGCCCCGCACCCGCGGGATCGTCGATGGCGCGATCACCGTCACGGGCCTCGAGACCGACGTCGCGATCACCTGGGGCGAGGAAGTCAACACTCAGGAGATCGCCGACGAGCCGACGTGGGGGAGCCGGTCGCGCCCGACCAACTTCGCCATGGTCCTGGTGCCGATCTCCAACAAGGCGCTGCGGTCGCGGGCTTCCGCCACGATCCTGCGCGACGTCAACGACTCGATCCGCTTCGCCTTCGCAATCGGTCTCGACACCGCGTGGATCAACGCCACCGGCGGCGAGTTCCGCCCGAAGGGTCTGCGCGACAGCGCCGGCAACACGACCAACTCGACCGGCGCGTCGTTCGACAACGTCGTCGAGGACGTCAAGCAGGTCATGCTCAAGCAGGCCCAGAACAACGTCCCCGGCCGAAACAACGGCTGGCTGATGGCCACGCGCTCGAAGATCCACCTCCAGTTCCTGACCGACGTCAACGACCTGTTCCCTTTCAGGACCGAGATCATGAACGGCACCTTCTTCGGCGCGCAGCTCGAGTCGACCAACGAGGTCACGATCACCGAGGGTAGCGGCGACAAGTCGTTCATCCTCTTCACCGACTTCTCCGGCGTGCTCATCGGCCTCCCGAACGAACTCAGGATCAACACCTGGGACCAGGGCAGCTACGTGGTCGGCGGCCAGCAGCGCAACCCGATCGAGCGCAAAGAGTCCGTGATCACCGCCGAGGCCGAGACCGCCCTGCTGGTTGCCCAGCCGGAGTTCATCGAAGAGATCGACGCGGTCGCCTGGGGCGCCTAAGCCCACCCGCTGAACACTGACCCGGAACACGGAGGATACGAGATGCCACGTAGACGCGACGAAATGCTCCTGCCGGCCAAGACGGTAGGCACGCTCCACATGGGCGGTGAGTTCGTCATCGCTGGCGGCGGCGATGACGGCGTAGAGCAGGACGGGCCTTGGGTTCCGGTAAAAGACGCAGCCAACCCTTTGCGCTTCGGGATCGGCCTCGCCGTCCTCGCCAAAATCAACCTGGGTTCCTCGGAAACCTACAGCCTGACGCTCAATTTCCAGGACGCGACGGATGGCTCAGGGACCGGCGCCGCCGATTTCGGCACGGCCTTCCCGATCACCGTGATCGACACCGGCGCGACAGTGGATGGCCTGGTGGCCACCAGGATCCACCAGAGCCTGGAGAACGCGCGGGCCTTCATCCGGGTGCAGTACACCATCACGATCAGCACCGGGTCGGTCGATCGGGTTGATGTCGCAATCTGCGGCGTGGTCAGCGAGGACAGCGAGCCGATCGCGTAGTCGTCATGGTCAAGCAGATCTACATGCAGGCGGACCACGGGAGGTACTCCCGTGGTCACGTCTATGGGGTGAACAAACGGGTCGCGGCACGGCTGCTGCGGACCCACGCCCAGATCCAAGTCCGTCGCGGCGGACGCCTGCGCACCGAGGCGGGCCGCCTGGCCGTGATCGCGACTGCCGGGCACTTGGACAAGAGCCTCAAGCCCCGGCCCGAGAAGCCGGTGCAGCTCATCAAGATGTGGCGCGACGTCGGCAAATACTCGGCGGGTCGCACCTACAGTTTTGAGAAGTCGATCGCCGACCGGTACTGCGACGGCTACAAGTCCGGCGGCCGCCTGATGCAGCCCATCGCCGAGCGGGTCGACGAGCCCGAAGGTGCTGTCTCGGCGCCGGTGGCTTTCGCCCCGGAGTCCGTGCTCAGCCGCCGAATGGTCCGCCAGCTCGCCGACCTCGGCTTCAAGACCGCGGCCGAGATCGATGCGGCCAGGATTGGCGACTTGACCAAGGTTACCGGCGTAGGCCCCAAGAAAGCTGAAGAGCTCAAGGCCCTGGCCAAGAAGCATGTGAGGTAGAGGGCTTGTGGCTCGACCTCAGGAGCGTAGCGCAGGCGCCAGACCGCAGGCCGGTTCCCCCTGCCACTCTGCAAGCCAGCCTGTCTTTGACGACGCTGGCCGACGCGGAGGCGCTCGCGGACGACGTCGCGGACTGGTGGACGGAGAATTTGCGCCACGAGCTGTGGGCCAACACCTGGGTCGCCAGAGTGCCGGGCGAGGGAATTCAGTGGATCGAGTCGCCACGGTGGCCGATCTGGGACGACCCTCCAGTCGTCACGCCGGTCTCGGGAGACTTCTCCCAAGAGCGGTTCGAGCCGGAAACCTACCGGGTCACGGGACAGTGCCGGCAGATGCTCTACAGGGAGCGGTGCTGGCCGTGGACTGCGGCGCTCGGCGGCGGCTTCGCGGTCCGGCCCGTCAGCGGGCTCGAGCACCCATCTCTCGAGATCGGTCCGGATCCAGACGACGTCCTCGTCCTTGGCTATCGCGCCGGCTTTGTCATGCCGGGCGAGGTGCTTACCTGGACGGACGCGGCGGAATGGGCGCCAAAGGCCTCGACGTCGTACTCAGGCACGGAATACGGCTTCGCCAAGGCGACCGACCGGACCGTGACGGGACTCTTCGAGGTCACGGCCGGATCGGGCGTCGTGGCCACGGAACCGACCTGGCCGACAGTCGACGGCGAGTCGGTCACCGAGGACGGTGTGACCTTCACTCTGCGCCTGCACGCCGAAGAAATGCCGCGCGTCTACTTCACGGCATCCTTCAAGGTCGCCGAGCTCATCCAGCGGACCCAGGCGCTGGGCAAGTGCGACGACGAGGATGATGCTATGGCCCAGATAATGAAGATGGTCCAGAGGGCCTGCTGATGGCATTCCGCGTCACGCTGCGCAACTTCCCTGGGGTGATCCGCGTCATCTCGGCGCCGGCCCGTCGTGCCAAGGTCATGCCGCGACGCTACCGGCGCTGGACCCGCCTCGGCACCAAGCTCGGCACCATCCACCACAGGGGTGGGCGCCAGAAGGTCGTCAGCAACGCTCAGCGCCGGGCGATCGCCGCGAAGGTCGGCCCCGACCAGCGGATTCCTCGCGTCGGCACGGTGATGATTCACCCGCGGCGGCCCGTCCACGCTCGCATCCGGATGGCCCGAGACGTCGTCCGCCACCTCTCGAAGCACGTCCTGCACGGCGGCAAGCGTCGCGTCGGGCCGATCATGCTCAAGGACATCCTGCAGCAATTCGCCGTCGGCGGATCTCCGTCATGGAAGCCGGGCAGGAACTGGGGCCGGCTCAGGGCCAGACGGCCGCCCCTCGGCGGCCGCGCCGGGCGCGTAGCGCGAACCTGGGCCCGTGGCCGGTTCGAGGAGCTCCGGTGAATGACAGTCCTCTCCACCCGAATCTCCCAGGGCGTCATGGGTGCTGCGGTCGACACCTGGTTTCAAACCGTGCTGCTCGACCCGACGCTGCTGCTCTTCCACGAGGGCAATGTGCGGTTGCTCGAGGAACGTCCGCGGGACTTCAGGTGGCTGAAGACCTTCGCTTGCGGGATCTGGGCCGAGGGCATCGACACCACGGAACTGAATCTCGGCAACCGCGTCAAAGCGATCGGCATCAACACCGGCTTCTACTGGAAGGACCGAGGCAACTCAGCCCGCGAGCAGGCCGAGGCGACGATCGCCGACCTGGAGCAGATCTGGGATGCCGCAGTCTGGACCAACGAAACGCTGACCTGGCTGTCGCCGGGGGCCGGGTGGCCAGACGTGCCGGCGGGTGGCGCCGCAGAAGTCAACGTCGCCATCGCGGAAGAGATCCTCGAGCAACAGCCCACGGATTACGGCAGGTTCATTGACGACAAAGGCACCGCCTGCGAAGAGATCGTCGCCGAGTTCATCACGGTCTACAGAGTCCGCTTCCCAACCCCCTGAGAGAGCGCCATGAAAGAGAAACTGGAAGACATCACGCTGGCCCTGGCTGACGGACACGGCGAAAGTTGCGCCATCGACGGCATGGGGATCTTGAAGAAGTGGAAGCCCCTCAAGAAAGGGAAGCCTCCGGAGAGGGCTGATCCTTTGAAGCTCTCCGTAGCTCCCAGCGTGGCGAAGCAGTTGCGCGCGAGCTCAATGTTCGTCGTCACCCCTGAGCACGCTCCGACCGCCAAGAAAGCCACCACCGGCAAGGAGAAGAGCTAATGGCCCCCGCAGTAGCAGATTTCCGTCCCCAGAACGCCACCTTCGGGTTCGGCGTCCAGACCGCGGCACAGGCACTCGCGTCGGAATGGGTGCCGGCCTCGGCGATCGATCGCTACCCGATCCGGGCCGATTCGATCGGCTTGCCCTCGACGCCGGGCCCAC
>SDBT01008370.1_pt1 | contig 16911 bp, 12 predicted proteins | sample 2277101 | NCBI WGS metagenome assembly SDBT01 (sample SAMN10404973, study PRJNA504765) | marine sediment metagenome | isolation source: marine sediment core GS10_PC15, 103 cmbsf | place: Arctic Ocean: Southern Knipovich Ridge | collected 2010
GCGGCTCGCCGACGTCGTCGTGCGCCGCGCGCCGCCCGGCGGCGCCGCCCGCGAGGGGGGGGCTCACCCGTGGGCCTGCCGCGATGCGCCGGACGACAAGGACCACTACGCAGGCAAGCGCGTGACGACGTCGGGGGTGCTGCTCGAGGTGCAGTTCTCGAAAGACTTCCGCCGGCTCCTCGCCGACGTGACGAAGCTGTGCGAAAGCGCGATCGCCAAAGGGAACGTGGTCGACGTGAAGAGCTGGGTCACGACGAAGGCGGTCTTCATCACGTCGTCGCTGCACCAGTGCGTCAATATGGGCGTCTTCTCCGGGAAGCAGAACGGGGTGAGCCAGAACTACGACCGGTTCAACCGCGTCGCGACGCTCGCGAACGCGCGCAAAATCGCGACGCCGATCAACGAGAGCGGGAAAGTCATCACGCCGCGCCAGCTGCACAGCAGCCACTGGGGGATCTGCTGCCCGTACGCGACGCCGGAGGGGAAAAAGGCGGGGCTGCTGCGGAGCCTGGCGCTGATGTGCCGCGTGACGCTCGGGAGCAACGCCGCGGCGATGAAAGAAATCCTCCGCCACGACCCGGCGTTCGCCCCGCTCACCGGCGACCGACAAGCGCCCCCCGGCGGCGGCGCCCAAAAGGTCGACCCCAAGGCCGACCCCAAGGCCGCCGCACCCAAAGCCGCCCCCAAGGCCGCCGCCCCCAAGGCCGCCGCCCCAGACGCCCGGGCTCGCTCTGTCTGCGCCCTGCGACAGCAGCAAGCAATAATCGAAAACTCGAGAGAGGCGTCGTCGTGCGGCGACGCCCACCGGTACACGTACGACGCCAACTACGCCGCCCTCCTTCGCCTCCAAGAACCCCAGGCGGAGCCACAGCTCCGGGCGGAGCCCCCTCCTGCATCGCCACGGGGCGGCGACCGGCGCGGCCAAAAAGCGAACGCGGCGCTCGTGAAGCTGTTCGTGAACGGCGACTGGATCGGGGGGGTGCGCGGCAGCGGCGCCGCGTTCGCGCAGGCGTACCGCGCGCGCCGCCGCGCCGGCGGCCTGAACCCCGAGCTTTCGATTTCGCACGACGCGCGGCGGCGCGAAGTGCGGTTCTGCTGCGACCAGGGGCGGCTGTGCCGCCCGCTGTTCGTCGTCGAGGCCGACCGGCTCCTGTACACGCGGCGCCACGCCCGCGCGCTCGCCGGCAAGAAGTGCGGGTGGGACTACCTCGTCAACGCGGGCGTGGTCGAGTACATCGACAAGGAGGAGGAAGACAACACGCTTGTCAAGTTCTGGCCGTCGGAGCTCGCGCGGCTGAACGCCGCCGACAGAGGGCGCGTGACGCACTGCGAGATGCACCCGTCGATGATCTTCGGCGTGGGCGCGGCGGTGATCCCGTTCCCGGACCGCAACCAGGCGCCGCGCGACTCGTACGAGACGCAGATGGCGAAGCAGGCGATCGGCGTCCCGGGCTACAACTTCGACCACCGCGTCAAGGGGACCTACAACGTCCTCCACTACCCGCAGCAGCCGCTGGTGCAGACGGCCGCGGCGCGGACCATCGGCCTGTGGGAGCTGCCGGCGGGCGTGAACATCGTCCTCGCGGTGGCCGCGCACAAAGGGTACAACCAGGAAGACTCGCTCGTGTTCAACAAGGCCGCGCTCGAGCGCGGCCTGTTCGACATCTCGCGCCGCGTCGTGTTCTACGCCGAGGCGAAGAAAGACAAAGACGAACAGTTCGCGGTCCCCGTCCGCCGCGCGCGCCCCGGCGCCGCGCCCCCCGACCGCCCCCCGGGCCCGCGCGACCGCGTGTGCTGCAAAATCCGCGGCGACACCGCGAAGCTCGACCGCGACACGTGCTGCGTCGCGCGCGGCACCGCCGTTCGGAAGGGCGACATCCTGATCGGGCGCGTCGTGCGGAACAACGCGCGCGGGGCCAACCCGGAGCCGTACAAAGACCTGAGCCTCGTGTGCGCCGAGCCGGTCGAGGGGCGCGTCCACCGCGTCGACCGCGGCACGAACGCGGCGGGCTACGAGTACGTGCGCGTCGTCGTCGTCCAGACGCGGAGGCCGGTCATCGGCGACAAGTTCGCGTCGTGCCACGCGCAGAAAGGGACGATCGGCCAGATCGTCCCCCAGGAAAACATGCCGTTCTCCGTGCGCGACGGCATCATCCCCGACGCGCTCATCAATCCCCTCGCCTTCCCGAGCCGGATGACGGTCGCGATGCTCATCGAGCTCCTCCTCGGAAAGGCGGTCTGCGTGCAGACCCCGTCGGAGACCGTCCCGGCCGTCCGCGGCGACGGGACCCCGTTTCGCGACTTCAAGATGAAGGAGGCCGAAACCGTGCTCGCCGCGCACGGGTTCCAGGCGATGGGGAAGGAGCGCATGATCGACGGCATTTCCGGGGAGATGCTCCCGTACGCCGTGTTCATCGGCCCCGTCCACTACCAGCGGCTCAAACACATGGTCGACGACAAAATCCACGCGCGCGCGCGCGGCACGCACACCGCGATCACGCGGCAGCCCAAAGAAGGGCGGCTGAACGGCGGCGGGTTCCGCGTCGGGTACATGGAGCGCGACAACCTCGCGGGCCAGGGCGCCGCGGGCTTCCTCCGCGACCGCCTCCTCGAGAACTCGGACGACTACCACGCCTGGTTCTGCGCGGTGTGCGGCGCCCCCGCCGTGCGCAGCGTCACCGGGGACGGGTGGTGCACCCTGTGCCAGTCGCGCGAAATCCGACGCGTCCGGCTGCCGTACGCCACGAAGCTGCTGATGCAAGAGTCCAACGGGTTCGGCGTCATGATGCGCGTCCTCACCGCGCCGTGATCAAGGCGAGCGCCAACATGTGCAGCGTAAGAAACGGCTGAGGCACGATTTCCACTCTGCCGAGTGGAAAAACTGGAGCACGGGTACGGATTTCCGTTCAGGGTGGCAAAATCGACGTGTGTGACCGGCGGTGCAACGCTTTTCTGTACAAGTGCGAGCGGGAGCAAAATCACGACGTGAACTGCCCGCAGATGCCAGCGCGCGCGCCGAAATGAATTTTGTGCTGGGCGTCGGGTGGCACGGACCGGTGCGGCCAAAACGTATCACGGCCAACAAAATTCCTCACACGGAGAAGTGAGGAATGGTCTGTCAATCGTTAATCGTCAACACGTTGTGTGACGCGGTGACGCGCAGGTGGGCGGCGGTGCCCGTGTTTGGCGAGTCGTACTGCACGAACGGCTCAACAAAATCGTCTGGGTCGAGGATGACGTTCGCGATCACGACAAACACGCGCTTGTCGTTGTTGTCGAGATCGATCAAGGTCCGGCTTTTGTCGACGCACAGCACCCATTCTCCTCCGGTGAGGCCGCCGCCCGGGAACCCGCCCGCGACCGGGTCCCGGAAGGTGAACTCAAACGTGGTCGTGGACGGGACCGCCGTCACGGCGTGCGGCCCGAGGAACTGCCACGCCGCAGAGCTGCCGCTGCGGCGGATGAACACCATGTCCCCAACGCTGAGGCCGTGTGTCCCCGTGGTGACGGTAACGTCGCCACCCCCAGCGTCCGCGTAGCTCGCAATTACGCTTTCTGTCGTGTTGCCGTGGCCGAGGAGAAACTGGTACCCGCGGTTCCCCCCGGAGGAGACTTCGCCGGCGCCCTTCCACACAACGTTGTAGCACCGCGTGGACTCGCCGTTGTGCGTGAGCCGCCCGTTGTCGTTGGCGGTCCCCGCGGGGACCGGGACCTCTTCGGGGTTCGGCCCCGCCAGCCCGGTCGACACTTCGTCGTTCGTGACGAGCGAAAACGTGAACCGCATGTTGTTGCCGGCGGTCCACGCGCCCGGGGCGATGCACATCACTGGCAGCGGAAGGTTCGCAGCGTCGTCCGGAAGTGCCGTGTTCGTCAGGTGGTTGAAATCTACGAACGTTGTGTTCGGGTGGTCTGTCGCGGTCATCTCGGCGAAGTGGTCGCTGTCGGCGACCGTGCCGCCGTTGCCCTGGAACACCCACCCTGCCGTGGCGTTGCTGACCTTGCCGGCGCCGACGGCCAGGAACGCCCCCCCGAAGCTGCGGAAAGAGTTCGAGGTCACGATCCCGTCGCCGATCGTAATCGTGTCGGCGATGTCGAGCGCCGTGGCCCCGAACACGGGGTGGAAGTGGCAGCCGCTAATGTCGATGATGGTGAACGTCCCCGTCGCGATGAGGAGGTCGATCCCGGCGTTGTTGCCGTGGTTGACGTTGAGGTGGTAAAAGAAATGTGTGGAACCCGAGGCGCCGCGGAGTTCCAGCCCGTTTTCAGAGTCGTTGCGGTGGTTCGAGGTGTACCGCCCGACCAGGCCGCCGTCCAGGAACCCCATGCTCTGGCACTGGAAGAAGTAGCAGTTCCGGATTTCGTACCGGTCGCCCTGGGTCGGCGACGGCGCCGAAAACACGCAGTTGAACACTTCGCTGCCGACCCCGGTGCAAGTGATTGTGATGTTGTCGACGGTCATGTTGCTCGTCGCCGTGATCAGCGCGCCCGTCGTCGCCGAGCGCAGGATGTCGGCGTCGCGGTTGCGCCCGGCGATTACGGTGCCGGCCCCCATCACGAGCCGGTTCGTGCCGATGTCGACGAGGCCGTCGATCAGGTACACCGTGTCGGCCGCCAGCGTGTGCACGCCGGCGACCGCGGCCGGGAAATCGCCGACGGACGCAATGGTCTCGAGCGCGCCGTAGCCGGACACGGTGCGCCACGCCAACCCGTCCGACACGTAGACCAGACGATTATCGACATCATACATCAAGGATCCTGGCGGCCGCACAGGCTCGAGCGCGAGCTTTTTGTCCGGGATCCGCGCGGCGGTGCGCGCCACCAACGTGTGCACTTCCAAATCGCGAGCGACTTGCATTTACCCTTGGGGCGCCAAAAAACTGCCCGGAAAAATGGTGGGCGGGCGATTCTGAGCTGAAACCCCACCTCTTTTGACTGTGGTTTCTTCTCGTTCGCGTAAACGAGAAGAAAAGAGCGCGGTCGTCACGTGCACGTTTCGTTGGCGCGCAACACCGCGAGGATATCGGCGACGTCGGCGCGCGTGCGGCCGACGAACACGAGCGTGAACACCAGGAGGAGGAGGAAAATGGTCGACAAGAGCAAAAGCATGAACATTTTCAACTCGCACCAATCGCACCAACAACCCTCGGAGAGGGGGGCAAGCCCCCGGATGGATTGCCCCGGGCCGAGCGGATCGTCGAGCGCGAAAACGCTGTCGGGATCGTAGTTGCGAATGTCGCTGCGGACATCGAGCGAGCGGTCGGCAAAAAAACTGCCGCGCGTTTTGTTTCGGTACCCGTCGCTGCGAACGTCGTCATCGTCTTTGACTTTCACTTCTTCGTACTGCATCGCGCGTCGTTTTTCACCGCGGCCCGTCGACGCGAGATATTCAGTTTTGCAGCTCGTCGACGGCGATGACGGAAATGATGGTAAAAGTCGGGGGCGGCGCGCGGTTTTGCCTGCAGCGTCGACGCGGGAAAACATGGCAATAAAAATCCCCCAACTGTACCAAAGGGGAATGGGTTTCGGGATGAGCAAAAGCAGCAGCAAATCGGTCCAGGAGGCGGAGTCGACCATCACCCAGCGCTACCAAGGGACGTGCAACATCCGGTGCGACAACGCGATTACGGATTCCGAGATCGTCCTGATCGGCGCCGACGTCGCCGGAGACGTCCGGATCAGCCAAAGCTGCACGCTCGACGGGCAGTGCCTCTTCAACAACACGATGGACGCGGTCTCAGACGTGGTTTTTGCGGCGGAGAACTCGTCGAACGCGCACAACGCGGGCGTGGTCCCTTTGATGGTGAACATCGACGTTTCAGAAACCGAGTCGCGCCAGAGCATCACCCAGCGCGTGTCGCAGGCGGTTTCGAACACCTGCGACCTGACGAGCACCAACGCGATGAACAACGTGAGGATTTTCGCGGCCAACTCCAACATTGGCGGAAGCGTGTCGTTCGCCCAGGACGCCAACACCGAAGGGCAGTGCGTGTTCGAGAGCACCATGGCCGCCGCGACGATGGCGTCGGCCACGGCGCTGAACACGTCCGAGAGCGGGAAAGACAAAAAGGGGGGCAAGCTGTCGCTCATCACGAGCGTCATCGGCGTCATCATCCTCCTCGGTGTTTTCGGCGTCTTGTCCAAGCGGTTCGCGGGCGGCAAGTGCCCGGACGGGTCGGCGAAGGAGAAATGCGCGGAAGGCGAGACGCACGCCGACGGGCGGGCCTGCGGCCCCGGCAAATACTACCCGTGCAAAGCGGTCAAAAAGCCGAAAGCGGCCGCGAAGGGGACGGTCGCGAAAAAGCCGAAGGCGATGGCGATGTCGATGGAGCAAAGCATGCGCGCGCGCAGTAAGGAGCGGCTCCTGCAGAAGCTGACGGCCTGAACTCGCCCAAAACTGTGGTGCCCGAGGGTTGGACGGGTACAGAGGACAGTCGCCATGCTTCGAACCTGGGCCTACTCGATGGAGAGGAGCGGGGAAATCAAGTGCCGAAAGGAGATTTGGCTGGAAGCGCCTCAATAAACCACACAGGGTATTTTTTCCTTTCCGACCGGAAAGAAAAGTCGCGAGCAAAAAAAACATCGTTCATATCAATGGTCGAAAACGGGCTCCGCAACAACAACAAACTTTTCCAGGACAGCCTTTACCACAGCGCGAGGTCGTTTGTCGGCCAGCGCCTGCCCACCAAAAGCCTGCTCGCGCCGGAGCAGGTGCACGCGCCCGGAAGCATGATGTACAACACCGACAACACGAACATCTACTGGACCGACGCCTTGTCGTGGCGGAAAATATTCGGCGTTGGTCCGAACGGCGAGGTCTGCCTGGTCGACGCCGACGGCGACACGTCGGTGTGCGTCGACGACGGAAAAGACAACGACACGATTGTTCTGACCACGCCGGCGGCGGGCGGCTACGCGGCGACGATCGGCACGGCGGGGATGGACGTCGACACGACCGGCCAGGTGAACCTCGACAGTTCGCAAGCAGCAGCGACCGCGATCGTGCTCAACGCGTCGAACGCGGCCGGCGGGATCGACGTCGACGCGGGAACCGGAGGGGTCGACGTCGACACGACCGGCCAAGTGAACCTTACCAGCTCGCAAGCAGCAGCCAATGCGATCGTGCTCAACGCGTCGAACGCGGCCGGCGGAATGGATGTAGACACGGGGACCGGCGGGTACACGCTCGACACGACGGGCGGCTTTTCCATCGATTCGTCCTCGACAACGGTCGGCAGCAATATCTCGACCGTGGGCGCCCCAGGCGTGGATTTGCTTGTGGACAGTCAGCTTGGGAGCTTGCGATTAAGGGGCGGTGAGAATGCCTCCGACGCCATCGAAATTGTGGCGATTTTTGGTGGAATTAACATCTCCTCGTCCTCGACGCCGGGCAACGATATTGACATCACCTCGGTCGGCTCCTCCATCAACATAATCTCAGCTGAAAACACGTCTGACTCGCTCGTAATCAGCGCCCTGCTGGGGGGGGTGGACATACTCGCGAATGGCACAGCAGGCGAAGACATCGACATCGTTGCCACAGGTTCGTCGGTCAATATTAGCTCGACCGAGAACGCATCTGATGCAGTGGTGATTCGCGCCACCCTCGGCGGAATCGACATTCTTGCCTCTGGGGCTTCTGCAGGAGAAGACATCGACATCACGGCCACAGGCTCCTCGGTCAACGTCACTTCGACGGAAAGCGCAACCGATGCGATCGTGCTTAATGCGACGCTCGGTGGGATCGACATCCTAGCCTCCGGGGCCGCTGCAGGCGAGGACATCGACATCACGGCCACGGGTTCGTCGGTCAACGTCACTTCGACGGAAAGCGCAACCGATGCGATCGTGCTTAATGCGACGCTCGGTGGGATCGACATCCTAGCCTCTGGGGCCTCTGCAGGAGAAGACATCGACATCACGGCCACAGGCTCCTCGGTCAACGTCACTTCGACAGAGAATACAGCCGCAGCCATTTACTTGCACGCAGATGGAGGGACGGCTGAAACAATTCGGATTCATTCTGACCAAGGAACTAGTGCTACATCCATCGATATAGAATCCGATGTGGGGGGGATTTCCATTGGGGCAGGAACACGTGTCGATATTGACACTGCAACCGGTGACATTTTGCTCACTGCAGCCCTGGGTCGTATCGAGTTGACTGCATCAGATGCGTTCTCTGACGCGATCAGATTGAATGCGGCCGTTGGTGGAATTGAAGTGCTTGCGACCAAAGGGCTCGACCTCTTTGGCGCGTCAGCAGCGCTGAATAGTGTTAGGATTAACGCATCAAACGCGGCTGGAGGGATCGACATCGACGCCGGGACTGGTGGGATCACCATTGACTCAACGGGCTCAATCCGTGTTATCTCGACAGAGAACACATCTGATGCAGTGGTGATTCGCGCCACCCTTGGTGGAATCGACATTCTTGCCACTGGAGCTTCTGCAGGAGAAGACATCGACATTACGGCGACGGGCTCGTCTGTCAACATCACCGCGACAGAGAATACAGCCGCAGCCATTTACTTGCACGCCAATGGAGGGACTTCTGAAACCATTCGGATTCATTCCGATCAAGGGACTTCCAAGAATTCTATTGACATAGAGTCGGATCTGGGTGGCATCACACTGACACCGGCCAGCTCGTCGTGCGTGGTGCTGGCGGGTACCGCCCAAGTCGACGGACCATTTTATCGGAGTCCCACCCGGTACTATCTCGAAGAATTTTTTAAGCAGACGCCCGGGATGAATGCTGACCTCCAAAACTCACTCGAATCCGTCAGGGTGCCGCGGAATCGGGATTTTGAAATTGTACCTGGGTCAGGCTCGAGTACAGATGATGTCACGTTCAGTGCGACCAAGGCAGGAATTCAGCTCCAATCCGACGGAGAACTTGTCGCGACTGTCGTTATTGGCCCACATCTCGACGCATCACAGACTGCTTGGACCAATGTACTTTGGGGCACCGAAAACCAGACAGAATGGGAGTGTGCGGTCGTCACTGACACCACAATTACCACGGATACAATTCTCTGGGCCGGTCTCAAACTGACATCCGTACACGGGATTGCCACCGACGCAGACCAGGTCTATTTCCGATTTAGTGACCCTGATGTAAACACGAACTGGAGGGCAATAACCTCGATTGCCAACGTGGATACCAACACGGATACTAGCGTGGCCGTTGTCGCTGATACTGTTTACCGATTCCGGATCGCAATCGACAGTAGTCGGTTGGCACGGTTTTACATCAACGAAAATCTTGTTCACACCACCACGGCATTAACCGACGACGTTGATTTTATTCCTTACGTCGGTGTTATAGGTAGCGAGGGAAACGCCACGGCATTGGTGCTTTGTTACGAAAAAATCAGCCGGGTTCTGTTCGAATAGCTCCAAGAAAACTGGTATCAATAAAATAATTATATATTCCATTGATAATGAACCCGCAGAAATGCCGGTCGTAAAATTAGATATTAAAGCCGAAACTTTACCCAATCTTGAGAAAGACGAAATATTCCAGTTTGAGCTCGATCTAGACAACAAAGAACTCGAAAATTTTGCACTCGACCTAGAAAAAGCACAACCTGGAGTTCAACGTACGAACATTGGTGGCTGGCATTCTTATATGAATTTATTTCAAAGTGGAAATCGATTTATTCAAGAACTTCACGACGAAATCATCGCATGTACAAACAAAATTCTCAAACAAGAAACAAAAATCCATGGCTCCTGGATTAATATCAACAGAAATGGACACAAAAATCGCAAACATCGTCATGGTTCGTTTCATTTGGCAGCTTGTTATTATGTCAGAACTGATGAGGCAGGCGGTGAATTTGTTGCACCAGAGTTGGGCATACAAATATTACCGCCTGTTGGCACCTTATTGATTTTTCCAGGAGAAATGTTCCACGAAGTCTTAGCCTACACAGGCAGGACACACCGCATCTCCATCGCTTGCAATATTTCCACCTTGCTAGCGTGAAGAGTCTCGCTGGTCGCGGCAAGAGATTTCGCCAAACCGCCTGCTCGCAGGTTTTTTCCTTTCCGACCGAAAAGGAAAGACGCGCGTGAAAAACCCATCGATTTCAACCCGCAGTCCGACCGTCGTCGGCGATATGGTCGTCCCAGTCTCGTCGCAAGGTTTGTTTCGCGAGGCGTTTGGCGACAGCTCGCTTGAGTCAGCCCTCCACGACCTCGATCGTCGCTGGCTGGTCAGCGTCGAGGACTTCCAGCAGTTTGATCGTGCGGGCCGTGATTTTCTCGGCGGTCAGCTCCTCGAACTGCGTTTTCAGCTCGTCGTGCAGGGCGCGGAGCCCGGCGACGCCGTCCTCGCCAAAGGCATCGCCGAACCAGACCTGTGCGAGGAAAGGGGCTTTCTCCATGATGCTGTTGAACTCGGCAGGGTCGGCCGACGACAAGAGCTCGGCAAACACGTTGATGTCGCGGTCGGCGTCTTCCGCGTCTTTGAGGAGGAGAATAACCGCCTCCTGAAAGCAGAATTCGGTGTCTTGGGGATTGAAGCGGCTGTGCGTTTCGAGGACGACGTCGACGACCTCGTCCTTCTGGTCGAGCAGCGTCATCCCTTCCTCCAGAATGCTGCGCGAAACGTCGCCGATCTGGGCGACGACTGTGGCCAGGGCAGACAAGGTCTCCATGTTGGGCAACCGCAGGGCGACACTTTAACCTGAGAGCGCCGCCGTCCCCGGAAACGCAAACTGATTTTCGGCCTGTCCCGCTGCGCGTTCTCGGGCACGCACCATGCCAACGATAATTGTTTTCACGATTGTTCCACAGGACGGCAAAACGTACGTTGAAACAGTCGAGGAGATTCGAGAGCAGCTCAGGGACGAGAACAGCGTCCTTCGGAAAAATTTCCCGGACATTGATTTGGACTTCGGGATCCAACTGGTCACAGAACGCGAACTTGTCGCCGACATGGGTGTGCGGAAATACGCGCAAGGCCGCGCCCGCGGAATTGTTTCTAACGCGCAGCGGTGGTGGTCGTCGTGGTGGGCGTCTAGCGCAAACTGATTTTCGGGCACGGCCCGCGGGAGCGGAGGCCCGAAAAATGGCAAACACGCCCGAAAAGAAAACCGCAGACGACCACCACCCTCTCAGCGACAAGTGGGTCCTGTGGCACGACGCGCCGAAGGCCCGCGCCGCGCCTGGCCAGGCGATGTCGAAGGAGGCGTGGAACAAGAGCATCAGCCGCGTCATTTCCGTCGACTCGGTCGACGGGTTTTGGCGCCTGTTCAACAACCTCGACGCGCTGGCGAGCCTCCCGATCGGCTCGGCCTACAACCTGTTCAAAAACGGAATCCGGCCCGAGTGGGAGGACCCGGCGAACGAGGGGGGCGGGCGGTGGTACGTCTCGTTCGAGACGCCGACATCGTCTCGGGGCGGGGTCGACCGCGCGGAGTTCGACAAGCGCGTCGACAACACGTGGATGTACGCCGCGCTCAGTTTGCTCGGCAACTCGGTCGACAAAACCGGCATCGTGTGCGGGATCGTCGCCGCCGTGCGGAACCGCGAGACGCGGTTCGACGTCTGGACGCGCAAAGCGCCGCCCCAAGAAATCCGCGACTTGGGGGCCGCGCTGCTAGAAAACCTCGCGTACTGCGCGCGGATGTCGTACAGGTACCACAAAGACCAGCGCGGCCGGTCGAGCGCCGCGTTCTACTGCTAACTAAACCCCCCATCCGATTTCCTCGCCACAGTGGCGAGGAAATGGTCGAAGAGCAATAGGCTCACGCCGATACTGATTTTTATCGGCGTCCTCACGCTTCACATCGTAATCCTCCTCCGGGAACAATGATTTCTATTTCCATCACAGAAGTCACCGCCGATGCCGCCGGACACATGGTAAAAACAAGGAATATTTTTGTACCTTCTTGTAGTCGATGACCGGCCTCAAACTTTTTACAGACGTGGACGCCCACAACGTGGCCGCGAGTCAATCCCTCCGCTTCCCCAAGAATACGGTCGCGCTCGCAACGGTAAAGCCGGCCGGCTCCGTAATCTACAACACAACCGATTCGGCCCCGTACTTCTCAGACGGGACAGCATGGCTGCCGTTGGTGTCGCCGGTGCCAAGTGCGACCTTCAAGGGGGGATTAATCACCACAACCCGCGTTCTTACGGCCGCAGACAATGGCACCACATTCAGAGTGGTGAGTACGAATGCGTTCTACCTAATTCTTCTCCCCCCGACAGCGGCCGGACTCAATTTGCGGTTTGTGTTGACATCCACCGCACAAACGAATCATGTCACCATACAGACGGCTGCCGGCAACCATTTGTACGGAACCATTGTTGAGGGCACCCCCGAAGTCGACCAAATCGACAACGTAAACGCCGTCACGTTCGACAGCAGCGCCGAAAATGGGGACAACATCGATTTTTGGGGGGCGGACTCGACCCACTGGATGGTTCGTGCCACCTCGTCGGGAACCAACGGCATCATATCAGGATTCCCTCCTTAAGGTTGATGCTTCCACCATCACTCCGCTCAGAGCAGCCATTTCTCGATCGCAAACACGATGATAAAAAAGACCAGCACCTTTGCAGCGAGCCGCGCGTAGTCGCCTTCACACTTCGGGACCAGCAGGAACAGGGTGTCGCAGAAAGGCGCTGCAAGCATGATCGATGTGGATAAGTGCATGACGTGTGAATATGTGGTAAAATTTGACGATGAATCAAGAAGAATGTTGAAGGAAGATTTGGACAGATTTCGCAGGGAGCTGATTACAATTCAAAACAGTCGGATCGAAACGGTCAACTGTTTTGGCTGCGTCAGTTACAAAGTTCCGCCAAAACGCGAGTGAACGTGAGTGAACGCGTTTCCTCTCCTGTCGGGGAGAGGAAAATTCACACGCGTCGTGCGGAAACAATCCGTCACCCGACGTACCTGAACTTGTCCAGCCGGTCTAGCTGCTTCTGGGTGGAGTCCGAGACTTCCGGGAGCTCTTTTGGGGGGTTTGAGTTCGCGCGCGCCGCCCGCTTTCGGACGTGCGCCCATTTTGGCGGCATCAGCTTCTTTTTGTACACGTCGAACTGCTCTTGGTACAGGTATTTGATGCTCGTCTTGCTGTAGCCGGGGAAGTGCTCCGCGAGGTACGTCGACGCGGTGCCGTGCGCGTCGAAGTGGCGGGAAAACCGGCGGTTGGCGTCCTGGATGAACGAAGTCCGGCCGACGTACCTGGCGCCGCGCATGATCAGGCTCCCGTTTGGGTCGCGGTCCTTGCGCCACCGGAGGCCGTGCCGGGCGCAGATCCGGTCGAGGTCCGCCTGCTTCTCGTCCGAAATCGTGAACCCGGACCCGGGCCTCCCGCCTTTGCGGTCTTTGCCGTCGCCCTGGTTCACGCACGTGAGCGCGCCCGACAGCCGCTCCATCCAGGTCGCGTCGAGGCACACGAACCCCCCTCTGTTGATCTCGACCATCGGCGGCTTCCCGTCGTGCCCGTCGAGCCATTTCTCCAGGAACGCCATGCAGGCGCCCCACGGGTAGGGCCCGCGCCCGAACGCGCGCCAGCCGGGGAGAGACTCGAGCTGCTGGATCTGGTACGGCTCGAGCGCCGACCCGTCGCGCGCGGCCGACACGCGCGCCAGGCCGCAAAAGTCGCACACTCTCCGAGTCGCCGCGTCCGCCGCGCTCTCCGCGTCCGCCGCGTCCGCCGCGCGCTCCGCGCCACCGTCCACCGCGCGCGCCGCGCAGGCGCCGAGCCGCTGCCGAAGCATCGCCGCGACGGCGCCGACCGCCTGGAGCCGCTTCCCGGCGTCGTACGCTTTGAGCGCCCAGCGGTACCAGCGGTAAAAGTGGATGAACACGCCCGGCGCGATCTCGGCGGCGTCGACCGTCTTGGGGTACCGGCCGCACACGCGGACGACCCGCGACAGCTCCCGGAACCCCCACTCCCACGGGACGCGCTCGACCTTGAGCAGCCGGTCGGCGGCCGCGCCGCGCCGCCCGGCGGCGCCGTACCGGACGGCGCGTTTGACGGCGGCCAGGACGTCGCGGCAGTCCGAGCCGGACAGGCTGTGCTTGCCGAGGATCGACAGGCAGCCGAACGAGTACGTCGCGCCCGTCCCGAGGAGGTGCTCGTACAGCACCGGGTCCTCGTCGAGCAGCGCGTCGATGAACGGCACGATCGACGCGTACCGGCGGAGGTTGCGCGGGTCGGAGGTGGCGGCCGCAGGGTCGGACACCACCGGGACGAACACGACCGACGGCGGCTTCCCGTCCATTTTGTTCAGCGGGCGGCACAGGCTCTGGATGATCTCGATCGGGCTGTGCCGCGGCGCGGCGAAGAAGATCGCGTTCAGGCGCGGGATCTCGACCCCCTCCTGGAACAGGCGGCAGTTGAACAGAACCCCCCGGGTCCCCGGCGCGCTGAACTCGGCGAGGACCAGCGCGCGCGCCTGCGCCGACAGCCGCGAATGGGCCATGAAACAGCGGAACGGCTGGACCGTCCCGCTGCACGTCCGAAGGCAAGGGCTGTCGCGGAACTCGGCGGTTTGGCTGCAGAGGTCGCGGATGTGCGCGATGTTGCGGCAGAACACCAGCAGCTTGTCGACGCCCGGCCGCGCCATCGCCGCGACGATCTGCCGCGGCATCGCGGCCCGGGCCTCCTCGTCGACCGACAGCGCCCCTTCTCCGGCCGGCGGCGCGGCGACCAAGTCGAGGCGGAACGGGTTGACGTATCCCGTGTCGATGCCTTGCCGCAGGTGGTAGCGGTACGACACGCCGCCGAACCGCGCGCGGTCTTTCATCGAGATCTCGGCGTCGTACTTCGGCGTCGCCGTCATGTACATTTTATCCCCGCGCGCGTGGTGGAGCAGGACGTAGTTGAACGGGCGGTCCGACGCGTCGCCGCAGACGCGGTGCGCCTCGTCGAACACGGTCAGGTCGAACGCGTCGGGGGTCATGCCGGACGAGTGGTACGTGCTCACGACGAGCCGCGCGCCGCCGGCGCCGGCGAACGCCGCGATGGCGAGCCAGTCGGTCGTCATCGCGGCGGCGGCGCGGCCGCGGAGCCGCACCGGGCTGGGGTCGCTGCCGACGAGCTTGATCGGCGCGCGCAGCCCGTACGCGACGAGCTTGTGCGCCGTCTGGCGCAGCAGCGCGAGCCCGGGGACGAGAAACAAGACTTTTTCGCCCCGCGCGAGGTACGCCGCCAGCACGTCGTAGGCGATCTTGGTTTTGCCGCAGCGGCACGCCATCTGCAGCACCGCGCGGCCCGTCGACGCCAAATCCGACAGGCAGTTCGCGGTTGCCTCCGCTTGGTACGCGCGGTCTTCGGCGACGAAAACGGGGGCGGCCTCCGAGGCGTCGGCGGCGAGGAGGCCGCGGGCGGCGTCGACTGCCGCGGCGTCTTCCTCCGCGGCGCCGGCGTCGGCGGCGTCTTCTTTCGCGGCGTCGACGGCGGAGGCAGCGCGGAGCTGCTCGACCGCCTGGAGAAGGCCCCGGTCGACGAGCGGCGCTTCGTCCGAGCGCGGGCGGCAGGGCGGCCGCGGGTACACCGGGGCCGTTTTTTGCACCGCCTCGATCGCCAGCAGGTTCGCGATCCTGGCCGCCGCGGAGACAACGTCGGCCAGCGGCGCGGCGACGAGTTCGTTCCCGTAGGGCCGCGCCTCGCGGAAAAACTCTTTCACGCAAGCTTCGAGCTGCTCGGCGCTTGCGGCGGCCGTTTCGAACGTCGCCGCGTAGCGCCACTCGGCGGGCGCAAAGCACAGCACGTACCCGCTGTCGTGCAGCCGGCGGCGCAGGTCGCGCGTAAACCCCACCTTGTACAAAGAAGGCGGGTCGGTTGCCGAAATGGTGTCGAGCCACGGGTGTGAGGCGATGTAGAACCCCGAGACTGCCATGCGTGCTCGTACAATCGGTCTCGGGTTGTTTAAGCGCAGCTGGCCCCCATGGCAATGCAGGTGACCGAAGACTTGTCTGGCCTATTCGTGCTCCCCGAATTTATCGCCGAGGAAGAAGAACAAACTCTCGTCAGGTACAGCCGAAAGCCCCGGTGGCTAAACAGCCATGTGTACGGAGATCTTCAACAACAACCCATGCCGCAATGGGGGTACGATCTCATGGGGATGGTGTCCAGGACCCCCATCTGTCGGAGCCAGCTGAATGTGGGTATCCGTGCGATGCTGTGGGGAATCCTTTTCGATCAACTGCAGGTGCAACCCTGCTTACCTGACCGCAACAAAGAGGTAGAGTCGTGGGAAGCACAGATTATGTTTATTACTTTGGGTGGCTCTTCCACGCTGCGCGTTACGAATGAGCGGGGACACGTTGCACAGGTGACGCTCAATCCGCGGACGCTCGTTTTGCTGGATAACGATGAGCGATACACGTGGACGCACAAGACTACCTCAGAGGCCTGCATCTCGCTGATATTTCACAGCAACGACGAGTTTCTTTCATTCTGGCGTCATGACGTACAATATCCGCAAGACGACCGCAGGTTGAATTCACACATGGTCAATGCTGATCCTTGGCGACAAGTGAAGAGTGGGTTCAGTGCAGCAGAAGCCAGGAAAATGGATCGCCGCGATGCCATGGACGACTTACTCGAGGACAAAGAAGAGCTCTGGAGCAGAGTGCCGAAATGGGGTTGCACCAAAAAAGCAAGGACACCGAAAACGGGCGAAAAATGGAAAGAGCGGTGGCGGTGGCCCACATCCATTCTGAACGAAAGGGGGGGCTGTGTTTCCGACACCGAGGCAATTTGTTATTGAGTCTTCTCGTCGACGTCGGGCGAGCCGCGCGTGTTTTAAAAAAATAACGCGGGCCCACCAACGCCCGACAAATGAACACAGATTGGGCCCCGCTGAACGCGACTAAAACTTGCCAGCCTGCTGCGTCGTTGGCCTGCTCGGTGTGCGTCGAGCCGATCCCTAAGG
>SDBT01008371.1_pt1 | contig 16910 bp, 16 predicted proteins | sample 2277101 | NCBI WGS metagenome assembly SDBT01 (sample SAMN10404973, study PRJNA504765) | marine sediment metagenome | isolation source: marine sediment core GS10_PC15, 103 cmbsf | place: Arctic Ocean: Southern Knipovich Ridge | collected 2010
GACCCTCGGCGTTCAGTTAAATTAGCTAGTTGAATCAGTTAATTGGACTAGGCTTTCTTTAGTACAGGAAGCCCATTCTTGGTTTCGCTAACCACGTAGCCAGCGGGGACGGCATCCAGAACGCCATCTTTTTCTTCTTTGGCGAAGAAGTACAGGGTCCGAGACTTACCGGTCGAGGTTGTCGTTGTTCTGCCATGCAATATGTACGTTACGCCTTTGGAATTTTCGTATGTATAAGCCATTTGTTTTCTCCTTTTTTATTCTACGAATCCGTCGAATTTCTCTCTATCTTACCACAAAAGATATCAGATTCCAAGTTGGAGTAGTCGCAAATATAGAACGCGTGTTCTTGCGGTGTGGGTGTCAACCTGGCTAGGGCAATGTGTAAAAATGGGGGGGAACAATCGTGAACCAGGACCTGATTAAAGGAAGGTTCCAGGCTTTGTAGGAGTGGGGGTGCCCAAGACCCAAACGACGCTCCGGTCTGTGAATGAATTCACAGGCTAACAATTATCAAACCTGTTTAAACAGGTTAACACGCGGGGTTCATAACATGCTAAAGCATGTTTGACGATCTATAGACGGCGAATTTGTTCGATGGATATCAAACCTGTTGAAACATGTTTGCTCAAACAGTGCCCCAGATCTAAAGAAGGGAGGGGAATGTATAGTAAAATCAAGGTTTAGTGGTTATCGCATATTCAATCATATTTCAAGGAGAATTTTTTATGGATAAAGCAAGTTTTTTTTCACGGTTTTTTGCATGGTTGCTGGATGGATTCGCTGTTGCGCTGCTGCCATTGATCTTCGGCTGTTTCTGCGGCGGGATATTCTTCTTCCTGGGAATCGGATCTGACAGCGGTTTCCTCAGTGTTATTTCTGGCATTGCCGCTCTTGTATTAATCATCATCCTCTTTCTGTTCCAATTTTTCTATTTCGGATACTTCTGGAGCCGAAGTGGTCAATCGCTTGGCATGAAAATGCTCAGCATGAAAGTTGTAAGGCGCAATAACGAGGAGGTGACTTTTATCAGGTCTGCCTTACGAGGGACTCTTGGTTACTATATAAGCGGATTGTTATTCGGTCTGGGTTACATCTGGGCGGCTTTCGACGCCAATAATGAAACCTGGCATGACAAGATTTTCGATACCTGGGTGGTGAGAGCATAGGAAGCAAATTAATAAACTGCAGTCGTTCAGTGGGAGTGAAACTTGTGCCTGGCACTAGGTAATTTGAAAGTACCAGGCACCTGCTGTAAAAGAAAGGAGATAATCCATGATAAAAGAATTAAGTCGAAGTTCTGGCAGTGTAGTTGGGTATAAGGTCAGCGGCACGATAACCAAGGAGGATTACGAGACCTTTGTGCCACAAGTGCAAGCCCTGGTGGAGCAAGAAGGCAGCATCAACATGCTCCTGGACCTGGAAGAATTCGAGTGGGAGAAGGTCAGCGCGTGGGGTGCAGACATGAAATTTGGTCACGACTATCACGAAAAGATCACCAAGATGGTCATCGTCGGCGACAAGAAATAGGAAAAGTGGTTGACCAAGCTGGTTGATCAGTTCTACGCCATCCAGGCAAAATACTTCCATACAACCGAGATGGATGCAGCCTGGGATTGGGCATGCAAATGACGGATGCGGCAAGCAAATAACGCTTGCTTGCATATTTGCTCGCTTCACTCGCAAAATGCATGGCAATGACACTATATTTAAGAGTGCATGCTGGCATGCAAAGTACAAATGCGGCATCTAAAAAGCAGATGCAGCAATGACAACATAACCTTCGGTTATCCGTGTTGATCCGTGTCCAATTTACTCGCGGGAGAGTGATGCATGACTTTAAAGTTGATCGAACTATTGGGCGAGCAGCCCATCCTTAACCTTTTACCGATTCGCTATCTACAGCCGGACGAAGTGCTGTTTGTGGGGACGCGCGCCACACACGATGTAAGTCAGCATTTGCAGCGTCTGGTGGAGGACCAGATGAAGGTCCACCAAACCACCGTTCACAATCCCTACGACCCACCGTCCATCCATGCAGATATCGAGCGAAAAATTCACAAGCTGGGCTGGTCGCCGGATGATATCATGTACGATCTGTCGGGCGGCAACAAAATGATGGCATTTGCCGCATACCAGTCAGCTCGCGACGGGGGCAGCCGGGTTGCAGACCTGGAGAATATCCGCCATCGTTACCGCCTGCGTTTGTACGAGTTTGACGGTCATCTCGTCATGAAAGAAGATGTGGCACTGCCGGGTGTCATTTCGATCGCCGATTACCTGAACGCTCACCTGCCTGGCTTTGAAGAGGGTGGTTTCAGTCGAGATAAACGCGGCCGCACCGATGTCGGCGGGCATTTTGAAGAGACCATCTACCGCACCCTGGCGCCACATGTGGATGAAATTATGGCGGGAGTGCGCCCAGCCGGGGTAGCCGAGCAAATTGAAATCGACATGATCGTGCGCCGGGGGAACGCGGTGGGCATTATCGAAGCCAAGACCGGCGTTAAAAAAGCGGGGATTGACCAGCTGGATACGGCTGGCAACCCGCACTATCTCGGCGATTATCTGGTCAAGTTTTTGGTTACCGGACGCTATTTGCCCCGCCCACACAAGGTGCTGGCATCGGTCCAGGAGATTCACGTGGTAGAAATGCCTGGCTACGAGGAGCGCCGGGGGATACCGGAGCGAGAGCGCCAGGCTCTGGTCCGCGCGGTACAGACTGCCTTGTCAGGTCGTTAATATGAGCTTGCGAATTCATTCGCAGGCTTCAATTTATCAAACTTGTTGAAACAGGTTGGCACACGGCGGACAAGATCGATTTGGCAAGCTCCGCATGCTGGCAAGCTGGCAAACCCCATTAGGGCATACTTCGTATGCGGTAAGCTTCGCGTGCTGACAAGCTCCGTATGCTGGCAAACTACGTTTGCTTAAGATTGTGTAGTAAAATTGTGTTTTAGCGCTTATCGCACAATAAATCATAGTTCAAGGAGAAATTTTCATGGATAAAGCAGGGTTTTTTTCACGGTTTTTCGCATGGCTTTTGGACGGGTTCTTCATGTCCATTCTCTTTTTTATTATCATGGCTGTGTTTGGATTGTTCATAGGTTTGATCTCCGGAACGGAGAGCAATTTCCTGAGCTTGCTGGCTGGCACAACAGCAGTGCTGATGTTCGTTGTTTTGTTCCTGTTCCAGTTCCTGTACTTCGGTTACTTCTGGAGTAAAAGCGGTCAGACCATCGGTATGAAATTGCTCAGCGTTAAGGTCGTCAGGCAAGGCGGCGAACCGCTGACCTTCGTGCGGTCTTCACTGCGCGGCACCTTTGGCTACTGGGTCAGCGGGTTGATCTTCGGTCTCGGATACCTGTGGGCGCTCATTGACGCCAACAATGAGACCTGGCACGACAAGATTTTCGAAACCTGGGTGGTAGTCGCATAGCAAGCGGATTAATAAAAAGTGGTCGTTAATAGGGGCTGTCTAAAAAGTGGCTTAAGACAGCCCCGAGTCTTTGGGATAACTTTTCCATCGGCAGGTATGGAAACCTGCCCTACGGAATTTGTAGACCCTACGGAGTATGTAGGGCGGATATCCCTATCCGCCGAGTCTTTGGGAAAACCATTCAATCGGCAGGTAAGGATACCGGCTCAAAAAACGTGAGCTTGCATATTTGCTCGTTTCACTCGCAAAATGCACACCTCTCTTCTCGAGTGTAGGAGCCCGGTCAGCTGGGAAGGCGGTAGGTATGGAAACCTGCCCTACAGAGTTTGTAGTCTTTGGGTAAACGATTCAATCGGCAGGTATGGAAACCTGCCCTACGGAGTTTGTAGACCCTACGATGTTTGTAGGGCGACTGCCATGCTTTTAGGACAGCCCCTATTAATTATCAGCCTCACGGGGTGCATAGCATGCATAAGCAAGTTTGATGATCGATAGCCGTCGATTTTATTCGATGGATATCTGTGAATGATTTCACAGGTTATTTAATAACTAGAGATGAGGAGTTAAAGGTTATGCCCGAGAAAGTTGGAAAAGGAAAACCACCGAAAGGATTTGGTCGCTTGATGTTCCGGGCTCCGATCTGGCTCTACCGCCTGGGATTAGGCTGGATGCTGGGCAAACGCTTCTTGCTGTTGAACCACACCGGCAGGAAAAGCGGTCTACCGCGCCAGACCGTCCTGGAAGTGGTCGATTATAATAAGACCTCCAATACCTATTACATCGTCTCCGGCTATGGGGAACAATCCGATTGGTACAAAAACATCCGCAAGACACCGGACGTGACAATCCGGATCGGGCGGAAGGAGTCAGTTGTCACGACCGTTCCTATGGCGCCAGACGAATCCGGTCAGGCGATGGTGAAATACGCTCACCGTCATCCGAAAGCTGCCAAGGAACTGATGCGTCTGTGCGGGTATAAGGTAACCGGTAGCGACGAGGACTATTTCATTATGGGGAGAGACATAATTCCCTTTATTGCCCTGGAACCGAAAGAGGATAAGGTCACATGACACAAACAAACGGCGGCGCTACCTGGTTCCACGACCATCCTGTATTAAGTATTATTCTTATTGTAATTTTCATTATCCTGCTCATCCTGGCCTGGTTCGCATTCAAGCCGTTTAAAGTCAGCGTAGAGGTGACAGCAGATCCCACCGGCAACTACGAAGAGGCGCTCGCTCGGATCGAAACCATCCAGGCGGATGAGGACGCTCGTGGAGACCTCAACCCGATGTGCCATACAACCCTGATGACGCACGGCGAGCGCACGGAAGATGTGATCGTCTTCTTACACGGGTTCACCAGTTGCCCTGACCAGTTCGTCGAATTGGGAAAGGAATTTTACGAGCGCGGCTACAACGTCTACATCCCGCGCGCGCCCCATCACGGTCTCGCGGACCTCATGACAGATGACCTGCTCAATCTGACGGCAGAGGAATCGATCGCATTTGCCAGCCAATCAGCCGATATAGCTCAGGGTTTGGGTGAACGTGTTACGGTATCCGGCTTATCGGGTGGGGGTACGGAGACAACCTGGCTTGCTCAGAACCGGGATGACGTTAACGTTGCGATGCCCATGGCTCCATTTCTGGGAATTGAATTCATTCCCGCCCCGCTGACGCGGACATTCACCAACGCAGTGCTCACACTGCCCAATATTTGGATGTGGTGGGACCCGATCAATAAGGAAAACAATCCTTTATCAGCCTCCTACAGTTACCGCCGCTACCCCACTCATGCATTGGCGGAGTTGATGCGCCTGGGCTTCATCACAGCAGGAGACGCCCAGGCGAATACGCCGGCTTCATCCAAAATCATCGTGGTGACCAACGCCAACGACGATTCTATCAGCAATAAAGTCGTTGCCCAGCTCGTAAGTATTTGGCAGGCGTATGGCGATAAACTTGTAGATACCTACGAATTTGCAGGCAGCCTTAATCTTCCCCATGACTTTATCGCTCCCGACCGACCGGATGCGCATATTGATGTGTCTTATCCAATAATTCTGGAACTGCTGGGAATAAAAGAGTAGAAGGTGTAGATATGAAAAACGTTAAACACATTGCGAGGGGTATTTACCGTTTTCTGTTACTGTGGTTCGTGGACACCATCTCATTGATGGGGACGGCTGTGATTCTTCCAGGGATCACAATCCAGAGTTCGGGCTCGTACCCCATCATCTCAGTAGCAGCATCGGCGGCTTTGGTGCTTGGGATTATCAACTTTTTGATCAGACCCCTGATCCTGCTGCTGGCTGTCCCGTTCGGCATGATAGTAGTCTTCTTGATCGGCTTCTTCGTCAATGCTATCGCCTTAGTGTTGACATCAAACCTGATGTCACCCGCCTTCCAGGTCGACGGCTGGCTGACAGCTTTTATCGGCGGACTGATCTTCTCTGCCATCAACACCATTCTCACTGGCTTGATGACCGTTGATGATGAGGGCTCCTTCTACCAGGGACTGGTCGAACGCCTGGCAAAAAGGAAAATGTTCCCTGACGCGGAAACTGACGAGCGCGGATTGGTGATGATGGAAATTGACGGGTTGAGCTACCATCACATCCAAAAAGCGATCGAGGACGGATGGATGCCCAACCTGAGCGAGATGATTGAGAATGATGGCTATATCCTATCACGAGTGGACTGCGGTCTGCCGTCACAGACTTCTGCTTGCCAATCGGGGATCATGTTTGGCGACAACCACGATATCCCCGCGTTCCGCTGGTTCGATAAAGACCTGAACAGGATGGTTGTTTCCAGTCATGACTCGGCGATGATCAACGCGCGCTATGCCCACGGTCAGGGATTGATGCGCGGCGGTTCGAGCATCAACAATATGATGAACGGCGACGCCCACAAATCGCTGCTCACACTGGCGGACATAACAAGCGGGGACAAGGAAGAAAAAAAACAGCGCGCCAGAGATATATATCTGTTAATGCTAAACCCATACTTCTTCACCCGCACCCTGATCTTCTTTTTTGGCGATGTGATCCTGGAAATATGGCAAGGCTTTCAACAACGCATCCACAACGTGGAGCCGCGCCTGAACCGCCTGCATAAAGGCTACCCCTTTATGCGAGCAGGGATGACGATATTCATGCGTGATGTTGCAGCATACCTGGCGGTAATGGATATTATCCGCGGCACACCCTCTCTTTACATAACCTGGCCGGGCTATGATGAAGTCGCGCATCACTCTGGTCCCTGGACTAAGGATGCATTTGGCACTTTGAGACAGTACGACCGGGTCATCGGTCGCATCCGTGACACAATTGCAGAAAAAGCGCCCCGCCCGTATGAACTGGTGCTGCTATCCGATCACGGTCAATCCTTCGGCGCCACCTTCTTGCAGCGCTACGGCTATACGTTGAAGGAGTTCATCGAGCAAAACATGCCCCAGGGAACGGAAGTGGTTATTGCTTCAGGCGGTGATGACGGTACGATAGGGATGACCGCCATGGCAGGTGAGTTGAAGAACATCCAGGACCAGGAGATGGCTGGCAAACTCGGCAACGCTGTGATGGGTGGAGCAGAGAAGGCAATAAACCAGGGGGTTGAAATGCAGACAGTTGAATTGGAACCGGCAGAACCTGCTAACGTCACTGTATGCGGTAGCGGCAACATCGCCCAGGTCTATTTTGACCTGTACCCACGTAAGATCACCCTGAGCGAATTGAACAGTGCCTATACGGGCATGGTCGAGGCACTCGTCCAGCACGAAGGTATTGGATTCGTCGGCGCTTATGCTGACGACGGGACACCCATCGTGCTGGGTAAAAATGGGAGCAGGAACCTGCACGCAGGCGAAGTCAGCGGCGAAGACCCCCTGGAACCGTACGGCGATGTGGACCTGCGCGCCATGCAGGTGCGCCGCATAGCCGACTTCCCCCACGCCGGTGACCTGATCGTTAACAGCACTTTATTCCCGGACGGCACCGTGGCTGCCATGGAGGAGTTGATCGGAAATCACGGCGGTCTGGGTGGGGAACAGACCGACGCCTTCATGTTCCACCCGGCGGATATGCCTGTGCCTGAGACTAATAACTCGGCTGACGTGTTCGCTATCCTGAACAACCGGCGGGGGTTGACTGGTCCTCCAGCCAAACCCGAAGAGTCAACCGAAGAAGCCGTAGATGCATGGTCGCTGGGAACTATCAGTAAGGGCTTAAGCCAGGTGGGCAAATGGCTCGGTCTGGCTGGGCGCGCCCTGGTCCTCGAAACGAGCGCCTACCAGGAAATCGCTCACGACATCTATATGACTGCGCCAGCAGTACTGTTAGGAATGATCGGGTCCACCACAGCGTCTGTTATACGAATGGATGGCTTCCAATGGGAATCGGTTGCCACACGAATACTCGCCTGGCTGGTCAGCGTGGTATTGGTATTCCTGACAGCTCGTCTGTTGGGCGGCAAGGGCACATTTACAGCGACCCTGCGCGGTTTGGGTTTTGCCCAGTTCGTGTATGTGCTCGACCTGCTGGCTTTTATTCCAGTCGTTTCTGATATCGTGCGTGTCTTAGTTGCTGTGCTGGCTTTTTTTGCAGCCTGGATAGCGGCGGTCGCAGCTCACGAATTGAAAGGCTGGCGCTCAATCATCCTGCCCCTGATGATGATTGGGGTGCTTGTTTTGAGCATCTTCATCCTGGGTACGCTAGCAGAAGGATTCGCGTTCACTTTAGAATCACTGGGAGTAGATTTTGGGTTGATATCGGCTAAATAGCCCTCACCCTGATTTTTAAAAATAAACATATAGGAAATTCTAGCAACCCGACAGTTTTAATTTAGTACACGGATGAACACGGATAAATGGGTGGCGATAAAATAATCGGCGATGACATAATCGGCGATGACATAATCGCGATAAAATAATCGGCGATAAAATAATCGCGATAAAATAATCGAAGTAAAAAAAAATCCGTGAAAATCAGTATTTATCTGTGCCCAAAAAGGAATTTTATCCAAAGTGTCAGGTAGGTAGATAGAATTCAACCCTTTACATAGCACATTTGTTCTGTTATAATTGCGGAAACAATTGTTCTGGATATCAATTACAGGAAACGCTGCTATGCCACCCACCTACATCCCTCAAATGGTTAATCTGGAAGTGAACGACGTGCGCCTGATAAAGCAAGTGGCTGAAGAGCAGAAATTTGGCGGTAAGGGCTTCAGCGCTGCACTGCGGTTGATCATCCGCGATTGGCATTCCAAGCACGAACTCTCCAAATCTCTCGATTCACCACCCAAAAGTTGAATTCCTCCTCCTTTCTTAGCAAAGGCGTCCGGATAAGGGCGTCTTTGCTTTTTTAATTGGGTATTGTCCTAACCGGTGTCCGCAGGTATTCGTACTCACTCGACTTTGGGCAGGAGGTGTCCTGGACGCTCCGGGTTACTAGTGACACGTCGCTGGATTCCTCCACATCGACTAATAATCTGATAACATTAACCTGCTTCATAACTCCAAAGAATCAGCCAAACGCAAATCGTGAAAATCGACCAAATAATCCGCACCAAACGCAAATCGATCGCCCTGATCGTTGAACCGGACGGCAGACTGGTCGTGCGGGTTCCCATGCGTATTTCCGACGCCGATATCCAAACCCTGGTGAAACAAAAGGAAAGGTGGATCAGGGAGAAACAGAAGCAGGTCAAAGACCAATCCATAAAATCCAAGCCAAAAGTCTACATGGATGGCGAGGAATTCCTGTACCTGGGCAAATCCTATCAATTAAAGATCGTCGCTGACCTGAACCCCGCGCTGGTGCTCAGCCGGAAGTTCTATCTTTCCCGCTGGGCGCTGCCGAAAGCGGAAATTGTATTCACAGAATGGTACCGGGAGCAGGCTCGGGCTGTGATCTCGGAACGCGTGAAACTGTATGCTGCCAGGCAGGGGTTCAGGTACAGGAAAATTCGTATCACCAGCGCCAGGACGCGCTGGGGTTCCTGCTCGTCGATGGGCAATCTGAACTTTACCTGGCGGCTGGTTATGGCTCCGCCGGATGTGATCGATTACGTTGTGGTGCACGAACTGGTCCATCTGCGGGCAAATAATCACTCCAAAGAATTCTGGAACCAGGTCGAACGCATCATGCCCGGCTACAAGCAGCGCCTGAAGTGGCTGAAGGACAACGGGCGAAAATTGACTCTATGAGACTTTACATTTATTGATTTCAGCACAGAATTGATATATCATATCCAAGGATCCATGTAACATACAACCGCAGCCGGGATTTCCCAACTTTACCCAACACTCAGGAGGTATCACCAATGAATTTTTTCCCAGAAGCTGAACCCTACCGCATAAAAGTGGTCGAACCGTTAAAAATGACCACCCAGGTCGAGCGCCAGAAGATCATCAAAGCCGCGCATTTCAACATTTTTAATATTCCGGCTGAAGATGTATACGTGGATCTGCTCACCGACAGCGGTACATCGGCAATGAGTCAGAACCAATGGGCGGGGTTGATGACCGGCGACGAATCCTACGCCGGATGCCGCAACTGGTTTCACCTGGAAGAGATCGTCAAGGAAATTACCGGCTATAAGTTTGTAATACCCACTCACCAGGGGCGACCGGCAGAGAATATTCTCTTTTTGATCCATCTGCGTCCCGGGATGTCTGCGCTGGGTAATATATTTTTCGATACCACCCATGCCCATGTATTAACCAAAGGCGGGCTGCCGCGCGATCTGGTCATTCCCGAAGGGTTGGACACGGAGAGCGACCATCCATTTAAAGGAAACGTGGATATCGCAAAACTGGAGGGCTACATCCAGCGCGAAGGCCGTGATAACGTAGCGCTCATCCATGTGACCGTGACCTGCAACAACAACGGCGGACAGCCAGTCTCGATGGCGAATCTGCGGGCGGTACGCCAAGTTGCAGATAAATATGAACTGCCCTTCTTCCTAGACGCTGCTCGCTTCGCCGAAAACGCTTTCTTTATAAAGATGCGCGAGCCAGGCTACGAGAACAAAACGCTCAAAGAGATCGCCCAAGAGATGTTCTCCTACGCTGATGGCTGCACTATGAGCTCTAAGAAGGACGGTCTGGTGAATATCGGCGGCTTTCTGGCCCTGAACGATGAGGCGAAATTCCGCCAGGCGCAGGAATACCTGATCCTTTTTGAGGGTTTTGTCACCTATGGCGGCATGGCTGGACGCGACCTGGAGGCGCTAGCCATCGGGTTGAGCGAAGTGCTGGATGAAAAGTACATGGCAAACAGGGTACGCCAGGTGCATTACCTGGGAGGACAGTTGATCGACGCCGGCGTGCCGCTGATGAAGCCCCTCGGCGGGCACTGCATCCTGCTGGATATGAAACAGTTCTTACCCCGCATTCCCCAGGAAGAATTCCCCTGCGAAGCATTCTGTAAAGAGTTGTATGTCGATTCCGGGACACGCGCAGTCGGGCTCGGGCAACTGGCATTCGGGAGCAAGGATCCGCAGACCGGCGAGATCAATTACTCGCCACTCGAGGTTGTGCGCATGGCTGTACCTCGCCGGGTTTACACCGACAACCACATGGATGTGGTTGCGAGGAGTGTCGTGCGCATATACGAGCGGTGTGATGAAATAGGCGGGATGCGGATCACATGGGCTCCCAGGGTGCTGCGACACTTCACTGCTCACATGGAGCCCCTTTAAGGAATTATTTGATACTTGATACTCGCCAGCCGGTACTTTGGAGGAGACATAGCAGCGCAATTGGAAATTACATTCCACTAACTGATGCATAGCACTTTAGGGTAGAATTTAACACACATGATTGCGGTAACGACAACCGGAGAATTATCCAGAAGTATCAACGTGTTTGGAGCATCTCAATGATAAACAAAAAATCTTTCCTGGTCATTCTGACTGTATTGTTCTCCACCGTTCTCGCATGCAGCACACTGACGGGTTTACCCGAACCCAGCGCTCAACTTCCCGCAGATACTCCAACCGAGCCGGTCCCAGCAACCGAAACCCCAAGCATGGTGGTCGAAACAGCCATCCCGCAAACCGAAAAAACTGAAATCCCCAGTCCGGATAACAGTGTACCCATTCCCGAATCAATAGACATCTCACTGAATGGTTCGAATAACGTACCGGATGACGTCTTAGAACAGATCGGAATGTATTTCGGATTCGGCGGTGGGGGAGATGCTTGCTTCCCATTTGAATTAAATCAATCAGGCGCAATCGAATGGGATGAGTACACATTCTACAACGGCGAACGCGTTCCGGTTACAGATCAAAGATTAGTATGGTGCGCCTGCGGACTTGACACCGGAGGTACTGAAGCCAGCCTTACACTTCCGGATGGTGAAATTAAGCCCATAGAAGTCGAAGACAGCCCCAATTCAGAACCGGGTAATCGCTGCGTGGGGATGGATTATTCTTTTGGTCCCGGTAGTCTGGTGGGACCATACAAAATCACATTGACAAACGCCGGGCAGCAGATTTCGGATGAATTCACGCTTTTCATACCCCAGGAACTGACCGGCGCCTGGATGGATGACGGCGCCTGGTTCGTCGGTTTCGATCCTGGCGAAGAGATCCGTATTCTAGCTTTTGGTAATGACATGACCCTCCCGTCCATGGATGAGTACGGCGAAGGCAGGTGGATTTTCTTGAGTGAAGCATGGGGTAAAGCCGACCAGAACGGGATGGTTTTTGTGCGCTTCGAGGAATCGCTTGAGGACTTCAACGATGTTTATGTTACAGCTACAGGGGATAACGGCGGGCAGACTTTTGCCAGTACGACGCCTATGTACGGGTTCCTGATAAGTGATACCTTCAGTATGGTTTGTGATACCGCATTGACTCCGCGCCTGAGATTGGGAAATACCGCTGTCGTAACCCAGGACGGAATTCGCGTAAGCGACGATCTCGTTCACGACAGCGGGGAAATCCTGGGCGAACTGTATGCAGGCATGCAGGTGGAGGTCATCGATGGTCCGTTCTGCGATAACTGGCTCCCAGAGCAAGCCGAATGGCGTTGGAAAATCATAACTCCGGATGGTTTGAGCGGCTGGGTGACAGAATCTGACAGTGGTACTTATTTCCTGGAGCCCTAACCAGTCTGGAGGAAGTTACTCGCCTCCAACGTAGAAACGCGAAAATCAAATGCTACCTGAAGATTTCTTCGATAATCAGTGCCAGGAATACATCCAGGTTGACGCCAACAGCATCCTTTCTGGAGCGCTGGATAAACTCCAGAGTAAAAAAGGAAACCTCGATTGGACGCTCGTTGTCCGTCGCCGGGACGGCTTTGTGGCGGCATATTTCAGTGAAATCCTGAGATGGGAAAGGAGCCAGCCCGATCGCCAGGCAGCACGCTTATCGTCAATCAGTAACCCAGATCTACCCCTTTTACCCGCCGCGACTGCTGAAGATACATCCACACTTGAGGAATTGATCGCCTCAGCCAGTCAAAACCCCTCAGGATTTGTCGTGATCCTATGGGCTGGAACGGAAATGGTATGCGGCACTGCATCGCTGGATCAATTGGAGGCACTGCAAGAGGGGATTGGTCCTCCTGCCCCAGCATCCAAACCGATCGTGACCGGAGCACCTGTTCCAGGATCACCCGCAGAAGATGGAACACACGTCGAACCAGCGCTCACCGTTCCCAGCCAACCGGCAGGAGAAATGGATTCTGAAAATACCACAGCTGAAAGGGTGCCTCCCATTTCTGGAGAGCGAGTTTCGATCGGCGATCGTGTAGACCAATTTGAAGGGCGCGTGCGTGGGGTTTTCCAGAAATACCGTCTCAATATACTGGTAGCCATTGTGACCTTCCTGGTTGCGATATTCTCGCTGCTGTGGACGGTGCGCAGCGATATTCTCCCTATTTTCTTCCCGCCAAAAATGACCGGGTTATGGAACGTAGCAGTCGCCAGGTTCGACGTTCAGGGTGAGGAAAATATCAGCCGGGCGCAAGCCAATCTCATGAGCGACATTTTCTACGGAAGCTTTAAGGACGAGATGGACGAGTTGAGCAAAGAGACTGGCATCTCAATTGAGGTTTTAAATCCTGAGGCAACCGGCGTGATCAAGGGTAAAAGCGCCGATGAGAGGGCAGCCAATGCGGGCGCGAAAGCAAGCAAGCTCAACGCTCATATCATTATCTATGGCACGGTCACCCGCCAGGGTCAGATCATCAAGTTCCTACCTGAATTCTATTTAGACCAAAGCAACCTTTATGAAGTTGAGGAACTTGTTGGGCAGCATACGCTGGGAGACCCGATCACAATCCAGAGCACCGGTCAGGAGAACCTGAGCCAACTCAACCTGAATCGTGAACTAGGTCGCCGCTCGGAAGTGCTTGCGCTGGTTACCAGAGGACTGAGCCTGTACTTAGGGCAGGCATACGATGACGCTCTTGAGCTTTTCAAGGAGGCAAACCAGGACAAGTACTGGAAGAGCAGCACCGGTCGTGAAGTACTGTACTTATTCGCCGGAAATGCGGCCTCCAAATCAAACCTGCAGGATGAAGCCGAAGAGGCTTACCGCAGTGCGATTGAAATCAATGATGGTTATGGGCGCGGGTACGTGGGTCTGGGTCATGTCTATTTCCAATACAGCCTGCCTGAGACGGTTCAGGAATTCCAGCCTGATCCTGAAAACTTGGATCTGGCGCTGGAATATTTCAACCAGGCTCTGAATGCCGCCCACCAACCTGAAACCGCCGACATCCCCACCAAAGCCGCATTTGGTAAGGGACAGGTTTATCTGGTGCAGCACTATATGGGGCAAAATACACTTTCTAAAGCAGTTGAAGAGTTTAAATATGTAATCGGACAATTCGAAAGCGAGGAAAACCGGCGTTTAAAGGAACTGGCGTCCGAATCATATGGGCGCTTGGGTTTAATCGCCCGGGAAAACGGCGACCTGGAAACTGCGGTTGAATATTACACAACTGCCCGTAAGTTATCTTCGCACCATTTCCGACGCGGTTTCTACTCGCTGACGCTGGGAGACATCTTTGCTCTGCAGGGGATAATGGATGAAGCCGCAAAACTCTACCAAAGTGCAGTGGACGATTATAAGGCAGCTTTGGATTTCGCAATTCAACCTGACCTGCGCGCTGAATATTTCGAGGAGCTCAGCAAAGCTTACGAGCGGCTGGGCGACATTGAAGCAGCGATCAAAGCCATGCGGGAGGCGATCAATATCCTGCCGACAGGTTCACTTAAACGAGATATATTTGAGAACCGTCTAGATGAGCTGGAACGGGGTCGTCATGCCCCTGGCATGATAAGCACTCCATAGTAGACCGTGCTTGCGCTCCATCTTCTCCTATTCCTCCATGAAATAGCTACAATATTTCTTGATTTGGATATATAATAGAAACGAAACAAATTGATAAACACAATGAGAGGTAGATAGTATTAACTTATGGGCTAGTCTTCTAAAAACAAGCAACACCTGAACAGGAGGTGAACCATGACTAACAGCACAAATGGAACTGCGGATAAAAAGAGACACAACACCGCAGGAAAGTTTAATAAAGGTAGTCAGCAGCCGGTTAGACACCCGCTGGATATCTTACTTGCAGATGATGGTTCAGAACACGCCCACGCAGCTGTCAATATGCTTTGCGATCTGCCCCTACCACCCGAAACCACCATTTACGCCCTGGCGGTTATCCCAACCCTTGACCTGCCGCGCCACAGTTTGCTTGAAACCGCTTTAAACGAGACCGAGACCCAGTTGAAAAAGAGTGGGGTTCAGGTTCATACTGAGGTAAAAGGCGGGGTGCCGGCTGCATCAATCAACGATTACGCCAAACGTCACAAGCCAGATCTGGTTGTGCTAGGCGCCAAGGGGCTGCGGGCGACACTGGGCATTCTGCTGGGCGGCGTGGCTCAGCAGGTTGTGGAGTACTCCTGCTGCCCGGTGATGGTCGTACGCGCCCCTTACTTAGGCACCAGACGCGTCCTGGTTGTAACCGACGGTTCAGCATACAGCCAGTGTGCACTGGCATACCTGGGCGCTGACGTAAAAGAGACAACGGACATGGGACCGAGATGCGAAACGCGGCTTCCTTTACCGGAAGACGTTGATATTCGCATCATGCACATCCTGCCACCCCTGATTACCAGCGATATGCTCGCCCGTACCTGGACGGTTGGTCCCGACGTGCTGTTCCCCATGCCAACCGAGCCAATAGACGAAAAAGCCCTGCAGGAAGAGGAAGAACTCCAGGGACAGGCGCTTCTCGATGAAGCAATCAAGGCGATGAAATCAGGGGGTGTGGAATCCAGCAGCGTGCTGGTGCGCGGCGACGCTGCCACCGAGATAATCAACTACGTGAAAGAAAACGACATCGACCTGATCGTGTGCGGTTCACGCGGTCTCTCCCAGGTGAGCGGCTGGCTGTTAGGAAGCGTCTCGCGCAAGCTGGTGCATTACGCCGAATGTTCAGTGCTGATCGTAAAAAGAGGTCGACATGACAAAGATCGAAGGTGACACTTTCTGTGATAACTGCGGTGTGGAGATCACCTGGTCACCGGTGATCGAAACGGGCAGAGATGCCTCCACGGGAAAGTTCTACAGGCGCGAGTACTGCTGCCAGGATTGCTTCGAGGGCAGACCGTGTAATTGCGGTGAGCGTATGGAGATAGAAGAGGAGCGCCGCGATCCGGGAGGCAGCGTCGATGATTCTGGTTTGGGAAACGATTAACATCAGTTTCTAGACCAGGTTTCGTCGTCCGCCCAGTTTCCCAGGACGAGGTGTCATGTAGAATATTTACACCCCGGTCGATAACACACCTCATGTTTTTAACCGGGAAGTTTTAAACCCACTTGCTGGAGAAACCTAAGGTGAGCGATATTCTCGACAAACTGAAAGGCGGCGACCGGCGCTCTATCGGTAGATCCGATGAAGTGGTCGCTGAGGTGCTCGATGAAACTTCCCTTTTCGATGACCTCTTCTCTGGGATGCAGCACGACGACCCACTAGTGAGGATGCGCTCCGCCGATTCGGTAGAAAAGATCACAGCGCTTCATCCCGAGTTTCTTGAGCCTTACAAAACGACCATCATCGAGGAGGTAGCTCCTATCGACCAGCAAGAGGTGCGCTGGCATGTGGCTCAAATGGTCCCCCGTCTGGAGCTAAGAGGGACCGAAGTAAACGAGGTCTTCGATATCCTGCTCGGTTATCTCGACGACGACAGTAAAATCGTAAAGACGTTCAGCATGCAAGCGCTGGCTGATCTGTCTCAGCAGCACGCTGATCTCATCCCGCAAGTCACGCAGATCCTCAAAGAACAAACCCGAACCGGCAGCCCGGCTATGAAGAGCCGCGGCCGCAAGTTGTTGGTAATGTTAAGAACAAGCTGAATTTTTAGAGTGGGCAGGCTCAACGTCTTTGAGCCGCCGTGCTTGCGCTATCACGTTTATCAAAGGATGCTTAAGAGCTG
>SDBT01008372.1_pt1 | contig 16910 bp, 20 predicted proteins | sample 2277101 | NCBI WGS metagenome assembly SDBT01 (sample SAMN10404973, study PRJNA504765) | marine sediment metagenome | isolation source: marine sediment core GS10_PC15, 103 cmbsf | place: Arctic Ocean: Southern Knipovich Ridge | collected 2010
TGGCAGGTTCCGAGCCACAGCCACATCTTCCAGGTAGACCTTATAGCTGCTGGCAAGCTGGACAGTAGCGGTATAAGCACCAGAGTTAAAACTTTTAAGCACGCCTTTCCTCAATCTCATTTCTAATTACTCCTTCTTAGTGTCGTCATACTGCCCCCAGCAACAAGCGTTCATCATATTCTCCACGGCGAGGATTATAGACCAGGATTAGCCCCAGCACCCTTTTCTTCTCAGCACTGAGCCCGGCTCGGCTATCAGTTATGTCAATGACGTCATATAATTGTTGCCCGCAATTAACCGGGATTCTAATAGCGCCACTGGCTGATTCTATTTCAGCCTGTCTTAAATAGGCTTCCCCCCGAACTTGAGCCTTTTGGGCAGTATCAATATTCCTGTCCTCCAGTTGGTTTAGGCGGTCATAGATGCGGGCTATTTCATTCCAGTTAAAGGTATCAACAATTACTGGCTCATCCTCTACCGGGTCATAGCCTTCTACCTGGACTCGGTTAAACTTCCAGGCCCCCTTGCGGAATTTGCCCTCCAGTATGGGATGAGACGAACCGTAGGAGTAAACCGAATCGTCATCGGATTGGGGATTCACCACATAAGCTTTATTGCCTTCACTAAACACTACATCGGGGACGAATGATAGCAACTTTTTAATGATAGTATCGCCCCGGCCATTGGGGGGGATGGCGAAATCAGGGTAATAGCCAGTTATAACCGATGACTGAGATTTGACCTCAAGCTTTAGTCCGACTCTAGCCACCACAAAAGCGAGAATATCTTTGACACTCATCTCATCGGTAGCTTTGTTCCATCGGAACTGATGCCTGGCCCTCCAATTTTCAATCAAGCTCCAGCCATCTGAGGCGTATAGAATAAGACTGGACTTACCACCAGATGAGGTGTGCTCGTAGGCATCGAGCCAGAAGGCGAGACCTGAGCTAACCTCACTTCCCTGGGAGGTAACATAACCAGGGCTGACCTCTAACTGACAACCTATATCAAGAACTTTTAGCCCTCCACTCCCCGGGGAGGCATATCGGCCATCATCGTTCCTTAGCTCAACAACTAGCCTTCCCTGGCTTTCACCAAGCTCCTGCCTTAGGGAGAGCACATCAGCGGTTAAATCAAGGCTCTCTTGCGTTAGCTTGGCTCGCCACACGCTGTAGGGGGTAGACAGCCAGCAATAATCGCCATAGTGAGCAATAGCCACACCGTACTCAGCCGATAGATTAAATGGCACTGGCTCACGCCATAGGTTTTCAGTGAAATTAGTATCAGGAACAGAGTGCGACCAGAAGGGGCGATTATAGGCTTCGGTGCCAGTAAACTTTTCGATGAAGAAACACCGGTAGACATTCGGTTTATCCATAAATGCTCTGTGGTATTCAAAGTTACCGTCTGATGGTGCCGAGGCGAACTCCTTAAGGGCTGACCAGGTGCCAGCGGCTACCTCACCGCCATCACCATAAACGAGTGACCACAACTTAAAGTTGCCGTCGGAATCCTTTCCGGTGATAAAGAGATTCCAATCGCCATCATAGATAGTAGCCACTCCGGAAAGGTCGCCAGTAGTTTTATCCCAGGAGGTTTTAGTCTGCCACTCGCCACCCACATATTTCTTAACATAGAGAGTAGCCTGATCGGCAAAGAATAGGGCTAAATCGCCATTGGACTTATAGGCGACAGCTATACCGTAGATGGCGGTAGTAGGGGAATAGTCGATAAGCTCAGGGCTTCCCCAGTTAACGCCGTAGTCGGTGCTCTTTAGCTGGTAAATCCCCCGGTCGCTCTTTATCCAGAATATACTCACCTCAGCTCCTAGAGAGCAACAAGCGACAATAACGACATTATACTGGTTGCAGTATATCCACTGGCTGAAATCAGATTCCGGGCTAGGGTTAGCTACCCGTTGGCGGTATAACTTCCTCGAGTCAGATGGCGGCGTTACCCTAACCCGGATAAGAGAGCCGTCATCAGGGATGGTCAGGGCGTGAAAATAATCAGCCTCCGAGCCAGTATAGAGCCTTGTCCAGTCGAGCCTCACTACCCCAGCAATCTTATTTTTAGCTTCTACCTTAACAAAAGGGGTACGAGTGGCTTCCTTCTGAGCAGCTAGTAATGTTGATGTTTGGCTTCTCATCGTTTCATTTACCCTTTTGGTCTAGGATGTATTCCTTTCCCCAGAAAAGATGACCGGCGATATAACCCAGTGCAAATACCAGAAGAAACCAGAAGATTAAATTCCAGAGCCAGTGCCCGAGTAGTGCTCCTATGGCTACCAGAGCAATAATCCAAAGCCCCTCAAGTTTATGCCAGGCATCCCGCAGGATATAAGTCCAGGGACGCCCCCCAATTCTTAACCACAGTTCTTTATATAAATCCATCTTCTTATACCAAAACTGCCAGGGTATCGGGTAACGGCTTATCTGCCTTTCGGTAGTGATTTGCCAGGTGCTTAGCTGCCTGAAGTATCTCTTCGGGACTAGCATCTACCCTCTGCCCGCGGTAATCACCTGGTGATAGGGCAGCCACAGCAACTGTCATTCTATCCCAGTCAACCGTCCGCTCAATATTAATCTTCCCCCGGAGGGCTCTAAAGATGCTCTTTTTATGATGGGGTAGCTTCCAGGTCTCAGGGTCTTCCGGGTCTCTGAGAATGGCAAACGCCTCCTTAGGCAAGCCTTCTTTGGTCTTGGGTAATCCGTCTTTTACAGTCATATCTACCTCACCCCTTTAGGTTTTTATTTGGTAACCCCATCCCCTTTAAAAGAGAGGGAGGGTATTTATTAAGGACCATAGTCGGTTGATCTAGATAATGGTGGATAGTAGGGTTTATAGAGAGCGCGGACTCTAACCCGGTTTCTCCTCCCTAACCTCTTAAGCTCAGTCTTGAAATACTTGAGTTTCTCCCTCCCCCAAGTGAGGAACTCCTTAGTGGTCATCAAGCCGCCGACATTGACCCGATTGATGGCATAGGCTGCCCACTCTACAGCGGCATAGCCACAGGCGCCGGTAGCGACCAGGTCTTCGTGCTTGATGGGGATAGTGGACGTTGTAACATCGAGGGTATGTAGCTTACCGTAGTAGATATGGGCATTTGAGCCATTGGGGACTTCATCACCAAGCAGGGTCAAGGTGTCTGCCCAAAGGGAGTAGCGCTGGTATTTCTTGGGGAACTGAGCCACCGGGTATTCCACCGCCTCTATCACAATCCTATCGGTTATGGAAGATATATCAATCTCCCTTGAGCCTGAAGTAGTAGCTTTAATTGCCTTCTGCTCGTAGGGGATAGCTTCCGAGAAGTCCTTAACGGCATGGGTGATATGTCTATCCAGCTCCTCATCAGTCCAGCGATAGTTAGTGTCATCCTCATCGTGTAAATCACGCCTGACGATGGTTCTCATCTCGGTTAGGTTCATAATGACTACTCCTTTAGTTTCCTGACCTCAACCCTTTCCAGCCTGGTGCAGGGTAATCCTTCGTCGTGCCGGCAGAGCCCTAAATCGTAGAAGGCTATTTCCTCATTAACCTCACCTTCTCTAATGCTTATCGCCTTTTTGCTAACCTCTTTGGCGTAATTCATCAAGGCTTGAGCATCCGCTTCACTGTCAAACGACAAGTCAAGGCGAACTCTATACTTCATCTGTACCTCCGCTTAGTAGCTAAGTAGATATTTAGCATTTCAAGGGGAGAAAGGTATCTGTTATACAATGCGGCAACGTCAATAAGCCCATTAAGGGGAAATAAATAGCTAGGCATCCCTGTTTTACCCAACTGCAAATTCTTATTTCCCAGTGTAACGAGAGTCCCGCACGTGTAAGCATAACTCACCTCGTCCTCAATAACGCTATCAATCAAAAAGGTTATTTTTTCCGTATCGTCATTTCTGCCTACCCCAATAAAGTGCCATTCAGTGTCTATTGTATTTGAGCTGGCTTTAGACCCGTGTATAATGCCATCACCAAAGGAGAGAGTCACTTTGTTACTAGTATTTATGGTTATCTGAAAAAAATGGTCTTTATCACTACTAGAGGTATAAGTGTCAGCAATCACACAATGAGTGGTTCCCGTTGCCCCTCTTTTTATCCAAGCCAAGAATGTCAGTGACGGACACTCAAACGCTGTGGCACTACCTAGATTGATATAATCATCAACCCCGTCAAAGCTCCTGCCTCTGGGTGTCCACAAAGCACCAGTAACAGTGCACAAATGCCCATAAACATCTTTTGATATAAAGGACGCCCCGTCTAACCTGTGAAGCGGGAGATATAATACACAACTGGGGTTGGTGCTGTACCGCCCAACAGCATATTTAGGGTCTTGCCAGTAAATGCCGGTTTTCATTCTTTCTTTACTCCTTGTCACACCACTCTATAGATGACCCTGACATAGCTTGAGTTCTTGACTCTGGCTCTACCCTCATTTAGCTCATTGCACTGGAGGATAAGACGAACTTCGAAGGGGACATTTTGGAAATTGGCTTCGGGGGTAAAGTAACCACTGCGAGAGCGTGATTCATAGGTTGTGCCGATATTGATTTCAGTAACGGCAGAATGCAGGTCTACCCAGGTGCCATCCTTGTTCCTTGCCTGCCACTTCCAGACAAGGTCAGCAGTACCCGAAGAGACTGCCTTGAAGTCAGCGGTGAGCCCGAATTCAACCAGGAGAATTCTCCCCTCAAGGACAGGATTAATAAGTTTACTGAGAACAGTAACATCAGTATCGGCAGCACCAGTGGTAACTTCGGGGGAGTACTGGATACCGTCCTCGGTTAAAGCCCCCGATACCAGGCGGTCTTCAAAGTCGGTGAAGAATCCAGCCCGGACTGGGATCTCGTCAGGGGCAACGATAATTGCTTTCATAGTCTCTGCCATGATTTACCTCCTTACTGGGGAGAGCCCCCACAGCCGGGGACTCTCCCATAATTTACTTTAGTCGGTTACACCAATTAAGGCGGCTGCCTTAACCGTTGAGAACAGAGCCAGAGACACATACCACTTAATACGGGTTCTGGTGGCATCCCTGGCCTCTAGGGCGCCGATAGGCTCGACAGTTAGGTGCTCGGGTGCGGTCAAGCCACATAGCCCTCCCTCTCCAAACTGCATAGCGTAGATGGTAGAGCAGCTGCCGCCCGTGGTAGCTGTTTCATAGCCATCGGTAAGGACGTGAGTATTGAGTATCCAGTCGTTGATGCCAATGGGGATACCATCCCAGAGCTGGACGAAGTTACCCCACTTATCACGGTCGGTCTCCATTATGCCGGAGCCGGCTGCCCTGACCAGGGCATTGAGCTTTCTTCTGGAGCGGCGACTCATTAAGAGCATATCAGGCTTGCCACCCTTTATGGTGTCAATGAGCTCATCCAGCTTAGCCAAAGTGAGAGTAGCTCCAGTGCCGCCCATAGTGATTACCTGGTCGCTGGCAGCGGTGGTATCAATCAGGAGCCTTAGACCTTTAAAGTCTTTATCGGCGGTCTCGCCGGTGCCATAGATAAAGGTATTTTCAAACTCCTGAGTAATTGCCTTGGTGGTGAGCTCGATAACGGTAGTCTCCAGGTCCTGCACATTAGAGCGGGTTGCCTTTAAGAAAGCATCGATATCGGCATTCTCACCAAGGATTTTGAGTTCGGCGGTAAGCTTCTCAAATGTAGGCGGGGTAGGCGTTGCCCACTCTTCGTTGACATCATACCAGTTGGCTCCGGGGAGGGTCTTCTCTTGATTATAGATTAGACTGTTGCCAACAATCTCAATGAAGGGTAATCTCTGAAGGATAGGCGATTCCTTAACGATGGTCTCTATGACTCCGATTTTCAACATATCGTTGGATAGTTTAGATGCCTCCTCTAGTGTTATTGCCATTAGATTTTACCTCCTATTGCGTAGTTTATTTTTTCCCGCGGAGACAGCGCTGACAGGTCGGGTGGTGTCCTGACTGGAGCTCCGGCGGGCACTTTACCAGCAGCGATTTCAGCCTCTAGTCCCTGCCTCACACTACTAACCAGCGTCTTAGCCTTCTCCAAGGATTCATTGATAGCCTCAATAGTGTCCCCAGTGATGAGTTCCTCAAGCACCTCTGGATTAGACTGAGTGACTAGGGCTTTATAGCTGGCCACAGCCTCAGTCAAAGACTGGTTGATACCGGTCAACTGTTCTTCTGACTCAGCCACAGCCTGTTTCAGGATAGCCACCTCGCTATTTAAGTTAACCTCAGTTTGCTCAAGCTCAATGATGCGGGCATTAGTTTTAGTTAACTCCTCATCTTTTTGAGCTATTAAGCCCTCAAGCTCAGAAACCCTATCCCTGCTCTGCCCTGGTTCCTCCACCTCAGGCGGATTCTGGTTTTCCGTCTGGTCGCCAGACTGTAATTCTGGTGAGTTTAGTTCATCATCTGCCAATTTTCGTCCTCCTTATTTCGCCCTTCTCTAGAGAAAGGCTATTAGTTAGCCTTCGCTTGCCGATAGATCCCGTCTACCTCAGGGCGAAGATTCCTCAACGACATCTACCCGAGGCTCTACAGCTCTCACTCTCGCTCCGGCCTTGGTAGACTTGGCGTTAAGCTCTTTATTCATCCTGAGGATGATTTCCCTCTCCTCAAGCCATCTATCAAACTCCATCTCCGGGTCTTCAACCCCGAGCTCATCCATAGCCCTACGCCTTGAATGAATACCGCTCTGAACTAATGACTGCTCGTTGGCAACTAGCCTGGCTAAATCGCGGGGTAGCACCGGATTCCAAACTACCCGCAAACGAACATTTCCAAAGCTCTCATTCTGGTATTTCTCCAGGAGTTTAAGAACGAGACTGTTTCTCCGGTTATAGACGGTTGTCCTGATGAGCCTCTTCCGCCTCACCTTTTGCAACAGTGGTTGAAGCTCAATCTCAAGGGCTACCCCTGACAAATCCCTAGCGGTGCCACCGAAGGCAGCCCTAGGCGATTCTGATATATCGTGCAGGATTCTATACAGCAAATCGACATAGTTGATGTGGAGTCCGACACCACCGCCCTGCAATAGGTCAAGGAGATAGGCTTTAGCATCCTCAGGTATATTCCACACCGCCCCTGGCTTAACCGTAATATCCTCAGATTCCTCCACATTCTCCAAGACAGCAATGGGATTACCTGACAGCTCCAGTATTCTTGATAGTTGGCTTATTGACCGATTAAGCTCCCGCTGCGGCTCCATAATCTGAGGCAAATCAGATATACCCCAGAACTTCTTGGGCTCTCTCAGATTAGGATATATGATAAATGGAATAAAGCCATAGGGGTTAGGCTTCTTCTCCACCTGAGCATTGCCAAGCCAGAGCTCAAAGTCTTGAGCCGTCCACAGCTCAACAATGTTAGTCGTTTTGCCTTTAGGTCTTACTTTATACAGGATTTCTACCTCGTCGGCAGTTAGGCTATATTTAGATGCCACCCTCCATATTCGGGAAGTGTCATCCCCCACCCACCAGGCATAGATACCTTGAATATCGGGAGCAGTAATCCTGACACTCTTCGTTTCCTGGTCCCAGATAACCTTATAGCAAGCATCACCAAGAATGGCACAATCAATCTCGGTCTCAAAGTCGAGTTGCTCCAGGTTATTATCCTCATATACCTGGTATAAGGCTGACTCTGCTTTGCGGGCTTTGGCTCTAGCCTCATCTGAATCCTCTATAGCATTAGCAGCAAAGCTAATCCCCGACATTAGATATGAGGTAGCCTTATCTATAACCACCTTGGCGTAGTTAAAAGTCAGTCGTTTCTCTCCTCGTTTTGCGTAGCCTTCCCAGTGCCGACCATAGTAGAAATCAAGGAGTTCTTTATACTTCTTCAGCCTGTCCATATCATGGTGGGCTAACTGCGTAGGAATAAAACCTTCATTCATTTCTTAATCCTCTCTAACGTACCTTCTCTTTTTATCTTTCTCTTTAAAGGGGGAGGGGATGATGAAGTAAGTAAGGAATTCTTCAATGCTCTCTGCACTGTTCTCTGACTGAGGCCAAACATCAGTGCCAGCTCTTTCACCCTCTTACCCTCAACAGTGAATAATTTTACTATCTGCCTGTCCCGCTGTCTCTTCAGCCAGCGCTGCCTGCCCCCAGGCTCGTCATAAATGCATTTTGACAACGGACAGTTAAGGCAGGAGTCGGCAAACTCACAACCCTCATCCCGATAATGGCAATACTCCGGTGGTAAATCCAGCTCATTGTGCTGGTCCTCAGAAATTTCTCCGGGTGTGATATCATTAGTTTGCTCCAATCCCATAACTTACCTTCTAAAACCGAACTAAGCAATGTCAAAGTAGCACATATGTTCTACTACAGTCAACAGTGTTTTGTCGCTTTTCGTCCTTTTTAAAAAAGGGGGGTAGACAAAAGATGGTTAAAGCAGGCAATGCAAGGATAGACAGCTCAACCCTACTTATGGCATCCTTTTTGAGCACTGGGCACTCATTCCACTAGCACTCAGCCACCGGTATGCCGGGTAGTTGCGGGTTTGTAAGCGAGGGAAGACGGGAAGCAGAAAAAAGCGATGATATAACACTTGAAGAGACAGTCTTACCTGAAACATATTTAATAAGGCAACAGTGGTATAATACTGGTTGAGGGAGTAGCGTATCCAAACAATGTCTAACCAATCTAAGCGAAAATCCAGTTCAGTAAAATGGTTTCATAAACGAAAGACGCTAATCACATTGCGCTGGAAGCGGGGTATTCCTCGTCTCATTATTCATGAGAAGTATAAAAGGCTAACCAAATGGTCCTTAAGGATACTGACCGTAATAGGTATAGCTACTAGCATAGTTTCTATACCGACATTATACTTAAGTTTACTGCTAGCCATAACATTCGTTGTCATTGAACAATTCCTTGAGAGAGCAGTTTTTCTTTATACAATATTCTATTTGCAACCATTACCAGATTTCCAATGGGATATTGGCGAAGAATTGATAGGTATGGGTTTTGCGTTTCCTGTCCCCAAAAATGCAAGCGATCTGAATGTTGCAGGCCCTGTATTTAAATCGGAATCTTATGCACATGAATTTTTTGGGTTACTCCGACAGTGGAATTACGGCCATCAGGAAGATAGAGACAATAATATCTGCGTATCTCTTGTTACTGTCGATGACGGATATTTTTCATTTATCTATCCAAGTCTAATGCGGCGTACAGTGAAAGATACGTTCTCCGAAATAGAAAAGATGAATAAGTTCAAAAAATATGGAAAAGAACCCCAAGAGTTTGTCATTCAGTTTACATTTTGCAGGTACTGCCCCTATGCTTCTAATACTATGTTTAACAGATTTTCACAAGAGCAAACTGAAGGGCAACCTTATTGGCTTCAGCCATTTATTCAGAATCCTGATGGTTCTTATAAAATACTGCTTTCAGAAGAGCCTATTCTCAAGTTTCATGTGAAGATAAGAACGCGTGGCGAACTTAATCGAAACGAAATGGAATATTCCTATTTTAGGAATGTAATAGACGTTAAACCTAAAATCGAATAGAAACAAAAAGGCACAACCTTCTTGGCTGTACTCATAAGTTCAATTGGTAGCGGGGGCTGGATTCGAACCAGCGACCTTTGGGTTATGAACACTTACCTTTCCCCGCTCCCCCTCGCCCCCCTCGGCTCATACCGCTTGGCTGCCTCAACCAGCAGGGCCAGGCTCATCAGGAAATCGTCATGTCCCTGTGCTGGGTCAACATAAAAATTCATGCTCTGGCTGGGACGATACTGGCTCTTAGCCTTCTCCATCTCGAACCAGAATTCTTGATACTCGGACGAGCCATCCCCGGTATACATTTTTAGCCTGCCTGAGTTAACGGCGGCTAACAGGGTAAAGCCTAACTCCGACTTTGACCGCTGGGTGAAGGTGAATGAAGAAACTCTTGAGCCAAGCGACTGCCTGAGGAATGAGCTTACCGGCTGACCAACCCCGGTAGCATCAACCACTACCCTGCGGCAGTGCCATACATTTTTAAGAATATCAACTAACTGGGGATAGAGTTCAGCGTGTTTCCTGCCTGTCCACCAGTAGTGCTCAACAACCTTAACCTTTGGTTGCTTTTGAGCATCATCACCAATAGAAAAATCTAGCTCGCCAATGGTAACTACGGTAGAATCCTGGCGCGGCTTCAGGGCTCTCAGGATAGCTCCTTCCTCTGCCTCAGCCTCTCCAGCCAGGTCGATGCCAGCCACATAGACCTTACTCCGGTCAGGCTGGTGCTTTCTTGTATGCTCTCCCTGAAGCTGAACCCTTTGCTGAGGACTCAAGTAACCACCGCCACCATGTATAGGCAGAAGACAATATTGTGTTAAGAAGAGGGGATGATTTTCCCCCAGACGCTCCCTCTCCGCCTCCACATAGGCTAAATAATCAGGGTTGTATTTAGCCACTTCCTGCCAATCATAGCGGAAGTGGCGTTTTATCCCGTCCCTTCTCTCCAGCTCAAGATTACTCTGCTTTACCTCCTCCAGCAGGGTAGAATCATCCCAGGTAGTGCCATAATGAACGGTAGTAACATTGGTCGTTGCCCCCATTGGCTTGAACTCCTTAGTATATTTTTCCTTACTGACATCCTGGGACTCATCTATTTCCAGCAGTATATGAGCCGTGTTACCCACCACATTAGCCGACTCATCAGCCGATAAGAATACAGCCCTGGCGTTCCCCAGGCGGATGATATAACCCAGCTCAGTAACCCAGATACCACTAAAGCCAGCGTCGTTTAGTCTGTCTTTTAGCCGCATCATAGAGATAACTGTCTGTGGCTTGAAGGTGGGCGAGCACTTCACCAGGCTCTGCGGCTCGGCCATATAGAGGGTTAAAAGCAGCAGCTCAAGCTGGGCTGATAGCTCATTCTTACCCCCCTGCCGGGCAATCTCAACCGAGAAGGTAAGCCCTTTTCTCCCAAAAACGCTATCCAGTATAGCCAGTGCCACCTCTCGCTGGTAGGGGCGTAGCTTATTTATAGACTTGGTTGACATATAATTCTTCCTGTGCTATAATTTATAATAGTGAGGTGCATTATGGGCAAACAAAGAGATACATACAAATACCAGTTCAAAGATGGCAAGAAAATTGTACATGGCGGTATAACTAAGGACCCAGAACGTCGGGAGAAGGAGCATCAGCAAGAGTATCCCGATGGTCATATAAAGCAAGTGGGTCGCAAAACAACAGAAGAAGCTGCCCGAGAATGGGAAAAGGAACACGGCTACTAACTTCCTTTGCCCCCCATTGATATTGGTGTTCCATCAAGCTCCCCAGTTTCCACATTGAAGAAATACACTCTGTCATCCACAGACAGCTTAGAATAATAGGGCGAAACTTGAATTGCTATCTTATGCCCAGTTAGCTTATCAACATACTCAAAAGGCTTAATAGGTGCTAATTCGATTTTTAGTTTCTGTATGTCCAGTTCTGTTTTCTCTTTCTTTAACCTATATGCCTCACTACGAAACCCCTTATTCTCTGAATATAAGCCATATATTATTACACCTATTGATATTACTAAAATAGTAACCCCAATCATAGCATAATAAGCCCAGGACAGCCCCCAGATAGATACTCCTTTTGCCTCAGCTATAAGCGGGCTATAGGTAACAACTAATCCTATTATCACAAACATAGCTTTTAGAATCCTTAATAATAATCTCATTGGTATCCTCCAAGCCCGGTTTGCTTAGAGAATACCAATAAATTAAAGTCTTAGTCAACATCGTTGTTAAAGAGCCCCCTTTTCCCTCGTTGGTATTGATGTTCCATCAAACTCCCCAGTTTCCTTGTTGAAGTAATATACCCTATCATCTACAAAGAGCGTGGAATAGTAGGGCGAAAGTTGAATTGCTATCTTATGCCCAGTTAGCTTGTCATCATACTTAAATGGTTTGATTCTTGCTAATTCGATATTTGAGCCCATTAACTTACCTCCTCACTGCTTACTAATGGTGGCCCCGATGCCGATGCCGAGTGGCAGGGCGACATCTCTAAGAACATTACCTATTGCCTCCTTCAGCCCCTTCCTCTGCTCTTTGCTCATGTTATAGCTAGTCTTAACCAGCCCCGCCAGGGTATTGGTCGCCTGCATAATCAGCTTGATGTTCTCCGGGTCATTTTTCAGGATAGATTTTATCTTTACCCTGAGCAGGGCAATCTCACCATCAATGCCCTCTACGCCGGTGGCTAGCTCAAAATCGAGCTGCTCGGCTTCATCAAGAACCCTAGAGTAAAAACCATGCTTCCTAGCGTTCTGATTGCCCTTTGGGGCGCCTCTTTTTCTCTCTGCTTTTGCTGGCATGTGGTTTATCTCCTCGCCCAGTCGATTTGCCTTGGGCAACATTGTTCAGGAGCCTGGCGGTGGCAAAGACGATAGTGTGGGCCGCCAGGTCCCATCGCTGGTTTTCTACGGCTAATCTCAATAACCTCATTGCCTCTCCCCTTTCTACATATATTGCTACCATAATAGCACATATGTTCTATTATGGATAGAAGATTTTGTCGCTTTTAAACTCATTAATCTCTTCAGGATAAAAAGATGGAATCTGAGGAAATCAGGCGACGGGCTATCTTTTTGTATCCTTAGCGGCGCTAAACCCGTATTTCCAGAGCTGTCTGGGAGGCGGCAAGGCGAGCTACGGGAACTCGATATGGAGAACAGCTTACAGAATCTAGCCCTAGTTGGTGGAAGAACTTTATTGATTCGGGGTCACCACCGTGTTCGCCACAGATGCCCACCTTCAATTGAGGATTGGCTTTCTTCCCTCTCTCAAAGGCTAACTTAATCAACTCGCCAACACCTGTTTTGTCAAGGCTAGCAAAGGGGTCGTTTTCAAAAATCCCCTTTTCCAGATAAAGAGGGACGAAAGTTCTGCCATCATCCCGGCTTATGCCGAAAGTCATCTGAGTTAAGTCATTAGTGCCAAAGGAAAAGAAGTCCACAAGCTTGGCCAGCTCGGCGGCAATAAGGGCAGCTCTGGGTACCTCAATCATTATCCCTAATGGGGGTATTACCTCGGCGGCTTGCTTTTCTTTTCTTACTTGTTCACAGGTATTTACCACGAGCTCTTTTAATAATTTGAGTTCCTCAACATCGGCTATCAGAGGTAGCATAATGGAGGGAAGAGCATCAGTTCCTTGGGCAATTAACTCGTAGGTAGCTTCCATTATGGCTCTAACTTGCATTTCGTAGAGTTCAGGAGAAGTAATGCCCAGGCGGCATCCCCGATGACCAAGCATAGGGTTAAACTCTCTCAATTGGAGTACTTTTTCCTCGAGCTTTTCGAAAGGCATGCCTAATCTCTCAGCCAGGCTTCGTAATTGTTGCTTATCATAGTGGGGGGGCAGAAACTCATGTAGGGGAGGGTCTAGAAGTCTGATAGTAACCGGTAATCCCTCCATTTCCCGTAAGATGCCAATGAAATCAGCTTTTTGTAGTGGAAGGAGTTCAGCCAGAGCCGCTCTCTTTTCCTCTTTGCCTTCGGCAAGGATTGCTCTCCTGAAGTGATCAATCCTGCTTATCTCGAAGAACATGTGCTCTGTTCGACAAAGCCCGATGCCCTCGGCCCCAAAAGACCTGGCTAATTTGGCATCGGCGGCGCTATCAGCATTAGCCATCACCCGAAGACTTTTGGTTGAGTCTTCCCATACTATAAGTTCTTTGAGTTCATCACTCACTCGTGGAGGGATAGTAGGGACTTCCCCTATGAATACCTCCCCCGTTGAGCCATCCAAGGTGATGATGTCCCCTTTAGCGAAAATTCTGTTGTCGGCGGTGAATTCCTCTTTCTCCCGATTGATGAGTATGTCCTTACAACCGACGATGGCGCACTTTCCCATCCCTCTGGCCACCACTGCAGCATGGGAGGTTACCCCACCCCTGGTGGTCAAAATGCCACGGGCAGCGTTTATCCCACGAATATCATCAGCTGAGGTCTCGTCCCTGACCAGAATAAAATCGCCATTCCCTTTAGCAAGCTCCACTGCCTCATCAGGATCGAATAATATTTTGCCTGAGGCAGTACCCGGAGAGGCAGCAAGCCCTTTAGCAATAACTTCTTTGTCGGCATTTGGATCAACAGTGGCATGTAATACTTGTTCTATTTGCGTCGGCTCTATTCTCTGTAGTGCCTGTGTTTTTTCGATTAATCTTTCCCTTGTCATATCTATGGCTATCTTTATTGCTGCTTGAGCCGTTCTTTTGCCTGTTCTCGTTTGCAAGATCCACAGCTTGCCCTTTTGTATAGTGAATTCAGTGTCCTGCATGTCCTTGAAGTGCTGTTCCAGCTTACGGGAAATATCATTCAGTTCCCGATAGCACTGAGGCAAGGCTCGGGCTAGCGCTCCTATATCTTGAGGAGTCCTGATACCGGCCACTATATCTTCACCTTGAGCGTTGAGTAGGAACTCCCCAAAAAGGCCTTCCTCTCCGGTTGCTGGATTCCGTGAGAAGATTACGCCAGTGCCACTATCATCACCCATATTACCAAAGACCATCGCCTGGACGTTTACTGCTGTTCCCCAATCGTGAGGTATCTTGTTGATATTGCGATAATCCACAGCCCGGGGGGTATTCCAAGACTCAAAAACAGCGGAGATGGCCTGCCAAAGCTGTTGCTTAATATCTTGGGGGAATTCGCTGGAGGCAACTTCTCTTATCTTTGCTTCTAACCCATCCGTTATCTCTTTTAGGTCTTCAGCAGTCAATTCAGTGTCAAGGGTTATCCCCTTTTCCTGTTTCTTTCTGTTCACAATCTCGTCTAGAATAGGCCTATCTATCCCTAGCGCCACGTTCCCGTACATCTTGATTAATCCTTGATAACTCCGATAGGCGAACCTTCCATCGCCAGTTTGTTTGGCTAAGCCACGAACGGTGGCATCGTTTAAGCCAAGATTAAGAATAGTATCCATCATACCAGGCATCGATATTCTAGCTCCTGAGCGAACCGAGACGAGCAGCGGATTTTGCTCATTACCAAACTTAGCGTTAACTGCCTCCTCAACTGCTGCGAGCGCCATCTCTACCTGTGACTTTACCTCTGCTGGATAACTTTTGTCGCTGGAGTTATATATATCGCATACCTCGGTACTAATAGTGAATCCCGGGGGAACGGGAATACCCATCCTCGCCATTTCGGCTAAATTAGCCCCCTTCCCGCCTAAAAGGTTTCTTAAACTCGCATTACCATCAGTTTTGTTACATCCAAAAAGATAAACGTATTTCACTATTATGGTGAGCCCCTTTCCTTACTATTAAGTGTCGTTAGACCAACCTGCAACTAGCAACTTCAATTATAACTTTCCATTATCATGGAGTCAACCACACATCATTAACCTGAATTGAATATTATGGTAGAACCGTTATAAAATAGGCCGAGGCTGAAAAATGGGTGTTGCTAAACAACTCTACCAACTACAGGATGTTGAGCTGGAGATTGAGTCCAATGAGCAGGCTCTGGCTCAAATTGCCAGCCAGCTTGGGGAAAGTCGGGCAGTGGTCAGGACTCAATCTAAGCTCAAATTGGAGCAACAGCACCTTGAAGAATTGAGACAGCAGCAACATTCTGCGGAATGGGAAATAGGCGACCTCGTGAGTAAGCTCACCACCGCTGAAGAGAAACTGTATAGTGGCAGGATAAAAGACTCAAAAGAGTTGACCAACCTTCAGCATGAGGCGAACGCATTGAAGGCGAGGCGCAGCCAGCTGGAGGATAAGGCACTGGAGATAATGGACCAGGTTGAACTCTCTACGGCGAGTGTGGCTACCCTAAGTGATGAGCTTAAAACGTTAGAGACTGAGTGGCACAGCCAGCAACAGCGATTATCTACCAATATGGAGCAGCTCAAAACCCTGTTATCTGACCTTGAACATAAGCGACAACTACTGTCAGCTAAGATTGACCCACAGGCGATTGAGTTTTACCAGGAACTCAAAAAACAAAAGGGAGGGGCAGTGGCTAAGGTAGAGCAGGGAATATGCTGTGGCTGTCGAATATCACTACCTACCACTGAGTTGCAACGGGTAAGAAGTGATAGTTTGGTGCAATGCAGTAGTTGTGGGCGTATTTTGTTCCTCGCCTGACAGGATGAGCCAATAAAAGGAGTGAGATTGAAGAAAGTAGTAATATACGCCGACGGCGCATCACGGGGCAACCCAGGGTCGGCAGCTATAGGCGTTACTATAAAGGATGAGCGTGGTAGGCTTATTGCCTCTATTTCTCAGCGTATCGGCAAGGCAACTAATAATCAGGCAGAATATAGAGCCATTATTGCTGCCCTGGAAGAAGCTACCGGATTAGGCGCCAAACAAGTTGATATACATTCGGACTCAGAATTAGTAGTCAAGCAAATCAATGGTGAATACCGGGTAAAGAAGGCGACCCTTAAACCATTATATCAACAGGTAAAGCAACTGCAAGGCTCATTGGAAGATTTCACCATCACTCATATTCCACGTCAGCAAAATAGTGAGGCTGATAAGCTGGCGAACAAAGCGTTAGACATAGGTTGATAACCCTACCCCCCCCCCAACCCTTTTCAAGGCTATATCAAAGGGAGGCGAAGCCTCTCTTATACAATAATTCCCCTTCCTTTTCTAAAGGAGAGGAGGAACAAGATTGACTGATAAACCCTTTTCTACTACACTATAAGTAGGTCAAGTAAACTGGGTGACCGCTGTAGCGATTTGCTATAGAGGAAAGTCCGAGCTCCACCGGGCAGGATGCTGGGTAACGCCCAGGAGGGGAGACCCTACGGAAAGTGCCACAGAAACATACCGCCCGCACTGACTACGCTAGCTGCGGGTAAGGGTGAAATGGTGAGGTAAGAGCTCACCAGCGGCTGGGTAACCAGTCGGCTGGGCAAACCCCATCCGGAGCAAGACCGAATAGAGGGATAAAAGGACGCCCGGCCT
>SDBT01008373.1_pt1 | contig 16909 bp, 25 predicted proteins | sample 2277101 | NCBI WGS metagenome assembly SDBT01 (sample SAMN10404973, study PRJNA504765) | marine sediment metagenome | isolation source: marine sediment core GS10_PC15, 103 cmbsf | place: Arctic Ocean: Southern Knipovich Ridge | collected 2010
CTCACTGGGACCCAAGAAGTCCAGGCTACAAGGAGATTTGTGATATGAGCTTAATATCAACCACTGAGGGAAATGTGGAATGTGCATATGCACTTTATCAGGCCAGTGGATGGAACCCTTGGGCGGTTTATACGAAAGGAATTGTTCAATGAAGTTTTTTAGGAAAAGATTTAAGTTAAAGCAATATCAGGTAAGTTCTGGTTTAAAAGATGAAGAAAAACTGTGGATATTATCTGTCCCTTTGGGGAATGGAACTGAAATTAGGGGAATACCGCTTATTACTTCTGCAGGGAAACCTAGGCAGTGGAAATTTAATAAATACCAAATGCATGTACTTGATAGCTTGATAGATAAGATAATTTATCATTTCACAGAATATGGGAAGAAAAGCTCGTAGACAATATGACCCAAACAGAAAGTTCATTACAAAGCGGTTACTCGCAGAGTATCTTGGTCTTAGTCGCAATACTCTAACTACCCGCCTGAGGGAATATGGAAAAGAAGTTGATTTTCATGATTCGTCCAAGGTCTTAAGCTTTGTGCTTTGGACTTTTGGAATTTTTTATACGCAAGACGGAGGTGATGAACTTGACACAAATTAAGAAGGAAAAATTAATTGAAAAAGTATACGCCTGGGTGGCAAGGGATGCCGAGGTTGGTCTTGATAAAGAAAAGCTTTTAAGAATGATGATTGAGGCAACACTGGATTATCTTTACACAAGAGGATATATTAATATAGAGAAAGAAGAAAAGGGAAATGGGGAAAAGTGACAACAAATCAGATTTTGATTCAGGTGCCAAAGCTGTTCCCCACTGCACCCTGTGTGGGTGGTCGGTGGTAATGAGGATGCCGAAGGGAACTACTCCAAAACGAGTTACCGAACGAGCGAACGAAGTTATGACTAAACACCTTGCTAGCAAACACGGTGTTTTCGAGAAAAAGGTCTCCAAAGGGAAGAAATGGATTTGACAAAGTAGATACTGGTTGTATATAAGGTGTATATATGGCCAAAGTAATTATTTCCCTCTCCGACAAGCTCCTGAAGATGATTGACGACTACTGTGAAAAATATGAATACAATCGGTCTGAGTTTATCAGACACTCTGTGAGGGAGGTGTTGAAACAACATGACAATACAAACGGAAGTAAAAAAACTGATTAATAAGAACAAAAAGAAGGGGGTGCCCAAGAAGCTGTCAAAACCCAAAAGAGAAGATATATTGAAGAAGATGGGTTTTCCTGAAGCGCCTATACATCATCATACCTGGAAGGTAATAGGCAAGACGTACGCACCGCCGTCGAACATTGAACTTGAGGGAACGAAAGCCATTGAGGACAAAACCTTGCAAAAGATGATGTTTGGTGTAACAACCATCTTATGGGAATGCCCGTGTGGAGAAACCAAACAAGTAGAGCTTTTAGGAAATGATGAAGACCTGCTAGAATCACTTATAAACAAGGCGGACAAGATTGGTCCCCAGTTTATTGAAAGATTTGGTAAAACATTTATAATTTCAGAATGGAAACCACAAAATCAAAGCCCAGCGAGAATTCCGATAAAATAAGTAAAAAGCTGCCCAAGGCTCCTAATGAACCAAAATTCAAGGGTAGACCTCCAAGAGCGGCTTTTAAGCAAATACAGGAAAAAAGACTTGCTCATAGCAAAAAACAGACGCGAATCAAGAAAATAGAAAAGCTTGATTTGTTTATCGAGTCATGGCTTAAGCATGATGGAAATGCTACAGAAGCTGCGATGGAAGTTTTTGACTGTAAGAGTCGGTCGGTAGCTGCTTCAATTGGGAGTGAATATCTTAAAAAGGCGAAAAATCTTGCTCGGATATATATGGAGAAAGAGGGATATACCTATGGCAAGATGATAAAAACGGCGGGAAGAAAGATGGAAATGTCGAAGAGTCCAGAGTGGTGGGACCGATTGATGAAACTTGGTGGGTATGAAGACTTTATGACTAAAAAGGATGCTGGTGTTAATGTTAATATTTTGAATACCCAAAAGGATGTGCTTAAGGGGTATGTCACGGAAGTGGATGTAACTGAGGGAGAGGAGGCCGATGGCGAAGATAATTAAGGTTGATTACAAAAAGTTTATTGAAGAGAATTTTTTGATTCTTGACGCAAAGAAACAAATTCCTGTTCCCTTTAAGTTTAACGAGGTTCAACAAAAATACTATGAAATGTTATTCCTTGGGAAGAAAGCTACTTATCTTACACAGGAGGGTGTTCGGGACATAATTCTTAAAGCTAGGCAAGAAGGATTTTCTTCTCTTATCCTTGCTCTTTTTACTGTTGATTTCTTGACTCGTCCATATTCCATCTCGATTTGTATTTCTCACCGAAAAGATTCCACTGAACTTTTGTTTAAGAAAGTTCGGTTTTATATTGAAAGTTATTTGGATGTAATAACAAAAGGGAATGGGGCAGCCGCCATGGGTGAATTCTTTAAGTCAGACAACAAGGGAATGATCGAGAATGCGACCAACGATGCAATGTTTTATATTGGAACAGCGGGAAGTAAGGTTGGAGGTCGCGGAGGCTCCGCACGGAATATTCACTTTTCGGAGGCCGCTTTCTACCAGGACACAGAAATTGTGACTGCCCAGGAGATTATCGTGGCTACAGCTCAGCAGGTGCCCCAGGGTAAAGGAATGATATTTATCGAATCAACCGCAAATGGTGAGGGAAACTTTTATCATAAGGAATGGATAAGAGCGGAAGAAGGAGGCAGTGCTTATGTACCAAGGTTCTTTGGATGGCAGGAGTTTTATTCAGAAGACTGGGTGGAGCAAAAAAGAAAAGAGTTTCCTACTGATGCATTGTGGAGACAAGAGTATCCGAGGACTGCAGAAGAGGCGTTTATAAGTTCGGGGACCCCTTACTTTGATGTTGAGATGCTAAACGAGATGCTTAAGGACTCTCCTGACCCAATGGAGTCGGGCAGGGTGGCTCCAGATGGACATTTTTTGATGTAATATGGCAAAGAAGAAAAGAGAGGAACGACATTCGACCAACATTTATCGGAAGCTTGATGTTAATGAGCAGCTGGTAATGTTTGCCGACCCCGCGGAATCTCAGGACTTTTGTGCGGCAGTTGCTTTTTCTAAAAAGCATCAAGATTTTCCTATTGTTTTTAACGAGGTAATGGAATCTTCCCAGTTTGGGTACGAGCTGAACAACCTTGGAAAATATGTCCATATGCGAACGAACATTTGGCCTAAACTGGCTGTCGAAAGAAACACGGGGCAAGCCACAATTTTTGTACTCCAGAAGTTGAATTATCCATCGATGTTTAGAATGGTTGATTTTACTTCTATGGCCCCCCACGAGGCAGGTCAAATAGGATGGGTAACCACGGGGCATATCTCAGGTGGAGAACTTAGGGGTACACGAAGGAAAATGTTGGATGACTTGGCGCTTGCGATTAAACAAGGAGAAATGAAGATTTATGATAAAAAACAGCTTGCTCAGCTGAAGTCTTTTGTGATTGTCAAGGGGCGTGCCCAGGCGCGCGCGGGCAGGCATGATGATTTAGTTATGGCAACAGCAGGTGCCTGGCAAGTAGCTCAGCTTACTCCCGATGAAGATTTTGGGGAATATAATCCAGAGGCTCTTAAAGAACATAGGGAAAAATGGAGATTTAAATAATGGTAGCGAAAAAGAAACCTAAAAAAGTAAGTAAACCAAAAGCATATAAGCCAGAGATGATTCAGAACGAAGAATCATTTAAATTGATGGTGAAGAACATTCGACCAGATATTTATGTGTTGATGGACTTGATTGATTCTACGGGTCTTAATGCATATGTTATTTTTCACATAATGAAACATTTGAACAATATCGCCCTGGGCACAAAATATGGTAGCGTGTTGATTTCTGTAGAAAATGGAGTGGTTACTTTTATTAGAGGAGAGGAGGCCACGAAGCTAAACGAACAACTCAAGAAGACAAAGAGGACTCCTGGAGCAAGTTGACATTTGTTTTTTGGTTTGTTCTACTTGAATAGACACTGGATATAATAATGGAAGACCAATCCCCAACTAAAAGAAAAGAAGAACAGACCTTTTTTGAAGTCGATCATCATAACAATATTGGTTTTGATGAGACAGAAAAGCGTTCCACAGGAGTAGGCAGAATTGGTTCAATTTCCTTTGACGAGGCGGACGAGCTTTTCCGTTCTTATATAGACGAAAAGAGTTGGCCGTACGACGCTCTCCTTTTTGACCCCCGTATTTTCACCTTTATTTTTGAAAAAACTTCACGACTTATTGCAAGTAAACCCCGAGCCCACCTTATTCCTAGAGAGGGTTCTGATATTCTTGGTGCTAAAGTAAATAACGTTCTTTTGGATTTTCAATGGGACCAGGCAACGCACAGTGGCACAATGCTGCAAAAATGGGCTCTGATGGATATTAATGCAAGAAAGTATGGTGCCTCTTTCGGGCTTGCAAAGTGGAGATATGAGAGAGATTCCAGAGGAGAGGTTATTTTTGATGGTCCAGACATGCAGGTTCTAAATAATCGAGATTTTGCCCACGACCTTGCAGCAACTTCAATTGAAGGCGCTAACTGGGTACAAGTTCGTCAATATGTAACCTTTAATGAGCTTGAAAGGGTGAATGATGCTAACAGGAAAAAACCAATTTATAAAAACATGGACACTCTTCGCTTTGCGATTGGCAAACAAGACAAACAAGGTAAGTCTAAAAGGGGCGGAGGAGGAGACAGTCGGGCGGTTAACTGGACTTCTAGAAACAGAGAAATTTCTAATTTAGAGGTAGACCCAGTAGGAAAAGATATTGTTTTTAAGACAATTGAGATTGTTACTGAATACCAAAAAGATAGATGGATAACTTTTGCCCCAAAACACGGGGTTGTTCTTCGAGATATCAAAAATCCTTATGGAAACTACGAGATTCCCGTAACAATGCTTCGTTACTATGTTATTGATGACGATCTTTATGGGCTTTCGGAAATTGAGCCAGTTAAAGGACTTCAAAAAGCAATAAACGCACTTCTTTGCCAGTATGTTGATGAAATAAACCAAAATCTTTATTCTCCTATCGCTATTGGTCCAGGAGTAAGACAGCACACACTTGAATGGGGAAAAGGCGCACGATGGATTATGAACAATCCACTTACTGATTTTAGATTGGTTGAATCAAAGTCCAACGCTGCGCAGTTCTTCAACAACACTTATTCAGTTTTGGTTGCTGCAATGATGAGCGCCCTTGGAGAGTCATCTCTGGGTGTTTCAAATCTCCAGCCAATGCAAAATGAAAAGACTGCTACGGAGGTTAAGGCACTTACTCTTCAACGAAATGCACGAGATAACTATAATCAGTTAATGCTTGGTGACGCGATGAAAAGGCAGATTATGCTTTGGCACACAATGAACCAGAAACTTATCTTCTCAGACAAGAAAAAGAGAGCTTTTGCAGTTAGAATCGTTGGTCGGGATGCTCTTAAATACTTTAAAGAGAAGGGGCTACAGGATAAGGTTCTTTCAGATGAGGCAGTAAAAGCAATGGGTATCTTTGCCGATACTCTTGGAGTGAAACCAGAGGAATTACAAGATAAAGGCATTGATTTAGAAAAAATGCAATTTCCTAAATTTCCAGTCAATATGTCAGAAAAAGAAGGGGATTTTGATCTTGTTCCTAAACTTAACCTTTCTGAGGACGGAGAGTCTGGAGAGCTTCAAATCGAGCCAGAAGATGTCCAGGGAATGTTTGATTTCTCGATTGATGTTCAGTCCATGACAGTTAATTCGGATGAGGAGAGAAGACAAGCCCGACAGACAGCGGTATCCTTGCTTGTGTCTAATCCAAATATCATAATGTTACTTCAGCAGGAGGGTGTAAAGCCAAAATTCAAAGAGCTCTTTATTTCTTGGCTTGACGACCTTGGTTTCACGGATGCAGAAAGATACTTTGAACAAACTTCAGGAACAGAAGGGCCCGCGGGCGCAGGCGGAGGAGAAGGACAGTCTATACAAGAGTTGCTTAAGCAGTTCGGTGGTGGCGACTCGAGTCAAGGACAACAAGTTCAGGCGCTTCAAGGGGCAACCCCACCAGCACCAGGCGCTGGTGCTAATCAATTAGCGAAGGTAACTGGGCAGGGACCTCAGCAACCTCAGCGACAGGCCACACCACCAAACCCTGAAGTTTTTAGGAGGTTAACAGACAGATATGGCAGCCAAACAAACCCCCCAGCGGGATAAAAAACAAACAAATAAGGTTGAAATCCTTCTAAGCAAAGAGGAAGAAAAGGAACTTGCTGAAGGTCAGTCTTTGTATGAAATGGATAAAAACAATCCTGGTTGGCAGATTATAAAAGAATGGCTAATTGGCGCTGCATACCACAGCTGGGTAGACCCTCGTCTAACCAAAAGCAAGAAGCAATGGGAGTGGCAGGAACTCAATGCCTTCCATGCGTCTAATAACGCAAAAGAGCTTCTAGAAGAAATTGCAAAAGCAGTCTCTCAGGCTGAATACCTTGACAAAGTGAAAAGTGGTGAGATACAAAGGAAGAACATGAAGATAAGGTAAAATGAGTAACACAAAAACATTACCACCGCTACCAGCATCAGATGAAAAATCTATTTCTACAAACAAATTTGACGGATTTTATCACAGGGGCTCGCGAGAGTTCTGGGGTGATAATGAGATTGTTCGTGAGAAAGTTAAATCGTTTCCAAAATGTGACCACTATTTTATTCCAAAACCTAATTCTGCAGAATGCAAAAAATGCAGTTTTGGGCTTCTTGGTTTTTTTGAAATCCAAAAAGGAAAGCTTTACCATCAAGGTGAGGCGATAGGACTTTAACGAATTTGAATGTGATTTAGCACTTTAGTTTTTCAAATAAGTGTATAGGTCACCTACCGAGGGAGAGATGCTCGAGCTCCCGAACTTAACAGGGCATAATGAAAGGAGGTGATGGATATGGCCGAAACACAAGGAACTGGCACTGCTACACAGCAACCGCCTAAACCTGAACCAAAGTCGACACCAAAAGGGCAACCAGCGGCACCGCAAACGGATACGCCACAAGCGCAACCACAAACGCAAACGCCAGCTGACGCCGACCCAAAAACGACAGATAAACCAGCGGAAAAACCAATAGTAGAAACAGGCAACAAAAGGACTCAAGGTCAGTTTGATAAATTACTAGAAAGTAACAAACGACTTTATGATGCCAACGACGCCCTGCGTACACAGTTGACAACAAAGGCTCTTGCTACTGAGCAATTTGCTCCTATTCAGCAACCACCAGTCCAACAACCTGCTCAAGAGGTTAATGTTGCAGATTTTGTCGAAGTAAACCCGCAAACTGGGGAGAAATTTATTGATGACAAGAAATTGCAAGCAAAAATAACGGAAGTAAATGACAAAGCTACTCAGTCTGAGGAAGCAGTCAAACGTTATATACAAACTTCAGAGCAGAAGGATATTGATAGGCAGAATGAGGTAGCCTTTACGGCTTACCCAGAATTAGACCCAGATGGTGAGAAATTTGATAACAGATTTCATAACCAAACAAGGGCAATAATTTATGATTCGCTTATTAATCCTGCGGATTATGGTGGAAGACCGCTTAGCTTTGTAAAAGCTGCGGATTTTGTAAAGGAAGGCAATAAAGTACCAGACAACGAGAAAAACCAGCAGGCTTCTGCTTCAGAAGATAAGCCTGAGGGGCAGACGGCTGCGGAAGACCAAACCCAAGAGGGTGAGGACGCTAAGCAGCAAGCGGCTGCTTCTGTAGCTGGTGAACAACCCGATACTCGGGAAGCTCTCGCTGGCTCGGAAGAGCTCGAAAAGCTTCAACAGGCTACCCGTTTGGGTAATCGAGAAGCTTTGGCAAGGCGTATCGCAAACACTGACCACATCGTTAAAGATGAGGAACCAGGCGAGACGACCTCCTAGTGTGGCGTAGTCCGCAACCTTACCACACTATTTCATTATGTTGTGGTAAGAGAGGAGGTGAAGATTTTTTAATCGCTAAAATATGGCATGGGGTTTAATTACCTACCAAGACGCGTCTCGAAGAGAGGATTTGATGGACGTATTGGCGGATGTTTCGCCTGACGAAACTCCGTTGCTGACCCTTTTTGGAACAAGTACCGCTCGCGGTACTCTCCACGAATGGCTTCAGTATGCAATAACTCGTCCAACATCTGTTTCGTCTAGTGCTGAGGGTGCAGACCCAACATTCGCTGACTTGACAGCTCCCAACAGGGAGACCAACGTGACGCACATAATTCAACAGCCCGTTCAGGTTTCTAGAACAGAACGACGTGTAAACGTCGCCGCTATCGGAGACCCATACGCATTTCAAAAGGCTGATGCTTTAAGACAAATGAAACTTAAGATGGAATACGCCATCCTGAATTCAACTAGAGCATCTGGTTCTTCTGGAATTGCTCGAACAATGACTGGTATTGACGCATTTATCACTTCTGTCGTTACAGAAAGGTCTTCTGGAACATCGTTTTCAGAACAAGAACTTAACGACATGACTGCGGATGCTTACACTACAGTTTCGGCTGATAAGATATTCGACATGGTTCTGTGTACCGTAAAAATAAAGCAAGCAATTGCTGGATTCAGTGGTAACTCAACACGATATATCGACGCCTCCGAAAGAAGGCTAGTGAAGGATGTGCTCGTTTACGACTCAGCAGTTGGTTCCCACAGAATTATGCATCACAGAGATGTACGAAATGATGCGGGGTCTACTACTGTTTACGGTTTGAGAGAGGAATTGCACAAAGTTGCATACCTAGACAAACCAATGTTTGAGGTACTTGGTAAGACAGGAGATGCTGACAAGGGAATGTGGGTTACAGAGTTTACTCTGGAGTCACTGAACGAAGCAGCAGACTTAAAGAGAACTGGTTACAACCAAAACGGATAGTCTGTTTTGTGAGTAACTTTTCTGGCTTGGGGAGTTAAAAATTCAAAAGTAGCACTGTTCTTGTGTTATTCCTCCCGACAATAAAGAACTGAGCCCACGGGGTCTGCCAAAGACCACTGCGGGCGCAAGAAATATGTCCAAGAATCTGATTATTGATGAAAAAGGAAGATTGCTCAGTTCAGACAAGGTTGAGCTAGCAGATAGGATTATGAAGCTGAGGGCAAAGAAAGACCCCTGGCTGGTTATTGATGAATTAGTAAGGTACTGGGTTGATAATGCGCCAGAGGAGGTAGAAGCTTTGAAAATAAACCTTTCTGATGTAAGGGAAGTTGCAACAGATAAGAAATTTGGTGTAACGAGGGAAGGTGCAGAAATCGAAAGAAGGTTGCTACTTATTTTCCCCGTAGGGATACAGAACTTGATTCGGGGGGTTTATAAGACTAATGAATTATCTTTTGACAGAGATTTTTATAAAAAGTTTGCTCAGAAGTACCCTGGGTTTAAAGTAGCCCAGAAGGGATAAGTTTGATATAAATTAAATATGACAATTTACCTTAATCAGTTAGCAAGAGAGTGGATATCTGCCAAAGTTCCTGGAGCAACGGCGAAAATGCCATTTAACCAGTTAAAGCGAGAATATTATATTAGTGTTGTTGGAGAAGTTTCTCCTGGCACTACTTTGCCAGAGCTGGAGAGAAGATGGCTGGCTGCATATATTATTAATAAAGGTGGAACCCCTACTCCTGGAGGAGACCTGCCTGCGGGGTGGACAGATATTGTTATACAGATAGGGGTGGTTCCTTCAAAATACGTAAATCAAAATAAGATATTGTTTTATTTGAATGCCCTACAGAACGAGCCTTCGATCTCTCCGTCAGCAAGCTTAAGTCCGTCAGCTAGTGCGAGTCCAAGTGCTTGACAACGGTATTTTGGTTTGATTGTATTAAGGGAGGTGACGATGATATTATGAAACATACTTACGGTTCTTATCACGATAAATACGACATGAACAGAAAACCAATGGTTAAAATTACTCCTACCGAGGAGAAGGTTAAGCAGGGGGAACAAAACCTTGCACCTATGACCAATGTTACTCCACCTAAGGCAAAATATTCTGAGAAAGTAATGCCTAAGAACAAAGTAACAAGTGCCACATCGGCTAAGCTTCAAAAGATTAGCAGGCTTCCAGGGAGACTTGGAAAAGGTGGAGCACACAAGAAATTATCCTGAGCGTATAAGTAGATTTTTTCACGAATACGCCAGACACATTTAGTATGGCCGTGAAACAAGTTGAAAAAAAGAAGAGGTCTTCAAATCTCTATCTAAATATGATTCTTAAGTGGGATGAGCCCCTTGAGATGGTGAAACGCTCCGTTTCTTCAGTCTTTAAATATGTTGACGGTGTCTACATAACCCTCACTTTTCCTGATGAAAACTTCAAGAAAGATTCTCCTTTAGAGAAATTATTAAAGAAAAACTTTGATGCTGAAGTCTCCTATTTTAAATGGGTTGATGACTTTGCTAAAGCAAGGAATTTTGCAATGGCCCAGGTTCCTCGTGGTAAAAATAACTTCATTTATTGGCAAGATGCCGATGACACTCTTCAAGGAGCCGAACATCTTCATGAAATTTCAGACATAGCTGCTGTTTACAACCATGCGGCTGTGTTTTTCCATTATTGGTATATTGTTGACCTTGACGAAGCGGGTCAAGTGAGAAATGTGGTTATTGACCACATAAGAGAAAGAATTATTCGAAATGATGGAACTTTTAAGTGGATTGGAATGCTTCACGAAACTCTTATTGAGCAAAAACAGGAAAATATAATGAAAGTTACAAATGACAAATGTACTGTTGTCCATATTTCTAGTGATAGAGGTAGGATGGATATGACTATTGATAGAAATATTCGTATTTTAGAGAAGCAGGTTAGAATACAAAAAAGAAAAGACCCGAGGACTCTTGTTCATCTTGCAAAGGCTTATGTGGATAAAGGAAAAATGTCTGAGGACCCTGTTCTTTTAAAGGCTAATTTTGAATTAGCAATGAAATTATTTAATGAATATTTAGATGGTTTTGGAAGACCAGGGTCGCCTGGATATCAAGAGGGTTCTGGTTGGCCACAGGAGAGGGCCACTGCCTGGGGATATCTTTCTGATATGGCGATTATTTCTAGGAATTATCTAATGGCAAAGGAGGCTATTAAAGGTGCCATAGACGAAGCTCCAGAATTTCCTAATTATTATGTTGACCTTGCGATGATTTATACCATGGAAGGAGACTTTAAGAAAGCAAAGCATTGGTTAAAAATGGCTACAGAGATGGATACGCCCAACACAACTATTATTACGGCCCCTCGCGAGTTTATGTCTAGAGCGCTAGAGGTGGGATATCAAGTTGGAATGAATACAAACGATTTAGAATTGGCGAAAGAAAGTGTTGAAAAGCTAATTAAGATTTATCCTACTCTTAAAGACCATCAAGAAAGAAAAAAGAAGGTTGAGGAGCTTATGGTTTCCAACAAAGCTTCCCAGAGCATTGTTTTCCTAGGAAAGACTCTTGAAAAGGACAAGGATAAAGAAAAATTAAGGCATTTGGTCCAGGCTATTCCCGAAGATTTAAAACAAGAAAAATTTGCCACAGAAATGAGGCATCTCTTTCTTCCACCTAAAACCTGGGAGGACAACGAGATTGCCATTCTTTGTGGGCCAGGATTTGAAAAATGGACACCTAAATCAATAAAAACTGGTCTTGGTGGTTCTGAGGAAGCTATTGTTTATTTAACTCGAGAATTAAAAAAACTGGGGTGGAAAGTGACAGTTTATGCCAACCCTGGGCCAGACCACGGGGACTATGATGGAGTTACTTACTCGCAATGGTATGACCTTAATTCTAAAGACAGGTTCAACGTGTTAATTCTTTGGAGGGCGATTGGGTTTACTGACTTTAAGCCTAAGTCAAAATTCACAATGGTATGGTTGCATGATATTCCGAATAACCCTGATTTTACAGATGAAAGAGTGAGTCAGGTAAACAAGATTGCTCTTTTGTCTGAATATCATAAAAGTTTGTTGAGGGTGTTTAAGGATGGAAAGTATAAAAAGATGCCAGAGGAAAAGATTTTTTTGACATCAAATGGAATTCCTGAATTAAGGGTTCCCAAGAAGGTCAAGAGAGACCCGTATAGGTTAATTTTTTCTTCTTCTTATGACCGTGGACTGGTTTATCTTTTAAGATTATGGCCAGAAATTATGGAACAGGTTCCAGAAGCCAGGTTACATGTTTATTATGGATTTGATCTTTTTGACAAAATACACCCTGATAATCCAGGGAAACAAAAATGGAAGGGAATGATGTTGGAAATGTTAGAACAAAAAGGAATAACTCATCACGGAAGAGTTGGACACAAGGAGCTTCATCGTGCGATGATGGAGTCTGCTATCTGGGCATATCCGACTGATTTTGATGAAATAAGCTGTATAACTGCGATGAAAAGTCAAGCCCTTGGAGCGATTCCTGTTGTAATTAATCGGGCAGCTCTTAAGGAAACAGTAAGGAATGGTTTTAAGATAGATTCAGATATCACAACAAAAGAAGGGCAAAAGGAATATGTGAAACAACTGGTTAAGTTGCTTAAGGACCACAAGCTTCAGGAAGAAATTAGACCTGAAATGATGAAATGGGCCCAGGACTATTTCACCTGGGACAAGGTTGCAAAACAGTGGGACCAAGAACTTAGAGTTAGGGTACAAAACCCTGATACAGCAGAAAAGAAAGAGGTGTAATGACAACCAAAAAAACAGTTAAAGTGAATAGAATGGCTTTTGAAACAGGCTCAATTGAGAAGGACAAATTTGGTGGTTTTAAGAATCATGGGCCTTTTAAAATTACTATGATACTTAATGACACGGAGCATGCATGGACTTTGGAGAAAATGGTTTGTTTCCATTGTGAATTTGGTTTTTGGAATGTGAGGGCTGGTGATTATGGTAACATTGGTAAAGAAGCGTATATTGTTGAAGAATTCAATTTAAAGGAGGTGTAAGACTATGCAAAATGATTCATTAGGTAGAACAATGGGAAAATGTGCCAACTGTGGCAAGGGGGTTATATTAAGGGATAAAAGAGACCAAAAACCTCAGTATTGTTCTCGTATTTGTTCAGCTCAAGCTAGATATAAGTTAAGATATAGAGGAACTGGGGCTGGCCCCATGGATAGACCAAAAGACTGGGAAGAAAAGAAAAAGTTTAGAAGTTAACATGGAAAATAAAGACAAAGCAACTGTTAATAAACCTAGTACCATGCAGGAGATTTTTAGCCTTTCGCAGGCGCTGGCTCTTGCTGTGGATAGGGGTTTCATGAAAAGAGAACATGCGGGAGCTGTTTGGAAAAGAATTTTAGTTATTACTAACATTGATACAACAAAGAAGGAGGTGACTAAAAAAGATGGCATTTCTTAAAAAGGTTAATGAAAATTGGAGCCCGAAAGAGAATCCTAATGTTGAGGTTGGAGATATAGTTGATTTTCCTGGTCCGATAGAGTCTCTTGTGAGAAGTGGGATGGCTATTTTAGTCGACAAGGACGGGAACGAGATAGAGCTTCCTGGTCAAATATTCCAGTGTCCTGTTTGTTTTGAAGAGGTTGTAGGCCTGCGAGGATTCATTGACCATGTTTCTACACACAAGCCAAAACCAAAAGTAGACCCTAAAGCACAGGAAAGCAGTAAAGAGAAGGAGAGGGTGCAAGATGGTTCAAAAAAGTAATATAAAAATCCTTTTTGTATATGACCATAAGTTTACCCACTTGTGGAGGGATGGTCTGTGGGCAGCCCTTAGGCTCTTGGAGGAAGATTTTGATGTAGATAGGTATAATCTGCATGAAGAAAATTATGAATTGGTTTTTGATTTTAAGAAATATGATTTTATTTTAGGATGGGGGGCGTATGGCTCTCCTGTGGACAAGGCCCTGGGGTCTGTTAAGAAAGGTTCTGCCAAAGATATTCCTCTTGGGATTTGTATGGCTGGTAATGCTACTCAGATTCCTGTAGCAAATATTTATGATGTCATTTTTTATGAGACGGAGTGGGCAAAGGAAAATTATTTGGAGCCAGTAAGCGGAAACTTAGTTCATGCTTTTGGGGTAAACACAGATATTTATAACAAATGGGATGAAGCCCCTATTATTTGGGATTGGTTGTCTGTCGGGTCCTTTTCTTATTGGAAGAGACAAGAGAGAATGATTCCAAAGTCTGGAACAAAGCTTATTGTTGGGGAGATACAACGAGATAACTGGCAGGAATCATTTGATATTATTTCGGACTTACTTTTGGCAGGGGTCGGAATTTCTGATATGCTTTATCCAACGAAACTAAGGAATATTTACAATTGTTCGGAGACCATTTATGTACCCGCTGATATTAATGGAGGCGGCGAACGGTGTGTAATTGAGGCGCGTGCGTGCGGGAGGCCAGTTGAGGTTGAGGGAGATAATCCGAAGCTAAAAGAGTTAGTGGATGGACAGGTATTTGACCACCATTATTATGCAAAGCAGTTAAAGAAAGGAATTGAGAGTGTTTTAGAATGAAAAAAATAGGAATGGCAACTCCAGTTTATAATGCGGAAAGGTGGATATATCCCTTTTTGAAATTAACTCCTGGACTTGATAGGCAAGTGCTGGTTTTAGGGGAAAACCCCACAGCATGGGTACAAAAAGAGTATGGACTTTCTTCTGAGTTAGACAGAACAGAAAGGATTGTAAGAAAGCATTTTCCAGAAGTAGAAATTATTAAACAACGTTCTAATGTTAGAGATGCAAATTTTTGGAACCAAGGCCACGAATACCTTGCCAGCGACTGTGATTTTATCTTTAGGTTTGATTCTGACGAGATGATGATGCCTTATCATTGGAACTTGTTGCTTGACCGTGTTAAATCAAATGACGAAAAATCTATTTCAATTGATTTTGGAAAAAATGGTGTTCTTTTTCATCATCCCAATGATTTGGTCCATGGAGTTATGCATCCTGAAGATTCGTTTATAGAAACTAGGGGCTTACGCAGTGAACTGCGGTACGATGGGTTCGGTGCGTTTGATTTAAGCACTTCTTTTTTGTTTTCTCCACCAAGATATATGATTTATCATTATCAAGGATGGAAGGGGGGAGAAAAGAGTAAAGAGCTGAGAAATGATTGGTTTCCAACTCCAACATTAATAGATGGGCTTTTTAGAGAAGGCTGGGAAAAAATTAGAAGATTATGAAGAAACGGAAAATTGGTTCGATTACCTGTAATTGGAATGGCGAAAGGTTTATTGTTCCCCATTTAAAAATGCTTCGGTCCTATGGTGTTGAAAAAAGTATTGTTCTTCAAGGCACTGCTCCCTGGGCAGATTACCAAGCAGAATATGATATTTCTTTTGAACCTGACAAGTCAGAGCAGATGATTAAAGATAGTTTCCCTGAAGTAGAGATTCATAAGACGTGGCAGAACGTTTATGATTCTAAGCTTTATAATCAAGGGCTGGAAATATTAGAAGATTGTGACCTTGTTCTTCGACTAGATTACGATATGTTTTTGACCAAGAAGGATTGGAAAACTTTTATTGACCTTTTAACAATTACTAATTATGACCTGTATCGTTTAAATTTCTCCAAAAGAACAATTAATTATTATTACGACCATGACCACGGTGTAATGAATGCGCTAGAAGAAGACCCCATTGCAATGTCTCCAGGAGGAAGGATGATAAACATCTTAGATTACGTGAGATCAGACAGACCCCCAACCCTTTATACGATTTCAGACGAAGACTTTATGATTCATCATTATAGAGGCTGGAAGGGATATGGGATTGATAAAAACTGGATAGAAGATGAAATTCCTAGCCCTCATGATGTTTATGCAAGAGACTTGGTTCGGCAATACGGCAAGGACGGGAAGTGGTTTAGCGCGCCAAAAGAAATTAGAAGGGGACTTGTTCCTCCAAAGGAGGATTTAAAATGAAGGGTGTAATTTTGGCAGGAGGCCTGGGGACAAGGCTTTATCCCCTCACCCATGCGACAAACAAACATTTATTGCCTGTTTACGATCAGCCGATGATTTATTATCCGATTCAGACACTTGTTAATGCAGGAATTAAAGATATTCTGCTTATTATTGGCGGCCCTCACGCAGGTGATTTTATTCGTGTGCTTAAAAATGGAGAAGAATTTGGGGTTAAACATCTTGAGCTTATGTATCAAGAGAAACCTGACGGTGGAATTGCGGATGCGTTGGCTTTGGCAGAAGATTTTGCAGAGGGAAGGCCAGTTACAGTAATTCTGGGAGATAATACAACTGATGCAGAAATAAAGAATGTGGTTGAATCTTTTGAAGATGGGGCTCATGTTTTTTTGAAAAAGGTTTCAGACCCCGAGAGATTTGGTGTTCCTAGAATGTTTACAGACAGGGGCGGTGAAGAAAGAATTAAGAAAATTTTGGAGAAACCAAAAAATCCTCCGAGTAACCTTGCGGTAACAGGTCTTTATATTTATGACGATACTGTTTTTGATAAAATTAGAACACTTAAACCATCTAAAAGAGGTCAACTAGAAATCACAGATTTAAACAATCTTTATATAAAAGGAAACAATCTAGGGTGGTCAGAGCTTAAAGGTTTTTGGAAAGACGCGGGGACTTTTGAATCTTTATATGAGGTAAACTCTTTTTGGAAGTATAAAAATGAATAAAGAACATATGACATTAACGCTGACAATATGAAAATAACGGTCGTGACCCCATCTATACGTCCAGGGGGCCTGGAGATTGTCGCTAAGAGCCTTACAAGGCAGGATTTCCGTGACTTTGAATGGTTATTAGGAACCCCTTTTGTCCCAAAACTAGATGTTGATGGTATTCCGAACTTTAAATGGATAAAAGATGACTTTAAAAGGGGGTATTGGAGTCTTAATCGCATTTATAACAAAATGTTCAAGGAAGCT
>SDBT01008374.1_pt1 | contig 16907 bp, 15 predicted proteins | sample 2277101 | NCBI WGS metagenome assembly SDBT01 (sample SAMN10404973, study PRJNA504765) | marine sediment metagenome | isolation source: marine sediment core GS10_PC15, 103 cmbsf | place: Arctic Ocean: Southern Knipovich Ridge | collected 2010
GGGCACGCCTGCCGGAGCTCCAACGTGTGCGCGAGGGATTGGGTGCGCCCGACTATGGCTGGTGTCGACCTGGCCCGGAAGCCTCGACCCTTGGGACAGGCTCGACTGAGCTTCGGCTAGAACTTTCAGCACAGAAAACCGTACGCAGCGACGTAGGCTCCCAGAGCAACCAATGCCCTCGGCTTCATTGCATCCGGGTTCGCGGGTTCGCGCGCATCCACTCGATGAAGGCCAGTAGCTGGTCGATCTCATCGTCGCTGATCAGATCTCCATAGGCCGGCATCGGCACGAGCTGGCGCTCGACGAAGCGGCGGGCCGCGGGGTTGTCGCGGAAACGGTCGGAGACGCCGTTCTTCACCCACTGCCGGAACTCGCCGTCGTCACGCACCAGCTCCAGGTAGTCGTCCCCGTCCCAGGGCGGGATGTAGCCCTTGAACGAGAGTGGGTTGAGCACCAGACCCCTCCCCTCGGGTCCATGGCAGCCAAAGCAGCCGTGGCGGGTGGCGACCCCTCGGCCTTGGGCGACGGCAAGATCACCCGGCCAGCCGAACTGCGCTACGGACAGGAAGTAGGCAACGAGGTCGTCGAGGTCGGCGTCGGTGAGCATGCCCTCGTAGGCCGGCATCGGTATGAGGGCGCCACTGTCGGGTTCACGGCCGGTGGGGTGGCCGTTCAGGATCCATTCCCTTACGTCGCTCTCGTCCTCGTTGAACAGGCCCCATGTATCGCCGTTCCATGCCGGCACCCATGCCTCCACGGCACCCGGGTTGGGAATGGGGCTTTCGCCGCCAGGTCCGTGGCAACCGAAGCAACCGAGTCTCTCGGCGACCACCTTGCCACGCACCACGGGAGTCCCCTCGACCTGCTCTTGCCAGCTCGCTCGCATGAGGAGGAAGCCGATCAGGGCACCCTCCAGGGCCACGACGATGACCAGCACACCGATGACGATGTAGCGAGGCTTCACTGGGATAGCTCACGCTCCCAAGCCTCGAAGGCGACCTGATAGTACGAAGGCGAGAACATCATCCACTCACCCAGACTGGCGGGGAGCGAATACTCCGCGGCGGCCTCGCTCGCCGGAATGCCCTTTTCGAACGCGGCGCGGGCGGCGCTCCCGATCTCCTCGAGCAAGGCCAGGTACGGCTTCATCTCCTCAGCGGTGGCCAGGCCACCATGACCCGGCACATAGAGCATGTGCGGATCGCCCAACATGGCCCGACACTGCCGCGTCAACCGGCTGGGGATGGCATCCATGTAGTTCGGGAACATCCCGTTCCACACCAGGTCGCCGCAAAACATCACGCGCGGATCATCCACCTGAATCGACAAGTCACTCGGTGTGTGGCCGGCGCGCGAGTCGATGTGAACCACCCTGCCACCCAGGTCCACGCTCTCTTGCGAGCCGGCCGCCGAAATCATCATCGCCGAGGAAAACATCTCAGCGCCCGGCATCTCACGCTCGCCCTCCTCGAGCGAGGCGGTGAGCAGGTCGCGGGTCTTATGGGTCGTGTACAGAACCGGCGGCTCCTCGCTGCGCTCGTAGGCGGACATTCCCCAGGAATGATCAGCGTGGTAGTGCGTCAACACCAAATGGGATGGCGGCCGCCCGGTAAGCTCCTGCGCGGCGGCGATGAGCCACTCGGCGCCCGCGGCGGTGTACTGGGCTTCGATCACCATGACACCGTCCCTACCTGCAATGATGCCGCCGTTGGAGAGCGTCTCGCGGCCGGACTGAGGAGTGGAGATGAGCGCCCAGACGCCGTCGGCAACCTGCTCCAGCCGCCCGAACGCCTCGCTCGCCACGACATCGAACTTCTGGCTGGCCGCAAAGGCACGGCGAAGGAGTGCAGGACCCGCCGCGAAGGCGGCAAGCAAGTAGGCGCCACAGCTCGTTGTCTGGCACAGGAACGAGCGACGCGAGGTGAGCGCGGGATGCATGGCTGTCCGAATTTGGCCTCTCATCGATCAATCTCCCTGGTGTCGTCGGTCCCTTGTGTCCTCAGGATGAAATGAGCTGAGAGTCAGGACACGACAGCAATCATGCACTCGCTGTAGTCATGCGCTCACGGCACCCGTGGGAACCGGTCCGGCGAGCTCCTCGAAGCTCTCCAGGATCGACTGCTCGCCCGAGGTGATGAGCTCCTTGTTACGCCGGAACTCGGACATCCGGGTGCCCATCCAGTAGCGCAGAATCGTTTCGCGCTCGGGACTGGCTGCCGCATGATCGGCAAACAGGGCGCCGATGATGAGGATCATCGCCATGTCCACCATCTTGCGGGCATAAAGCCGCCGGTAGTTCTCGTCGGGCTGCTCCTTGACGAAGGCGATCACCTCGTTGAGCTCGTCGATGCCGGTGAGAATCTGCTCCACGTAGCCGGCGACGGCCTCGGGCCATTCGCGGTCGAGCATCGGCCGGAGCAACCGCTCGGCGACTCCGGAGTTGACGGCACCGGCCGCGGGTACGATCTGGAGTTGAGAGGTACCCTCGTAGATTGGGGTGATGCGCGCATCGCGATACAGCCTCTCGAGGGGATACTCGCGCATGTAGCCACTGCCTCCCATCACCGCAATGGCGTCGTCGGTGACCCGAATGCTCATCTCAGCGCAGTAGTACTTCGACATCGGCGTCAGCATGCCCGTGAGACGCTTCAGGAGGCGAGAATCTTCCTTGGTCTTCTTGGCTTCCGCGTCGTCGGCAAACTCGCCCTCCTCGAGCTTGTGCATAGCACTCATGAACAAATCGACCTCGAGGCTGGAGAAGTAGACCAGCGTGCGGGCCGCGAGCAGGTCGATGCGTGACTCGACGAGCATCTCCTGGACGGCCGGGAAATTATCGATCGTGGTGCCGAACTGGCGACGCTGGTTGCCATACTCGCGCGCCACCCGATAGGCCGCCTCGGCGATGCCACAGGCCTGTGCGGCGACGCCGATGCGGGCGCCGTACATCAGGGCCATCACGTACTTCATCAGGCCCTGCCGGCGCTCACCGACAAGCTTGGCGGGGGCATCGATGAATGCCAGCTCGCAGGTCGGGCTGCCGTGGATGCCCATCTTCTCTTCGATCCGGACGACCTTCACCCACGGCCCCTTCTCGACTAGAAAGAGGCTGAGGCCGCGGCCGCCGGGCGTGTCGCGCTCACTGCGAGCCAGAACCAACAGCACATCGCCACAGCCGTTGGTGATGAAGCGCTTGACGCCGTTGATGCGCCAAACTCCATCTTCATCCTCCCGCGCCTCGACGCTGGCGGCCTGCAGATCGCTGCCCGCCTCGGGCTCGGTCAGCACCATGGCACCGGACTTGCGGCCGCTCGCCATGTCGTAGAGGTACTCCTGCTTCAGCTCCTCGTCGCCGAATTCGCTGATCGTCTCGCCGATGCCCTGCAGCCCATAGAGATTCATGAGCGAGGCGTCGGCGCGGCTGATCAGGTCGTTGGTAATCGTGAGGAAGAGGTTGGGGCAGTTCAGCCCACCGAACCTATACGGCAGGGTCGTCCCCATCATGCCGCTCTCGCTAATCAGCTCCATCGCCTTCTGGGTGCCCGGAGCGTAGCTGACCGAGCCATCCTCGTGGAGCGTGCAGCCGACCTGGTCGGTCTCTTCGGCGGTGGGAGCAATCTCCTTCGCGGCGAGCTCGCCGAATTGGGTCAGCATCATCTCGTAGTTGTCGACTGCTTCTTCTGCGTCGCGCGGGGCTATGTCGAACTCGCCGGAGAAGCGGAAGTCCTCCTCTACGAGGCTCGCGAGGTGCCGCCAGTCGAAATGGCGGAACAGAAACAGGATGTCTTCATTGTCGAGAAAGAAATTCTGCATGGGTATCAACCTGTGCGGGTGGTATGAGCATTAACCTGTACTGCTGCAATGAGTGCCGATTTGCTCCGGCGCGCCGGGTATGAACGATGGTCGGCGCCGTATCGAGCTAGAAGCCACGGCCGGCTTGAACATCTGGAATATGAAGGATAACCACCTCGGGAACGATGCCGGCCTGGAGCTCCGCAGAGGTAGAGCCAGGATATTAGCAGCCCTACCGGGCGATATCTGCCGGGGCAGCCACCTGAGCCCGCATTCACCTCTGCCCCTCGGCTGTGCTCGCGAGCGGGCCGCCGCGACCGGCGCCGTGCCGGGGATCATCTGTTAATCTGGCCGACGCCTGCCCCGCCGGGCTCCGAGTCGGTGCCCGGACGAGCCTGGAGAAGCCGATGAAAGCTCCGAGATTCCTGCCCCTGAAGACCTACCGTGAATATCCCGTCGATGAAATGGCGGAGCGCGCCGCCGGCTTCTACGCGGAAGTCAAGCGCAGGCGCACCGTGCGAGAATTCTCCGACCGGCCAGTGCCAATGGAGATCATCGAGAACTGCCTGCGAGCCGCCGGCACCGCGCCCAGCGGCGCCAACCTCCAACCATGGCACTTCGTGGTCGTCACCGACCCGGAGGTGAAACGCCGCATCCGCGAAGCAGCGGAGGAAGAAGAGAGGCAATTCTACGCCGAGAGGGCACCGCAGGAATGGCTCGACGCACTGGCCCCACTGGGAACCGACGAGCACAAGCCCTTCCTCGAGACCGCTCCCCACTTGATCGCGATCTTCGTGCAGAGCTACGGCATCTTGCCCGACGGCAGCCACCTGAAGCACTACTACGCAACTGAGTCGGCCGGCATCGCCACCGGCATCCTGATTACGGCCATCCACAATGCCGGTCTGGTGTCATTGACCCACACCCCCAGCCCCATGGGCTTTCTCAACGAGCTTCTCGAGCGTCCCGCGAATGAGCGACCGTTCTTGCTTCTCGTCGTGGGCTACCCGGAAGAGGACGCGGTCGTTCCGGACATCGGTCGAAAGGCGTTGGAGAAGTTTGTTACATTCAAGTGACCTCTGAAGAGAATGCAGGCCTATCCGCGTCCGCAGCGGGAGCGTGACGAGGAAAGCGAGCAGCAGGAGCAGAAGAACATGAGCGATACGCCACATTCACAGGAACGGCGCGTGGCCCTGGTCACGGGCGCGTCGAGCGGCATCGGATACGAGCTCTGCAAGCTGTTCGCCAGCGATCGCATCGACCTGGTGCTCGTGGCTCGCGATGTCGACCGCCTTTCGAGGATCGCGGAAGAGTTGAGCACTGCGACAGGGATCAACGTAACGACGATGGGCATCGACTTGGCGGACCCAGGGAGCCCGCAAGAGGTGCTACGCAGAACGCAGGAGGCCGGTCTCACGGTCGAGTACCTAGTGAACAACGCCGGCTTCACCACCTATGGCCTGTTCGTGGATGCCGACCTGGAATCGACCCTGAACCTTCTGCAGGTCAACATACATGCGCTCACTCACCTGACCGCCCTGTACCTGCCGGGAATGGTCGAGCGCCGCAGCGGCCGCATCATGAATGTCGCCTCGACGGCCGCCTTCCAGGCAGGTCCCCTGATGTCGACCTACTACGCCTCGAAGGCGTACGTGCTGCACTTCTCGGAAGCCGTAGCGGAAGAGCTCGAGGGCAAGGGGGTCAGCGTCACGGCGCTATGCCCGGGACCGACGATCACGGAGTTCCACAAACGCGCCAACATGGAGACTTCCGGCCTGGTGAAAGACCGCAGAGTGATGACAGCGGAGGCGGTTGCCGAGGCGGGCTATCAGGGCATGATGCGCGGCCGCACGCTCGTGATTCCCGGCATGTCCAACAAGCTCCTGACCCTGGTCGTGCGCCTCGCACCCCGTAAGATGATCGCCCGCTTCGTGCACCGCATGCAGGAAAAGAGAGGCTGAGGTCTGCGCGTGCAGCCGCGCTCGCGCAGCCTCGATCGGTCTAGGAATCCAGGCTGACTATCGCAGCGGGTCGAGGGCGTCGATCTTCACACGTCGCTGCTGTTGGAGGGGCTGCGAAAAGTCAAAGTCGAGGACGGCGCCCTCCCAAGAGCCGTACTGCGGATTCGGCAGGGTGATCCAGCGAGTGCCGAACCAGGATGCGTGTTGCTCGGCGAAGGCCTGCCGCTCGGCGACCGTGCCATGCGCGGCAGAAACGAAGTCACCCATGTTGTCGCCAATCAGCAGAAGGATGCGGTAGCCGGCGGCGACCTCCGTTCGGCGCGAGCCCTTATCGCTACTGCCCCATCCAGGACGTTCACCACGCAGCAGGAGCGTGTCGACACCCTCCTGAAGAGGGAAGTCGTAGTACTCGAGGTTGGCGCGCGTCGGCTCCTCCAGATGTGCACCGCGATTCGTCACGAAGAAAACGGTCACGCCCCGCGACGCCGCATACTGGCAGAACGCAACCGCCCCGGGCACCGGAGTCGCAGCACTCTCTTGCACCCACTCATCCCAACTAGGCGGCGCGTATGGCATGCCCTCGATGGTGAGACGTGCCTGGTAGTAGGAGTTGTCGAGGACGGTCTCGTCGATGTCGAGGATCACGGCAGCAGGAAGCTCCGAGTATGCCTCTGTCTGTTCGAGTGCCGCAGTCCAAGAGGGATCGGCAAGCGCTTCGTCCAGCGTCTCGCGCGCCAGCAGGTAGGCCTGGCTCGCCAAGCCTCGGTATTCCACGGATGTCTGCACCCAGAGAGTCGGGTTCAGCCCCTCAAAACCCGGCGGTATCGCGGCCAGGACGGCTTCGGCAGGTCGCTCCGCCTGCCCATTCGGTTGCGCGGCCGGCGCACACGCAGTACCGAGCGCGGCCAACAGAGAGACGGCAAATAGGGTCGCAGCAGAAGCCAACACTCTGCTGAAACGATCTGCTCGTAAGGGATGGACGGTAGATGCTCGCATGATCGGATGTCCTCGGAGTGGAACCTCGTGCTGGATGTCGGGCACCTGGTAGCAGACCGTGGCCTGCCCTGTTTGTCAATCGACGTGGGCCTGCATATTGTTGGTGTCATGTCCAAGGCAACAGATGTGATCGTCATCGGTGGAGGCATCAACGGCGCCGCCATTGCCTTCCATTTGGCAAAGCAAGGGGCAGGTGTGGCGCTCATCGAGAAGAAATCGATTGCATCCGGTCCAACGGGGCGTTCCGTCGGGATCGTGCGGCAGCACTACTCGAACGCGATCACCGCGCGCATGGCGTTGCAGGGACTGCATGTGTTTCAGAATTTCGACGACGTTGTTGGAGGCGAGTGCGATTTCCACGAAACGGGCTTCCTTCTCACCGCCCGCGAGGAAGACTTGGATACCCTCGAGGCCAACGTGGCGTTGCAGCAGTCAGTCGGGATCAATACGAGCATCATCTCCGTCGACGAGATCCGTGACCTGGAACCCGACCTCTGCACCGATGGCCTGGTAGCCGCAGCGTACGAACCCGAATCCGGCTACGCCGATCCGCACAGCACCACGACTGCCTACGCCAATCGCGCCGAAGAGCTCGGCGCTGACATCCTTACCGGCACATGCGTGCGCGAGATTCTCGTGGAGGAGGGTCGCCTGGCCGGCGTTCTCACCGACGAGGGCCGGATCTCCGCGGCGGCGGCCGTGCTTGCGGCGGGACCCTGGTCACCGGGTCTCTCGGAGCACATCGGAATAGGGCTGCCCATCAGCAGCGTCCGGAGCGAGGTCTGCTATTTCCGTTGGGCACCCGAGATGCAGTGCCACTCCATTCTCATCGATGCCGGCCTCGGGCTCTTCGCTCGGCCGGAGAGCGGCCGCCTGATGATGGCCGGCTCCGTCGAGACCAAGGAACCCGAGACCCCGCCCATCGATCCCGACAACTACAGCGACGGGGTGGACTTCGACATCATGGGCAAATACGCCGGGTTGGTCGCGCGGCGGTTCCCGGCAATGAGCCATGGGGAGGCGACCGGCGGCTACACGTCTCTGTACGACATTACGCCGGACTGGCACCCGGTTCTCGGCGCTCTTCCCGGAGTCGAGGGGCTCTTCTGCGCCGCCGGCAGCAGTGGGCACGGCTTCAAGCTAGCACCGGTCGTCGGCGAAATCATGGCCAACCTCGTCCTGGAGACGGGAGAGGCCACCGAGGACCTGAGCATGTTCGAGCTCAGCCGGTTTTCGGGCACCGGCTCCGCATCGGGAGGCTACCGCCACAAGATCTTGGGCTAGCCGATCAGTGCTCCCGGCAAGCCGCTGAACGGCGGCTTCAAGAGGCTGCCCAGATTCTCATATCAGTGTATTCTGTTTACACGATTAAGGCTCATCGGGGTCCCATGGATCCCCAGCACCCCTTGCCAGATTGAACAAGGAGCGCACAAATGTCGGGCAGCGACAACGAGCGGTCAGGGTACGGCTACGAAGACATCCCAATGACCCCGGGCGTGCTCGCCGAGATGGAGGCCCTAGGGGTCTTCGCACCGCCGGAAGAACGGGCTGAGAAGATCGAGGGAATCGATCTCGTCGAAGGGCGCCCTCTGGTTCCCAAGAGCCCAGTGAGCGCCCCCGAAGCTCTCAATGAGGCGCATGCTTACGAGCCCCGAGCCAGCTATTTCAGCAGGGGAATGCGGGTGGAGCTACCAGGCGCCTCGATGATCTTCCTTTCCGGAACGGCGAGCGTCGACCAGGAAGGCAGAACCGTCCACCCCGGCGACTTCCACGCCCAGTGCCTACGCACCTACTGGAACATGACTCGCTTGCTCGCCAGCGAGGGAGCAAGCTGGCACGACATCGTCCGGACCACTTGCTACCTGCGCGATATCGACCGCGACTACGACGATTTCAACGACACCAGAACCATGTTTTTCAGGGCCGTCGGCACCGATCCAATCCCGGCAAGCACGGGCATTCAAGCGAAGCTCTGCCGGTCGAACCTGCTGATCGAAATGGAGGCAATCGCCATCGTTCCCAGCGTCACCGGCGGGTAGATGGTGAGTACGCGCACGCTCCCCCATAGCGGTACAATGATCCGTGAAGTCTATGGGAGGTAAAGAGAAGATGTCTCACGCCTTGCCCGATCTCAGCATCCTGCGACGTAGCTGGCCTGAGTACGCGGACGTATCGACGACCTTCGAAGTGAAAGTGCGCGAAGCCACCTTCGGCGGCCCGAGCCCCGTCGTCATCGCCGGCCCCTGTGCCATCGAGTCGTTGGAGCAGACGATGACCATCGCCAGGGCCGTGCGAAAGGCCGGCGCGAAGCTGATGAGAGGAGGCGTCTTCAAACCACGCACCAATCCTCACAGCTTCACCGGCCTGGGCGTCGAGGGCCTCGAGATCCTCGGGGAGGTGCGCCGAGAAACGGGTTTGGGCCTCGTCACCGAGGTCATGGACCCGCGCTACGTCGAGCTGATGGCCGAGCACGTCGACATGCTCCAGGTCGGCTCCCGCTCGATGCAGAACTTCCCGTTGCTCACAGAGGTGGGTCGCACAAATGTTCCGGTGCTCCTGAAAAGAGGTTGGAGCGCGACGCTCGAGGAATGGCTATGTGCCGCCGAGTACATAGCCATGGAAGGCAACCGCAACATCGTCTTCTGCGAGCGCGGCATCCGCACTTCGTGTCACTGGGAGTACGCCCGCAACGTCGTCGACTTGAACATCATCGAGCCGGTGCGCGAGGCAACGCCGTTACCCATCATCGTCGATCCGTCGCACGCTACCGGCTGGTGGCCTCTGGTTCCCGCCATCGGCCAGGCCGCCCTGGCCGCGGGCGCGCACGGTCTGATCGTCGAGGTCGTGCCCTCCGAGGCAGATCGCGCCGCTCTGAAGTGCGACGCGAAGCAGGGGATTCTCCCGGAGACCCTGGATGAGATCATGGAGTACGCCCGTAACATGAACGTACCCTCGCTCATCAGCTCCTCCTGATCGGCACCTGGCATCTGCACCCTTGCCGGCGTAACCAGGCCCATCACACTCTGCCAGCCCGCATTTCTCATCACGCTTCGTCGCGAGGGTGCGCAGCAGGAGGGTAATGAGAAATGCGGGCTAGACGATCTCAACCAGCTCGATCTCGAAGGTGAGGGCCTGGCCCGCCAGAGGATGGTTGCCGTCGAGGGTGATGAGCGTTTCGGTGATCGCAGTAACCGTCACTGGAATCGATTGCCCGTCTTGCTGCTTGATCTCCAGCCGCTCGCCGACCTGCGGATCGAGCTCCGCCGGAACCTGGGCGCGATCCGCCTCGAGCATCATTTCTTCCCGGTGCGGCCCGTAGGCCTGCTCGGCCGGGATCTTGACCGTCTCAGAATCGCCCGGGCTCATTCCGTCGACGGCGCTGTCGAATCCAGGGATCACTTGCCCGCTACCGATGGTGAACTCCAGAGGTTCGCGACCTGACGAGGTGTCGAAGACCGTTCCATCGTCGTGTGTACCCGTGTAATGAACTCTCACGGTGTCGCCTGTGCCTGCCTGCGCCATGCGGCACGTTCCTTTCAATGTTGCCTGGTTAGCCCCGGATCCGGAAAACGTTGGAGATTGTATGCGATCGTGCCGTGCCGCGAGAGCCGGCGGGGAGCATCACGCGCCAGCTCGGTGAGTCGCGCTCGCAACTCGCCGCGAGCCGCCGGCTATCCGGCAACCCAGAGGCGAATGGCGAAGACGATCACGGTCACTGTCACCACGCCCTTCACCCAGCGGTGCCCTTTCAGGGTGGTGAGTCGGACCCCCAGCTGCCCGCCGAGCACGGTTCCAGCAGCCAGCACCAAGCCGAGTGTCCACTCGACCTTCCCCTGCCAGGCGAAAATTGCCAGCGATAGAGCCGTGAAGGCCAGCACGCAGAGAACCTTGATGGCGTTGCCGCGAACCATGTCGAGGCCAACCCATGTGGTTGCCGTCAGGATCAGGAAGCCGACACCGGCTTGAACGAAGCCACCATACAAACCAACAACGAAGAAGGCCACCGCCAAGCCGACGACCGAGGAAAGTGACAGGTCGTCAGCGCTTTGACCTTCCTCATCCTGCACAGCGTCTTTGCGCAGCAACGTCACCAGCGTGATCGCCACCATGAGAAATGAAAGGATGCGGCGGAAAGCCAGATCGCTCACGAGCAGCGCTGCGAATGTTCCGAAACCCGCTCCAATGGTGGCAGGCACTGCCGCGTAGAGCGCCCACTTCCAATTCAGCACGCGGTGGCGATGGAACCCCCAGACGGCACCGACGTTCTGCAGGAGGATGCCGACCCGGTTGGTGCCGTTGGCGACCGACGCCGGCAGGCCCATGAAGATCAGAATGGGCAGGGTGAGGAACGAGCCCCCCCCAGCGATCACGTTCAGCGTCCCGGCCACACATCCGGCCAGGAAGAGCCACAAGAACGGCAGCCATTCGGTCATGGTGCTCGGTGCTTAACCGGAGATCCAGTGATGGTGAACAGGGTTGGTGTTCGGCGGCAACCCTCGCCTACTGCTGCTGTTGCTGCTGCTGCTGCTGAAGGACGATGGACCCCCAGGTCGGGTAGTCAAGGTCACCGGGCTCCCACTGCGGGTTCGTGTATGGGTTGGGCAGGACCGGTGGCTGAACGTCGGCAGGGATCGCCGAAACGTAAACCTTGCCGTCCATCATCTCGTCGAACTCCTCACGCATGGCCGCCAGCGTCTCGGGCTGTTGCATGAGGTCGATAGCCGTGGCGGCGAGAACCTTCGCGGCAACCACCATCCCCTTGATGCCGATCGGTGTCCCGGAGCAAGCGACGTTCGCCCAGTTGTGGCCCGGAGTGCCCTTCACGAATGTCGTGACGCTCAAGCTGACCTCGGGGGTCACCAACGAGACCTCAGCAACGTCGGTCGAACCCGAGCCGATGTAGTTGTCGAGGTCACGCTTGCCACCCGGCTTGAGCGGCGAGAGCTCTTCCTCCAACCCCTCTTCCTCCAGACCGGTAGCCTTTTGGATCTGACGCGCGAATTCCTGCTCCTCCTGGGTGAAGACGGGAGGCCCGATGAGCTGCAGGTTGGCGTGCATCACTTTGGCCCCGGTCTCGTTCAACCGCACGTGGTTGATCGCCGTGTAGAGGCGCATCTTGTGCTCGGTGCCGGTCGCCATCGCGGCCGCCTCGGCGATCTTCTGCATGCGCTCGTACATCTCGTCGACCATCTCGCGTGTGCCGCCGCGCACGTAGAACCAGGCCTTGGCGAAGCCAGGCACGACGTTGGGGGCATCACCGCCGTCCATGATGACGTAGTGGATGCGTGCCGACGGATGGAGGTGCTCGCGGTAGTAGTTGGTCATCACCCCCATGAGCTCGATCGCGTCGAGCGCCGAACGCCCTTGCCATGGGGCCCCGGCCGAGTGCGCCGTCTTGCCGTAGAAGGCAATCATGAAGGAGGTCAGGTCGTTGCCCCACTCGCCGGTAGAGACCCTATTCTCGTCCCCGGGGTGCCAGTCGAGCGAGGCATCGAGGTCATCGAAGAGGCCCGCGCGCGCCATGTAGGCCTTGCCCACGACCCCTTCTTCGTTGGGGGTGCCGAAGAGAACGATGGTCCCCTCGACCTCACCGGCCTTGATCGCCTCGGCCACCGCCATGGCAGCGCCAACGCTGCCCGCACCGAACAGGCTGTGGCCGCAGCCATGGCCCGCGCCGCCCTTGACTCGGGGCTCTTGCCTGGGCACCGGGTTCTGCGACAGGCCGCCGAGGGCATCGTACTCGGCCAGAATACCGATCCTCGGGCGGCCGGAACCGTAGCTCGCCACGAACGCGGTGGGCATTCCGGCAACGCCTCGCTCTACCTCGAATCCTGCCGCCTCCAGCGCCTCAGTCATGAACTCGGCCGAGCGGTACTCGAGCATGCCGGGCTCGGCGAGTTGCCACAGAGCCGCGTTCATGCGGATCAGGTCTTCGACGTGCCCGTTCACCCAATCGACCGCCAGCTCCTTCGCCGGGGTCATTTCCGCGGTAGGGGGGGTAATTTCGTTGCTTTCCTGTGCCGGCAGGGCGAGCGCGGCAGGAGTGGTCAGGGCAAATGCAAGCAACACTGCGAGATAGGTTCGGCGTGATGAGCTCATTGTTCCTCCCACGGCTAACTCAGGTAAGCACTGTGACTGGAAACCCGGCATGAGACTACAACATGCCCAATCATGCCCGCAGATCTCGGAGCAGTCCTCTTGACTTCTCGTTGAACCCGAGGACGAATCGCGACAGTATCTCAGGACTGTCCGCATTTGGGCAGCCTATCGTCGCACGAGCAAAGATGCAGGTCACCCCACAGACGGCAGGTTCGGCATGACCCCGGTAATCATCGGTGTCGCAGGTGGAACGGGCTCCGGCAAGACCACGGTCGTCCGCGAGATGGTACGTGCTGTAGGCCGGGAGCACGTCGCGGTCATCGAGCACGATTCCTACTATCGAGACCGTAGCGAGCTGCCGCTCGAGGTCCCCAGCTACGACTTCTCCCAACACACCCGTACAGAGGTGACGCGCACCGTGAAGCCCATGCATGAGGAGTTCGTCGAGCCCAGCAAGCGCTTCGCTGACTTGATGATCCCCGAGGGCGGCCACAACCGCGTCGCCGTCGACCTTCTGCTCGCCAAGATCCGCAGCGTCATCGAATAGCCTTCGCCTGCCTGCTGTCAGGACCGGGCACGCCCACCAACCCTTCAACCCACTCGTTCGACCCTTGAGCCTCGTTCCGAATAGGAGAACAATAGGCTCAATACGAATAGGGACGACAGCCGTGAGCGACGAAGCGACGATCAGGGAATCCTTCGACCGTATCATCGAGATCATGGAGGCTGGCGACGTGGAGGCTGTGGCCGAAATCTGGACCGACGACGCGGTGATCCTACCGCCAGGTCAGCCCGCGAAGGTTGGCAAAGAGACCATCGCCAACTGGTACCGGGACGTTCTAGGCTCCCAATTCATTCAGTACGAAGGACACTCGGTGGAGGATGTCGTAGTCACGGGCGATGTGGCCTTTAGCCGCGCCGAGGTCAGGGGACGAGTGGTTTCGAAATGTTGCGGCGAGCCACGCGAGTTCAACAACAAAGCGATCCACATCTGGATCCGCCAGGCAGATGGCTCATGGCTCCTCGCCCGAGCCATGTACAACGCCAACGACTAGCCTGGACTTCTCAACGGGTGGCGTCGCGAGCGGGCTCGGTGACCATGACCAGCATTCACGCGGAGGAAGAGATGGCGAAACGACGATTGTTGGCTTTGGGTGTTTGCGCGTTGCTGGTGGCAACAGCTCTCCTCCTCCAGCCGGGCGTGGCATGGGCGCATGTCGTACGCGTCGAGGTGGATCAGCGCGAGGACGTGCTGGGAGGCAAAAGCTTCGGCAGCGCCGGTCCCTACGAGAAGATCAGCGGCAGGATCTACTTCGTCTATGACCCGGCCAATCCATATAACAGTCGCATCGTCGATCTCGATCTAGCGCCGCGCAACGAAGACGGGCTCGTCGAGTCCTGGGCCAACTTCATGGTCTTGCGGCCCAAAGATCTCGCCAGTGGCCGCGGGGTCGGCTACGTCGAGGTCAGTAACCGCGGCGGCAAGGCATCACTGAGCTATTTCAATCGAGCCCGTGGGGCTACCGACCCCATCACCGAGGAGCAGTTCGGCGACGGCCTCCTGATGCGCCTCGGCCTGACGGTGATCTGGATCGGCTGGCAATCCGACGTGCCGGAGCGCGACGGGGTGCTGCGCTTGCATCTTCCGACGGTCACCGATCACGGCGAGACGATCGAAGGGCTCGTGCGGTGCGATTGGGTTGTGGACCAGGCCGTGCCCAGCCTGGGGCTGGGGCACCGCAACCATATCCCCTACCCTCTCGCCGATCCTGACTCTCCGGACAATGTGCTGACCGTGCGCGACGGTCGCCTGGCGGAGCGCGTCGTGATACCGCGGAGTGAGTGGCGGTTCGCGCGCGATGTGGAAGGTCAAGTTGTGGAGGACCATGGCTTCGTTTACATGGAGTCGGGCTTCGAGGCGGGCAAGATCTACGAGCTGGTCTACCGGGGCAAAGATCCGGTCGTCGGCGGCCTGGGCCTAGCCGCGATTCGCGACGTCATGTCGTACGCGAAGTACGACGACGACAGCCTCTTCCCCGTAGACTTCGGAATCGCCTTCGGTGTATCCCAGACGGGACGATTCCTGCGCCACTTCGTCTACCAGGGCTTCAATGCGGACGAGCAAGGCCGGAAGGTTTACGACGGTCTGCTGGCGCACACGGCCGGCGCCGGCCGCGGCAGCTTCAATCACCGATTCGCCCAGCCTTCCCGCGACGCGCACCGCTACTCGGCCTTCTTCTACCCGACCGATATCTTTCCCTTCACCAGCCGTACACAGACCGACCCCGTCACGGGGTGGACCGATGGGCTATTCGCGCATGCGTTCGACGCCGAGCACCTGCCCAAGATCTTCTACACCAACACCGGATACGAGTACTGGGGTCGGGCTTCCTCTCTGATCCACACGACGCCGTACGGCACCGCCGATGTAGGGCTGTACCCGAACGAAAGGATCTACCACCTGACTGGCGGGCAGCATTCCGGCGCGCGCTTCCCGCCTCGCCCCCAGGATCGTATCGAGGGCTCGCCCGCGTACCGTGGTAACCCCTTGGACTTCCTGCTCACCCTGCGAGCCCTGCTCGTCGATCTGGTGGAATGGGTGCGGGACGATACCGAGCCCCCGCCGGCCTCCTATCCGACGATCTCATCCGAAACGCTCGTGCCCCTCGAGGAGATCAGCTACCCCGACATCCCCGGCGTTCAGTTCCCCAGCGTGATTCATGAGGCCTATCGCGCCGACTACGGGCCCTTGTGGCAGGAAGGCATCGTCACTAAACAGCCGCCGGATCTCGGGCAGGCCTTTCCATCACTGGCCTCACAGGTAGACGACCGCGGCAACGAGGTGGCTGGGCTGTGGGCGCTCGAGCTGCAGGTCCCACTCGCGAGCTACTTCCCGTGGCAGCTACGCACGGGGGCAGCGGGCGGTGCGGATGAGCTCGCCAACTTCCGCGGTACATACGTGCCGCTGCCGCGCACTGAAGAGGAACGGCACGCCACGGGAGATCCGCGTTTGAGCATCGAGAGCCTCTTTCCCAGCAAGCAGGACTTCCTGGCCGCCGCGGCTATGGCCGCCGCCAAGATGGTCGAGGCACGCGTGCTCCTGGCCGAGGATGTTCTCAATGCCCTGCAGCGGGCAGAAGCGCACTGGGATTTCATCCACGCTGAGCACTAGCCCGGATTTCTCAACGGGTGGCCTAGCGAACCGGTTGAGTAGGGCCGGCCCACCTTCACCCTGCGGTGAAGGTGTGATGAGGGTGCTAGCTAGCTGTCAGCCCACTCGGCGGCGCGCAAGGCGGCACGCATCGTCTTGCCGCTGGTCGTTTTGGGAAGCCGATCGACGAACTCGATGGCGCGCGGGTACTTGAACGGGGCAGTGGACTGCTTGACGTGCTCCTGCAGCTCCTCGACGAGCTGTTCACTCGGCACGAAGCCCTGCTTCAGCACGACGAAGGCCTTGACGATCTCCCCTCGGACCGGGTCGGGACTCGAGACGACAGCCGATTCAGCCACGGCGTCGTGCTCGAGGAGCACACTTTCGACCTCGAACGGCCCAATACGGTAGCCGGACGTGATGATCACGTCGTCGGCGCGGCCAACGAACCAGAAATAGCCATCCTCGTCGCGGTAGGCCCGGTCACCAGTGATGTACCAGTCGCCACGGTAGACTGCGGCCGTCAGCTCCGCGTCCTTCCAGTACTCACGAAACAGACCCAGAGGGCGCTCCGGCTTCACCCGCACGGCGATATCGCCCTCCTGCCCGGGATCCAGGATATCGCCCTTCTCGTCGACAACTTGCACGTCGAAGCCTGGCGCCGGGGTGCCCATGGAACCCGGACGAGCCTCCATCGGCGGGAAGCTTCCGACCAAGAGGGAGGTCTCGGTTTGACCGTAGCCTTCTCGAATGGTGATGCCAGTGGCCAGCCGCCACCGATCGACGATTTCGGCATTGAGCGGCTCTCCGGCGGCAACACAGTGGCGTAGCGCCATGAGCTCGGTGGAGTCGAGACCCTCGAGCAACAGCATGCGGTACACGGTCGGTGCAGCGCACATCGTGGAGACCGG
>SDBT01008375.1_pt1 | contig 16907 bp, 11 predicted proteins | sample 2277101 | NCBI WGS metagenome assembly SDBT01 (sample SAMN10404973, study PRJNA504765) | marine sediment metagenome | isolation source: marine sediment core GS10_PC15, 103 cmbsf | place: Arctic Ocean: Southern Knipovich Ridge | collected 2010
AACCGGTTCATTATACGCCGCGGCGCTATTCAAGAACAACCGGCGAAGGGCCGCATGAATGCGGTCACCACGAACGGGGTGGCCCCTTGCCCCTCGGCGGCCTAATTTGTTCCAACCCCCTTCTCAAGCACCCGCTCCTTAGATACAATGGAATTTCCTGGTTTCGTGCATGAATTCGTGAGAGATCCAAGATGGCATCAGCGAGAGCGGCGAATCGCTATCCGCGTCCTGGTGAACGGATCGCGCCGGTTACGCTGCGGGAATTCTTGCTTCAGCCGATTCCCGAGCAGTTCCGAGGCCGGCGCGGCGCGGACGTTCGGTTCTGCGACTTGGACGAAACAACCTGGCAGCGGTTTTCCCAAGAGGCGGTTGTCGAGTTATCCAAACTGGTCGTCGCTCGACTCGGGACCCATCAGGTGCGCAAGGCGTTGGCGGATCGCGCCTTCCCGAGCACTTTGCGGGGAATCCGGCTCGGCGATGTGCAACTGGAGAATCGCACCCGGCGTTGCCTTGCCCGAGAGGGACTCGACGGCGATGACGAGCCGCTTCGTCGCTACACGATCGGCCGGATCATGGGCGTTCGATCGTTCGGGCCTCGATGCCTGGTGGATCTGCTGGTGGCATTGGAATCGGCCGTATCCGCGAGCCAAACGGACGGAGTTGGCGAGGTGAACCTGTCCGAGGAACTGACTTCCGCGGCACAACGGTTGGCCGGGTTACCCGGCGCCAAGTTAGCCACCCGCAAGGAGCCGCGTTTCGCGCCGCTGTTGGCCGCCATCGACGAGGAGGCCGCCACGGCACTGGATTTGGCTGGGCGATTGATGGCCCGGCGCCGCGACTCGATCGACCCGAGTGCCATGGCCGAGCAAGTCCGGCAGTTGTGCGATCGGATTGAACGTATGGCCGGCCTGACGCTCGAGGAAGAGTTGATCGAGGTATTCGGCTCGACGCCTTACCAGCGAAATCGGCAAATCCTGATCGGCTATTATGGCTGGGAGGACGGCCAACAGCGCACGCTGACCGATATTGGCAAGCGGTTTGGGATCACCAGAGAACGGATCCGCCAGATCTGTGCCAAGCTGACCAAGCGGCACGCCGACGCGGGCGAGATTCTCGCTCCGGTTATGGATCGAGTATTGGCGTTGATCGACAAGCGGTTACCCTGCCCGGCGGATCGAATTGAAGCGGAATTGGTCGCTCAGCGGATGACGTCGGTCGGTATGTCGCTGCCGACCGTCGCCACGGCAGCGAAGCTCCTTGGGCGGCGATTGCCGTTTCGGATTGCCAAGATCCATGGCGCGAAACTGGCGGTCCGCCCCGATCAGGCCGACTCGGCGCCGGCCGTCGCCGATCTGGCGAAGAAGGAGGTCTATTTTCACGGGTTGGCGACCGTCGAGAGGATTGCCCAACTGGCCTCCGAGCGATTTGATGAAAATATAGGTGAGCAACTCGTCCGCGCGACGATTCCGTTGCTCGGCGGTTTCTCCTGGCTCGACGACCGCTCCGGCTGGTTTCGATTGGCGCCGGTTGCCAGGCACGGGTTGCCCAAGGCGATCGATAAGATCCTGGCGGTTGCCGGCGAGGTTTCCATCGCGCGGATGCGGACGGCGATGGGGCGCAACCGACGGCTCTGGAAAGAACCGCCGCCGGAAAAGGTGCTCTTGGAATTCTGCCGCCAGATGGGTGATGTCCGTGTCCAAGGAAAGCGAGTTATCTCGGATCCGCCGCGGGATTGGCGGAAAGTGTTGACCGGCGTCGAGAGGAGGCTCGTCAGCGTGTTGACCGAACATGGCCCCGTCATGGAACGCGGCGCGATGGAGGACCTCTGCGTGCGGGAAGGAATGAACCGGTTCAGCTTCCACGCATTCGTCTCGTGGTCGCCGGTCATCGAGCAGTTCGGCCATAGCGTCTATGGGTTGCTGGGGACAAGCGTCGGCAAGCGCCAGGTCGATCGACTGATCGCCAATCGCCGAGCCAATCGGCTCCCTCATCGTGTCCTGGACGATCACGGACTGACCGACGACGGAAAAGTGTGGCTGAGCTATCGGCTGTCGAAAGCGGCCAGCACCTACGCGGTGATCACCGTTCCGGCGGCGCTGAAGGATCTGGTCCACGGCCGATTCGAGTTATTCTCCCGCGAGGGGAACCCGATCGGCACCCTGGCCACCAAGGACGGTCGGGCATGGGGACTGGGGGCGTTTCTGCGACGACAAGGGGCTCGAATCGACGACCGCGTCGTGCTGACGTTGGACCTTCAAGCGGGTACCGCCGTGGTCGCGATCGGAGAGGAAGTGGAAGAAGTGCTCGGCGACGTGACCTCCCCACCATCGACCGAACAGGGCGACCGGGATAGGGCGACCGGATAGGGCGACCGGGCCGAAGGAAAACAGACCATGAAACTCTCATCGGAAGGAGCTCGATGGCTGGTCAAGCTGCGGTGGCTGGCCTGCGCGTCCGTCTTCGTGGTGATCTGGCTGACCTCGGACGTGCTGAAGATCATCCCCAACCCCTTGCCTTTGGTGGCGGTCGGCTGTGTCTTGTTGAGCTACAACCTGCTGTTCTGGCTGAGCCAGCGCCATTGGAAGTCGGCCGAGCAGCCGGTCGAGCGGAGTATTCTACTACAGATCACGTTGGACCTGATCGCCCTGACGCTGTTGTTGTACTTCTCCGACATGCCTCGCAATCCGTTCCTATTCTTCTTCCTCTTCCACATGATCATCGCTAGCATGTACTTGCGTGGGTGGACACCCTACTTGGTCGCCGGCATGGCCACCGTGCTGGTGGGCACCACCTTGCTGGCGGGATCGCTGGCGTGGATCCCCGCCTTTCCCTTGCACTTTTCCAACGACGGGCCTTCCGCGCACGATACGAGCCGGATCCAGATATTCGGTCTCTTCGTGGCGTTTACCAGCGCGATTTGGATTACGGTCTACTTTACGACGTCGATCCGGCGCTACGTGGATCGGGCTCATGCCGAGATCCGCCAGAAGGAGAAGATTCTCGGTATCGGGCAACTCGTGGCCGGCATTGCCCATCAAATCGCCAACCCATTGGACGGCGTGCAAAACTGTTTGCGTCGCATCGGGGAGGGCGTCAAGGACGATACCCGGCTGACCGAGTACGTTCAACTGATGACCGAGGCGCTTCAACGAATCGAACGGACGGCGAAGCGGGTCCAGGCATTTGCCCGGCCGAAGGGTATTTCCTTGCAGAACACGGACGTCAACGCGGCGGTCGACGGCACCCTGCAAGTCTTGGGAACCGCCCACGGGCCGAATATCCACATCGAGACGGAGTTGGGCGAGGTTCCGCTGGTCCGAGGTGACCCCTATACGCTGCAGGAAGTTCTCTTCAATCTCTGCACGAATGCCCTGGTCGCCATGCCCGACGGAGGAACGCTGAAACTCTCGACCCGAGCGCTGGGGCGAAAGGACGAAGACCAGATGGATTCGGTGGCCCTGGAGGTTGCCGACACGGGCGTGGGTATCCCCCGCAGCCAATGGGAGAAGATTTTCGAGCCCTTCTTCACCACCCGGGGTGAGTCGGGGGGCACCGGCCTGGGTCTGGGGCTCTGTCGTATGCTCATCTCGGAAATGGGTGGACGGATCCGTGTGCAGAGTGTCGTCGGCCGGGGAACGACGTTCACCGTACTGCTTAATCAGTTTGAATCCCCACAAGAATCGCAGGACCCGGCATGAGAATCCTAGTTGTCGACGACGAGAAGATCAAGCGAGTAACCCTGTCCGACGATCTGGTCTCACAGGGGTATGATGTGGTGACGGCCGACGACGGACAAGAGGCGTTGGACCATATGACCACGGGAAAGTTCGACGTGGTGGTCACCGACATGAAGATGCCTAGGGTGGACGGCCTCGAGTTGCTGCGCCGCATTAAGCAAGGCCCCTGCTCGGATATGGCCGTGATCATGATGACTGCCTACGGCAGCATCCCCGTGGCGGTCGAGGCCGTCAAACTCGGCGCGTTCGACTTCCTGACCAAGCCGTTTCGCAACGAGGACCTCTTCCCGCTGCTGGCCAGAATCGAACGCCGGAAGACCCTCGCGAACGAGTTGGCCTCGCCGGCCGTCTCGTCGGCCATCGCGCCGGCCGACTTGGATCGGCTGGTCATTGGGAACACGCCGGCCATTGGCGAAGTGAAGCGGATGATCGAGGTCTGCAACCGATCCGACGCCAACGTCCTGCTGTGTGGTGAGACGGGGGTGGGGAAAGACCTGATCTCGATGGTCATCCATCGCGGTTCGTATCGCCATGCGTTCCCCTACGTAAAAGTCGGTTGCACCCTATTTCCACCTCAATTGATCGAGAGCGAACTTTACGGCCACGAAAAGGGATCCTTCACCGGTGCCGACGATCAGCGCCAGGGCCGTTTCGAGTTGGCCGAGGGCGGAACCCTCTATCTCGACGACGTCGACGATATCCCGTTGACCCAGCAATCCAAGCTCTTGCGCGCCATTGAAGAGAAAGTGTTCGAGAGGGTCGGTGCCACGCAGTCCGTCAAGGCCGATGTGCGAATCGTCGCCTCGACCAAACGCAATCTGCTGGAGAAAATCGCCGAGGGGACCTTCCGCGAAGACCTCTACTACCGGCTCGACGTCCTGAGGATCAACATCCCCCCGTTGCGCGAGCGGATCGAAGACATCCCGGTGCTGGCCGACCATCTACTGACACGCATCGCCGCCGACAGCGAGTTCCGAATCGATGCCGACGCGGTCGAGCTGCTTGGTCAACATGATTGGCCGGGTAATGTCCGCGAGTTGTCCCACACGCTCGAGCGAGTCTTTCTCATCGGCTCGGGGCACGTCGCGGCCAAGCTGCTCTCTGCGCAGATGGGAGGTGCCGCGATGGGAAGCAAGTCTCCGGCCGGTAGTTTTCAGGCCGCCATCATGCAGACCGAGCGCGAGTTGCTCGAGAACGCGCTGATGTCCTCCGGTGGCAACAAGACGGCCGCTGCCGCGCGACTCGGTATGAAGCCTTCCACGTTCCGCGATAAGCTGACCAAGCACGACTTGGGTTAGAGGGCTACGTCTGTTGCCCGGCGAGTGTCATGATGTTGGCGCCCTGGAGCACTTCGTCGAGCTGCTCCCAGATCGACGTAATGCGCGACTTGTCGAGCCCCAGGTCGGCGAAGATCTCCTGCGGAGGTACTTTCTTCGGCGCAGTCCCCATCGCCGTGAGCCCCTTCGCGTTGCAAAGGAAGTTGGCCAAGGCCACCGTATGGACCATTTCTCGGTGCTCGCCGTTGTAGCTCAACGGCGTGTGGTGATGGAGGATGGCGGCCGTGAGATGGTCCGGTAGGTGCCACCGCTTGGCAACAAAATGCCCCAGTTCGGCATGGTCGAAACCGAGCACCTCGCGTTCGATCTCGCTGAGGGGCCTCTCGTCGTCCATCGCATCGACAATCTGGCAGAACGGCTTGTGTAGGTATTGGTCGATCAGGATGGTACCCAAGTCGTGCAACAGGCCGGCCAGATAGGCTTCGGCCGGCGGGACCTTCTCGGAGACTTGGGCAATCAGTTGCGAGGCCGCGCCGACGCCGATCAAGTGATTCCAGAGGCCCTCGCGCGTGTACGTCCCGTGGCCCGTGCCTTTCTGAAACAACTGGGCCACATAGGCGGTCATCGCCAGATTGCGGATCTCTTTGAAACCCAACAGCGTGATCGCCAATTGCAGGTCGGCCACTTTGTTCTGCATCGAGTAATACGACGAATTGACCGTACGCAGAATCCGCGTCGCCAACGCCGCGTCGTAACGCACGACTTCCAGAATGTCGCCGGCGCCTGTCGCCGGATTGTTGGCCACTTCGATGATCCGAACGGCCACGACCGGCAGCGAAGATACCTCGCTGATCCGGCGGAAGAGCCGTTCGATCAGGGCTTCGGGGGGCAGTTGGACTCCTGCCCCGCCGCCGCGCAAATTAGGGTGACTGGCTGCCATCGGATGAACTCGCTACAGACTGTACAATCGCGTCGCCCCGAGACAGAACGCCTCTTCCTCGGGGTGCGCACAAATATAGGTTACTTCGGCTCGGCCGTTGACGTATAATCGGAACCGTAACATACGGCCTAGGAGTGACGAATCATGGTTAGACGGATTATTCCCGTCCTATTGGCAGCGATCGCTTTCCCATACGCGGCATCCGCCGAGGACCCGAAAGAGCGGGCGTACCACATTCCCGTGCTCCATCCGAAGCACGCCGCCAAGCCCCGGGTCGCCGGCTGGGCCAAACGTCGGGTCGAAGAGCCGCTCGATCGTGGGTTGTTGGCAATGGCCGATCCGCGCGGTCGTGTCTATCTGAGCTGGCGGCTGCTGAAGTCCGATCCCCCGACTACGTCCTTCCACGTCTATCGTTCGGTCGACGGCGGAAAGGCCGTTCGCCTGAACCGGCGGCCGGTGATCGCCACGACCGACTTCCTCGACCGGCAACCGGCCGTCGGCCAAGCGAGCGCCTATTGGGTTCGGCCCGTGGTCGAGGGCAAGGAGTTGGAACCCTCGAATCGGGCATCGGTCGACGCAAACTCCGCCGGCCGGACGTACTACGCGTCGGTGAAATTCCAGGCCGACTATACGATCCAACGCATGGCGGTTGCCGATCTCAACGGCGACGGCGCGTACGACTTCATCGTCAAACAGCCGTCCCAAGGTATCGATCCGGCCGGCCGGCCCGACACCGACGGCCTGACCTACAAGATCGAGGCCTATCTCGACGACGGCACCTTCCTCTGGCGGAAAGACCTTGGGCCGGGGATCGAACCGGGAATCTGGTACTCGCCCTTTGTGGTCTACGACTTCGACGGCGACGGCCGTGCGGAAGTCGCCGTGAAAACTGGTCCCCAAGACGCCCGAGAAGCCGACGGCCGGGTTCGCAAGGGACCCGAGTGGTGTTCGATTCTCGACGGTATGACCGGCCGCGAGACGGCTCGTGTCGACTGGCCGCCGCGTGACCCTCGATACGGAGACTACAACCGGACCAACCGTAACCAGATGGGCATTGCCTATCTGGACGGCAAGACCCCGTGTCTGCTCGTCGCTCGTGGCACTTACAAACTCATGGTCGTCGATGCGTACCAGTTCACGGCCGGCAAGCTCACGAGACTCTGGCATTGGGAGGGAGACGACGAGACGCCGGTGATCCGTAGCCAAGGGGCACACGGAATGCACTCGGCCGATGTCGACGGCGATGGTCGCGACGAGGTCGTCCTGGGCTCCGCCGTGTTGGACGACGACGGGACCTGCCTCTATTCGGTCGGACTGGGACATCCCGACAAGTGCTTCGTGACCGACGTCGACCCGACCCGGCCCGGCATGGAAATCTTCTACGCCATCGAGCCGTGGCACGACGACGGGATGGGAGTCTGTCTGGTCGACGCGGCGACGGGCAAGACGCTGTGGAGTCTCGGCCGGCCCACCCGGCATGTGGGAGACGGAATGGTCGCCGATATCGACGCCTCGAGTCCCGGCCTGGAGTGTTTCGCCACCGAAGACTCCAAGGGCGGTTCGCGAGACCGCTACCTGCTCTCGGCCGACGGGAAGCGACTGGGACAGCAAGAGGACGTGCCCGGCTGTCGTAACTGGATCTTCTGGGACGCCGACCTATTGCGAGAAACAATCGGCCGCGACGGATCCGGCCGCGACGCCTCCTTGGCGATCCTCAAACACAAGGGCCCGACGCTCACCCGAGGTATTGAAGGACGCGTCGTGATGATGGCCGATGTGCTGGGCGATTGGCGCGAGGAGCTGATCACGGTCTTGCCCGGCGAGCTTCGGGTCTACACGACGACCATCCCGGCCGTCGACCGGCGAGTCTGCCTGATGCAAGATCCGGTCTATCGCGCCGAAGTCGCTCATCGATCGATGGGCTACGAGCAATCGCCGGTGCCGGGCTACTACCTGGGCGTCCGGCCATAGGTAGCTACGCTCGCCAGAGCGTGGGACGAAGGTTACGACTACGCCACCCCGAACGCTATCGCTTGATGCCGGTGCCTTGCAGGTTGCCCTCGCGGAATGCGGCGGCCATGGCCTTAGGGACGGCCGCTTCGGCCAACACGACCATGGCCCGATTCTTCGCCACGGCGGCCTTCATTTCCTGCTCTCGGGCATTGGCCATCGCACGGCGTTCCTCGGCCCTGGCTCGGGCAACGCGGGTATCCGCCTCGGCCTGATCGGCCCGAAGCCGGGCACCGATGTTCTGGCCCACGTCGATGTCGGCGATGTCGATCGAGACGATCTCGTAAGCCGTCTGCGCGTCCAGGCCACGTTTCAACACGGCCGCGGAGATCCGGTCGGGATTCTCCATCACGTCGAGATGTGCCGCGGCCGAACCGATCGAGGTAATGATTCCCTCACCCACCCGGGCAATGATCGTCTCTTCGGTGGCTCCGCCGATCAACTGCGCGAGGTTTGTCCGCACGGTCACTCGGGCACGAACCCGAAGCTCGACGCCGTTTCGCGCGATCGCGCTGAGCGTCGACTTGTGCGACCGCTTCGGATCGGGACAGTCGATTACCTTCGGATAGACGCTCGTCTGCACGGCATCGAGCACGTCGCGACCGGCCAGATCGATGGCAGCGGCCTTATCGAAGTCCAGGTCGATATCGGCCCGATGGGCGGCGATGATCGCTCGGATGACGTTGGGTACATTTCCACCGGCCAGATAATGGGCCTCGAGCCGCCTCGTCGTCACTCCAGTTTGGCTCTCCTGTCCGAGGCCCGACTGCATGGACATGATCTTCGCCTGCACGATCACTCGGGCATTGACGCGGCGAAAACTCATGCCGATCAGATCCATCATCTTGATATTGGCGTTGGACATATAGGCCTGGAACCAGATTCCACCGTACATCAACGCAACCACGCCGACCACAGCGGCAAAGAGGGCGCCCATTACACCCAAGATAATCAATATCGTGTAGTCGGGGTCGTTTGCCGCGGCTAACAACAGGGGCAGTCCGAATTCCAATTCCATGGCAGTCTCCACTCGCTCCAGAAGATCCATCAGTAGGGGGCCAACGTTCGACGGTCGTCCGGTAGCATAGCGAATCGACCGGCGTCCGAATAGCTCCAACAACCCCCGGAGAAGAATTTTTTTTGAGATGATAGCTCGCGTGGGGGGGTTATGGCTGGATATTTCCCCCATTTCCCAGCACGTCACGCAGAAATCGTCCCGTATGATTCCCTTCGATTTGGGCCACTTGCTCGGGCGTTCCGGTGGCAACGACTTCTCCGCCGGCGTCGCCGCCCTCGGGACCCAGGTCGATAATCCAGTCGGCCGTCTTGATCACGTCGAGATTATGTTCGATCACCACGACCGTATTGCCCAGGTCGACGAGCCGGCCGAGCACGAGCAGCAGCTTCTGGACATCGTCGAAATGTAGTCCGGTGGTCGGTTCGTCGAGGATATAGAGGGTCTTGCCGGTGTCGACGCGGCCCAGCTCGGTGGCCAGTTTGATCCGTTGCGCCTCGCCGCCGGAGAGGGTCGTCGATGCCTGGCCGAGCGTCAGATAGCCCAAGCCGACCTCTTGAAGGCTACGAAAGAGCCGAGAGATGACCGGGAAGTTCTCGAAAAACTCGGCCGCATCGTCGATCCGCATATCGAGCACGTCGGCAATCGACCGATCACGGTAACGGATTTCCAGCGTTTGCGAGTTGAATCGCCGGCCTTCGCAGATCGGGCAAGTAACGTAGAGGTCGGGCAGAAAGTTCATCTCGATCTTCTGCTGCCCTTGGCCTTGGCACTGTTCACAGCGGCCGCCCTTCACATTGAAGCTGAAACGCCCCGCCTTATAACCCCGGCGTCGGGCATCGCGCGTGTTGGTGAAAACATTGCGGATCTCGTCGAACACACCCGTGTAGGTCGCCGGGTTGCTGCGCGGAGTTCGGCCGATCGGCGACTGGTCGATCTGCACGACCTTGTCGATTTGGTTGACTCCGCGAAGGCTCGAATGTGGACCGGCCTTCGCCGCCATACCGCCCAATCGCCGAACCAGTGCCCGGGCCAATGTCTCGTTCAGCAGCGAGCTTTTTCCCGATCCGCTGACACCCGTTACACAGACCAGCACCGAAAGGGGTACCCGAACCGTCACGTTCTTGAGGTTATTGGTCCGCACGCCCTCGATGGTGATCGAGCGGGACTTGGCCGTGCGACGACGGTGTTTTGGCAGCGGAATCTCGACTTTCCCGGCCAGATAACGGCCGGTGAGTGAGTTGGGATCGTTGAGGATATCGTCGGGTGTCCCTTGGGCGACGATGCGCCCGCCATGGCGTCCGGCCCCGGGTCCCAGATCGATGAGCCAATCGGCCCGACGCATGATCGTCTCGTCGTGCTCGACCACGACGACCGTATTCCCCAGCGATTGCAAGTCGCGCAGGGCCTCGATCAGCCGCCGGTTGTCGCGCGGGTGAAGTCCGATGGACGGTTCGTCGAGGACGTAACACACGCCGACCAATCCGGAGCCCAAGCCGCTGGCCAGGCGCACCCGCTGCAGTTCGCCGCCGCTTAGGGTCCCGCCGGGTCGATCGAGCGTGAGATATCCCAGGCCGACCTTATCGAGAAACTCCAACCGCGAGGTAATCTCCGAGACAATCGGCTCGGCGATCGGCAACTCGTTCTCGTCGAACTCGAGGTGCTCGAAGAACCGGCGGGCGTCGGAAACGGTCATGGCCGTGACTTGATGGATAGCCGTCTCGGCCACATAGACCGAACGGGCCTCGCCCCGAAGTCGGGCTCCTTCGCATTGCCCACAAATAACCGAGCCGCGAAACGTGTCCAACCGCTGTTGCTTGGCTTCGCTGGTGGTCGACGCGTATTCCCGCTCGAGCAGGGCCAACAGACCGTCGAAATGTTTCCCGTCGCCGTCGAGCAACTTGCGGCGGGTCTTCTCGTCGAGATTCGACAGGGGTGTGTTCCAGCGGAATCCGGCATGGGACATGAAATCTTGCAACAGGTCTTTTCGCTTGCGCACCGCCGCCGCCGTTGCCCCCTTCCACGGTGCGATCGCCCCGGATGCCAGCGAAAGCTCCAGGTCGGGGATGATCAGCTCGGGGTCGAACGCCACGCGCGAACCCAAGCCTTCACACTCGGGACAGGCGCCGTAGGGGCTATTGAAGCTGAACGTCCGCGGCTCGAGCTCCTCGTAGCTGATCTTGCAATTCGGACAGGCATAGCGCGTGCTGAACAGATCGTCGTGCCAGACGTCGCCCTCGGGAGACTTCTCTTCATGGCAGGCCAAGACGAGCCCGTCGCTATGGCGAATCGCCAAATCGATCGACTCGGAGACCCGGCCGCGGATCCCCTCGCGGATCACCACACGATCGACCACCGCCTCGATGTGATGGGCCCGTTGGCGCACTAACTCGGGTGGCTGCTCGATGTCGACCACCTGGCCGTCGACTCGGGCACGGAGAAACCCGGCCTTGCGGATCGTCTCGAACACGTCCTTGTGTTGCCCTTTTCGTCCCCGGACCAATGGCGCGAGGATCATCGTCCGTGTGCCGTCGGAAAGCTCCATCAGGTCGTCGAGAATCTGCTCGGGCGACTGCTGACAGATCGGCTCGCCGCACTGGTAACAGACGGGCTCACCCAGCCGGGCAAACAGCAGCCGCAGATAGTCGTAGATCTCGGTCACCGTGGCGACCGTGCTACGAGGGTTGTGGCTGCCGGAGCGCTGATCGATCGAGATGGTCGGCTGCAGCCCTTCGATCAGATCGACGTCGGGTCGCTCCATCTGGTGCAGGAACTGCCGGGCATAGACCGACAGGCTCTCGATATACTGCCGCTGGCCCTCGGCATAGAGCGTATCGAACGCCAGCGAACTTTTCCCCGACCCACTCGGGCCGGTGATGACCACGAACCGATCGCGAGGGATATCCAGATCGATATCCCGCAGGTTGTGCGTTCGCGCCCCGCGAATCCGGACACACTCACGAGCCCCGGACGGCGTGCCGGACAGCTTGTCTGCCGATCCCCGATTCATAAGATGCACAGGCGAAGAGATTAGGGTAGCTACAAACTACTCAGCCTAACATAGAGGTGCGTGGGGAGCAAGTCAGCCCTACTTGGCCTTCGACTGCGAGGTGTCTTCCATGTCGTTGATGTAGCGGCGGAGCCGATCGAGCTCGTCGGTTACGCGGCGGAGTCGGAGCATGTTCTCGACGCGCTTGACCAGCTCGAGCTTGTTGACCGGCTTGCTCAGGAAATCGTCGCAACCAGCGGCTACGGCTCGCTCGATGTCGCCCGGCTCGTTCAGTGCGGTGACCATCAAGATCAAGATGCCGTTGGTGGCCGGGTCGCGCTTGAGTTGTTTACAGACCTCGAACCCGCTGAGCTTGGGCATCATGATGTCCAATAGGATCAGGTCCGGACGTTCCTTGGCCACTTGGTCCAACGTCTCTTGCCCGTCGGCGGCGACCGTGATCTGGCAATCGGTCCCGACCAGATAGGCCTCCAACAGTTCGACGTTGGGGATGTTGTCGTCGGCGATTAGGATTCTGTTCTCGGCCATGGTCAACTCTCGTCGCTGGGTACGGGAAACTGGCGGCAAAGTTCTGCGACTTCTCCGCGGATGCGATTCAGCAGTGTCTCATCGTCGGGTGATTTCAACACGCCAAGGATCCAACCGCCGATCGTTTGCATGGCATCGGTTCCCATACCTCGGGTGGTCAGGGCGGGTGTCCCGATGCGGATTCCCGACGGATCGACCGGCTTTCGGGAATCGAAGGGGATCAGGTTCTTATTGACGGTAATTCCACAACGACCCAGGGCCTCTTCGGCCGCTCGGCCGGTCAGTCCCAGCGGCGTCACATCGGCCAGGATTAGATGGTTATCCGTTCCGCCGCTGACCAGGCGAACTCCGCCGCCGGCGAGACTCTCGGCCAGGGTTTGGGCGTTGTCGATGATCTGCTTTGCATACTGCTTGAATTTGGTCGAGAGTGCCTCGCCGAAGCATACGGCCTTGCCGGCGATGATATGCATCAAGGGGCCGCCCTGGATGCCGGGGAAGACGGCCCGATCGATCGCTTTGGCATGCTCGGCCTTGCAGAGGATCATTCCGCCGCGCGGCCCTCGCAACGTCTTATGGGTCGTGGTGGTGACGTAGTCGGCCACGGGCACGGGGTCGTCGTGCAATCCGGCCGCCACCAATCCGGCGTAATGGGCCATATCGACCATCAGCGAGGCGCCGACATCTCGGGCAATCTGGGCGAACTTCCCGTGCGGTATTTCCCGCGGATAGGCACTGGCCCCGGCCACGATCATCTTCGGCCGATGTTCCTTGGCCAGCTTGGCGATCTGGTCGAAGTCGATTCGATGGGACTCGGGATCGACGCCGTAACTGAGGAACCGATAGAACTTGCCCGAGCTATTGAGCTTCATGCCGTGCGTCAGGTGTCCGCCATGGGCCAGATTGAGTCCCAAGACGACGTCACCCGTCTCGAGTGCCGAGAGATAGACGGCCGCGTTGGCCGGGGCGCCGGCGTGGGGTTGGACGTTGACGTGGTCGGCGCCGAAGAGTTCTTTGGCCCGACGGCGCGCGAGATCCTCGGCCACATCGACGAACTCGCATCCCCCGTAGTACCGCCGGCCGGGATAGCCTTCGGCGTATTTATTGGTCAAGACACTGCCGCAGGCCTGCATGACGGCCGGGCTGGTGTAATTCTCGCTGGCGATCATCTCGAGCCCAACGCGTTGGCGTTCGATTTCGCCGACGATGGCGGCCCAGACATCCGGGTCTTGCCGTTCGATCTGATTCATGGGGGGTAATTCCTAGACTTCGTCTCAAAAGAGACCCAGTTGTATTGTACGACGGCGCTGCGAGGCCGTCGCCGTGAAGAAAGCCAGCCTTTTCGACGGCCTCGCAGCGCCATCGAACGGGTTGTGAGACGCAGCCTGGGCTGAGGACGCCCTATTGTTGGCTTCCGGCGGTCGTTCGTCAATCGACCCCCCCCATCTCGACTTGGTATTACTGAGCGAGGACCTGCACTTTCAACTGGCCCGCGTTGTCGCCCAGTTCGGCGGCCGAGTCGTTGATTTTCAGATAAAGGGTGCCAGTTTGCGGGGGTGTGAGCGTTGCGCCCAAGCCGATGACGGTCGGCTTCAACAGGGGGGATGGTCCCTCGGTTTTCGGCTGGTCCGGTCGGATCGCCCCGAGGAGAATCCCCAGCGGCCGGCCCTTGTAGTATCGGATCGAGACACCCCCCGGCTCGGACCACCAGATTTTCGGCTGCGTGGCCACCTGGTAGCGTCCGATGGCTCGCAGGCGATAGTCTTCACCCCGGGCCAACCGCAGACCGCTGTTCTGCCAGCCACGCGTGGCAGACACGGTGACGACGGCTCCCTCCTCGGGCAAAGGGCTTCCCGGGGTGAAGTCGATCGCCGTCGGTGGGATATCGTATCCATATTCCAAATCCGCGGCAAACAACTGCCACTCCTCGCGTAGCTCGGGCCAATCGTCCTCGAACTTTCTCAGGAATCGCTCGGTGAAGTCGGCCTTCCGAACATTCTCGCGCAGTTGTAGGAACCGATCACGATAGCGGGGATGACGCTCCAAGAACGTGGTTGCGGCCCAACTCCACGCATAGGGTTCCAGGTCGGATCGTCCGCCGATGCGGTATTCGATCACGTCGCGCAGCCGCCGACCGCGGCCTGCCGCCATGTCGTCCTTGATGATCTTGACTCGTCCCCAATGGGGCACTTCGTCGCGGTCGGCTGGAAGATGGTCGAGGGTCAGTCGTCCGTCGTGCCAGCGGTGCGTGGCCAGGCGTTCGGCCATCCCCTCCTTGTACCAGAGCGATCCCCAACCGCCCACCACGGTGGCCATGAAACCGTGTGTGCCTTCGTGCAACAACAGATGGCGGCGGTAATAGTCGCTCGGCTGATCGTAAAGCCAGAGGATGTTGTCCCAGGCGAATCCGTTGAGGAAGTTGGGTATCGCCGGCGGCAAGAGCCCCAGCTTGGCGAAGAGACGGCGATCCTTCATCAGGAAGCCCGTCATCTTCCAATCGGCGTGATCGGCCGGGTCGATGTCGAAGTATTTACACCACTGCGGGAATGCCTGGTCGAACGCGCGGGGTAGTTCGTCGACCGCGCGGACCGAGGGAAGGTCGGTATAGAGCGTCAGCCGCTTTCCGGTGAGCTTGCGAATACCGGCCGCGGCAAGCCGGTCGTCGTCGATCTGAACAACTTCCTTCGGCAGAGGAGGGTCGGCGGCGGCCGACATCGATATCCCGGCCACGAGCATCCATGTGGCAAGCCGAAGTCGCATCGTTCTCGCTCTTGTCACCTACTAACCGCCGCCACCCGTAACTCCCAAGCCTTCCGGCGGGATATTCTGGCCGTCGTTCGACAACATCAAGCAGTCCCAGATGGCGAGCGATTTGAAGTCGAAGAACTTGTCGTAAGTGCAGTAGTGGTTGCTCGCGGCCGGGTTGCCCGCGTTGAAGAACCTCCGGCAGGTCGGGACCGAGCAACGGGGGTTACCGATCGTATCGACGTTGTCGGAGATGAAATGCACACTGCCATCGGCCAGGACCGCTTGGATTCCACCGGGATGCTTACTGCGGGAGGTGGCCATGGTATTGGCGCCTTGCGAGCAACCCATCAGCCATTGACGAAGGACGCTGCTGCCGCCGACCGAGGACTGGACGGCGCTGCAACCCCAGATCACGTCGTTCCCCGAGGAATTGGGGCCCTTCAGACTGGAGCCGACGTAGCCATGTCCCCAGAGGGAGCTTGCGCCGCAGGCCCCCAAGGCCCAGGTTCCTCGCAAGTCGGATGAGGAGACACCGGAGTTTATCTCCGCCACTAAGATAGTCTTGGAGGCGCCGTCGCCCATCTTCTTGATGGCCAACGAATTGTTGATACCCATCACGCCACGATACTCGTCCTTATACCAATCGCGTGACGCATCCCACGAGGCACCTCGGGGTAAGGGGATCAGGGCGCCGTTGGCGGCGTAGTTGCCCCGTGCCCAGTTGGCGCCCAACCGGTTGACCCCGCTCGACTGGGTTCCGTCGAAGGGAACTTCGTTGTTCGAGTTATCTTCCGGGCAGAGGAAGATCGCGATCTTCTTCATGCGGCCCTGCTGGTTCTCTCGACCCTGGGTAATGAATCTGCCGGGTGTGGTCAGGTCGAAGGTATCGAAGTCGGTCGAGTATTCACCGAACGGGAGGATGTCGATGCACCAGTTTTTCAGGAACTCTCCATGATTGGACTGGGTGAGGATACTGGTCAGATTGGAGTACTGCGCGTCGTAGGTAGCGCTGTAGGGGAATCGTCTCTGCGCATCGTGATAGTTGATCAGGCACAACCCGATCTGTTTCAGATTGTTCTTACACTGGGACCGTCGGGCAGCGGCCCGGGCCGCCTGAATGGCCGGCAGCAGCAGGGCGATCAAGATGCCGATAATGGCGATGACCACCAGTAGTTCGACCAGGGTGAACGCCCGCCGGCGCCCCCGTGTCGCGGCGAGCTTCGGTCTCGCGATGTTCGTGATGGGACTCTTCATAACAATGCTCCGTAAGAGATTAGTGGCACTCGAAAACGCCTAGATAAGACTATCGACAAGCCGCCCCTACTATCTGAAACTCTCTGGTCGCCAGTGGACTACGGCTTCTTGACTTTCAGTTCAAGGTGGCAGTTATCCGGCCCGATAACGACTCCCTCCTCCGCCTTCAAGGTGCCCAATTCGAGGGGTTCCGCTCCTTCTTTCTCGTATATCTGGATCGAAACGAAGTGTTTTCCCGGCGACAGCCCGTCTTCATACGTACTGGAAGTGACTCCCGAAAACGTTCCGTCCGCCACATTGACTTCGGCCATTCCCATGCGTGCGTGTTTTCCGTCAATGGCTTTGACGGACTCCGGATCGGGGTCGAACTGGATCTCGATCCTGGTGGCCT
>SDBT01008376.1_pt1 | contig 16904 bp, 11 predicted proteins | sample 2277101 | NCBI WGS metagenome assembly SDBT01 (sample SAMN10404973, study PRJNA504765) | marine sediment metagenome | isolation source: marine sediment core GS10_PC15, 103 cmbsf | place: Arctic Ocean: Southern Knipovich Ridge | collected 2010
TCATTCCATCATTCCATCATTCCATCATTCCATCATTCCATCATTCCATCATTCCATCATTCCATCATTCCATCATTCCATCATTCCATCATTCCATCATTCCATCATTCCATCATTCCATCACTCCATGCCCTGGAAAAGGGACTCCACGTTTATTGTGAAAAACCGGTCGGAGCGGCAGTTCAGGAAGTCGATAAATTGATTTCGATAAAGAAAAAAACCGGAAAAAAAATATTAATCGGTTTTCAACATATTTACAGTAATTCGATACGACAGCTTAAAGATCGAATTTGTGACGGAAGATTAGGAAAAGTGGAATCAATCTCAATTATGTGCGGCTGGCCCCGCAGCAAACAATATTATGAACGTAACCAATGGGCTGGTAAATTGAAGCTGAAAAACTGCTGGGTTTTAGATAGTCCGGCTAACAATGCCCATGGTCACTTTTTACTTAATATGCTTTATTTATCTTCATCTGAACCGGGGGAAGCAGCAATTCCATTGGAATTAAAAGCGGAACTTTATCGGGCTAATTTCATAAAGAGCAGTGACCTGGTGCAGCTTAAATTTAAAACCGATTATAATACAGATTGTTTTATTATTTTATCCCACTGTAACTGGAAAGAACTAGGCCCGGTCATGAAAATCAAGTGTGAAAAGGGCACTGTTACCTGGAAAACTGAAGACGGCAGAACCAAAATTTCATACCATAACCGGCGGATTGAAAAATTTGATAATTTGATTCAAAAATATTGGCGTTATGAAGGTTTCAAAAACCTTGTCGATTCTATCAGAAATAACCGTGAACCATTATCCTCACCACAATTGGCCCGTTCTCACACTTTAACCATAAACGCGATGCATAAAAGTTGTCCGGAAATATTACAAATTGATGAAAATTATATTCGTGAAATTGAAGATTACGAAATGTTTCCGCCCGGCACTACAGGCAATTTTCGCAAAGTAATTGATCTTGATAAAATTATAAAAAAGGCATTTGCCGAGGCTGTGTTTTTAAGTGAGATGGAAGTTCCGTGGACAAAAAATATCCGGTCAAAATTAATTAACGTTCAGGAACATTTCAGGTAAGTTTCTTTTATTTTCTCTAAGAATAACTTCTGGTCTGTCTGCCACCATCGATTTGAAAATATTTCAACCTCATTAAATCCATTAAATCCTGATTCTTCCATCCAGGATCTGATTTCTCTAATTCGAATAATCCCTTCCCCCATCAGCCCACGGTCATAAATTCTATCTTCCATATCTGATTTCCAGTCACAAATATGGAAAGCAAGCAGATTTCCATGTTGCCCGCAACGCCTGATCTCCCGTTCCAGCCCGGGATCCCACCAAACATGAAAAACATCAACAGCGACACCCAAAAAAGGAGAATCAAATTTTTCAGCGAAATTATTGGCAATTTCCATGGTTGATATAACTGACCGATTATCAGCATACATAGGATGCAACGGTTCGATCGCTAATTTTATACCATTTTTTTCGGCGTAAGGTAATATTTTTTCCAGTCCGGCTTCGATCTGATCTAAAGAGTTTCTGATTGATTGTCCGGAAACCGCCCCGCAAACCAAAATTACCATCGGAGTTTTTAATGCTGCCGCTTCATCAATAGCCAATTTATTGTTTTTAATTGCGGATTCCCGCTCAATCCTGGTCTGAGCCGGAAAAAAGCCTCCCCGAACCAGAGAAACAATTTTTATGCCGGCTTTTCGGATTTTTTCTCCGATTATAACCGGATCCCGGTTTTGTAAAACTTCTCTCCAAACAGAAATAGCTTTTATCCCGGCATTGTGATAATTTTCTATTATTTCTTCAATTGACCAGGGTTTAGTAGTTATGGTATGGATGCACAGCCGGTCAATATTTTTCATTTTTTTTGGTTTCATCTTTGAAAATGTTAAATATTTTGTTAAATTTAATTGTTATTTATTAAATTCACAATAATTTATTTGCCAAATTTGTCGCAATGTAAGACGAAGACTGATAAAAACAGCCTATAAAACCGAACAAAAAATAGTACTTCATACTTGCAGGGCCGTGATGGCTCTTCTCGAACAGATAGCTGAAATGAGAAATCAGCATTCAGCGATCAGCTGTCAGCATAGATCAAGAGCAGTAATTACCATACAATTTTTTTCACCTATTGGGTGATTTTTGTATTTCTCGCAATGTTATCTGTTTTTTAGGCTGAGCGCTGAAAGCTGAGTGCTCACCGCTTCTTTATGGCGGGATTTTACTGTTTGATTTTTTTTATGAGGTTTATTTTATGAAAAGGAGAAATTTTTTAGAAACAATCCCCCCTGGTCTTGCAAGTATTTTTAGCTTTCCCACTCTTGCCGGATCAAAACGGACAGAATATTCATCTTTGCCAAAGCTGCCAAAAGGACCGATTGATCCGGATGACGAGCATTTCTGGTCGCTGGTTAGGGAATCTTTTCCACTTACAAAAAAGAGGATATATTTAAATACCGGTGGACTCGGTGCATCTCCTTACGTTTCAATAGAAAAAGTTAAAAATAAAATTGATGAGTTAGAGACAATTTGTGAAACCGGTCATAGTCACCTGATATGGCAGGCTGTCAAAAAAAATGCGGCAATTATACTGGGCTGTGAATCTGAAGAGATTGTTTACACAAGAAACACAACCGAAGGTGTAAATATCGTTTGTAACGGATTCCCCTTTAAAAAAGGCGATGAGATAATTACCTCATCCCATGAACATGTCGGCAATACCATAGCCTGGTTAGCGCGGCAAAAACGAGACGGGATCAAAATAAAAGTATTTGAACCTTCGATGAAATCGGCACAAGAAAATATCGATAGAATTGAACAATTGATCACTAAAAAGACCCGGGCGATCAGCATTTCACATGTTACGACAGCGTCCGGTCAAATTCTTCCGGTTCAAAAGATCGGAGAGCTTGCCGCCTCAAAAAATCTGTTTTATTTTATCGACGGTGCCCAATCGGCCGGTATGATGCCGGTCAATGTGAGAAATATCGGCTGCCACGCTTATGCAACCAGCGGTCACAAATGGCTTTTAGGTCCCAAAGGAACGGGGTTACTATATGTTAAGAAAGAAAGTCTCGATCTGATTGAGGCTAAATGGGTTGGGGCTTACTCTAATCAAGGTGATTTCGATATGAATTCAGGGGAATTTCAATTTAATTCTACCGCGCAGAGATACGAATATGGCACCGTAAGCGTACCGTTATTTGTTGGATTAGGCGCTTCTATGGATTTTTTGCTTAACATCGGAATTAAAAATATCTGGCGCCGGGACTACTCCCTGGCGTCAGCTTTTAAAAAAGGACTTGCTAAACTCGGAGCTGAAATTTTATCCCCGCAAAATCAAGACGAACACAGTGCAATGATTACCTTTAAGTTGAAAAATATCGAATATGGAAAACTGCAAAACTTTTTGGCAAGCAACTATAAACTGCGAACACGAGGAATTTACGAAGGCGGACTAAACGGAGTGCGGATTTCCTTTCATCTTTACAATTCGTTTGAAGAAGTTGATCAACTATTAACCGGAATTAAGTCCGCTCAAAAACTGTGAGGCTCAATGGAGATAGGTATTGTTACAGACGAAATCTCGTCTGATGTCAAAAAAGCGATCGAAACCGGTGTTTCCTGGGGGATCAGAAACTTCGAATTAAGGATAATCGAAAATAATAGAATTCCCAACCTCTGTGACGAAAAGTTACATCATATTCTCGATTTGAAAAAGCAATACAATATTCATTTTACCGCATTATCACCTGGTACATTCAAAAACACACTGGAAAACAAAGCTCAAATAAAAAAAGATATTGAGGAGACTTTACCCGGGACATATCGTATTGCTAAATTGCTAGGGACAAAAATTGTTATAGCTTTTGGCATCCGAAGATCTAAAATCGACAACCCCGAAGACGAACAGGAAGTAATTGATATTTTTCAACAAGTCGCCAATACTGCAAAGAATGAAGGTATCAAGATTGCCATTGAAAACGAACCCGGATTCTGGTGCGACACCGGAACTAACACAGCCAGGATTTTGCAGAAAATCAACTCACCTGCGCTGAGGGCAAACTGGGATCCGGCAAATGCGGTGGGAGCAGAAAAAAAACCGTTCCCTGACGGATACAATAATACTGAAAAAATGGATTGCCAATGTCCATATCAAGGATACTATTAAAAGCACATTAATTGAATGTGTTCCGGTCGGAAAGGGTGTTGTTGACTGGCCCGGACAATTAAAGGCTTTGCTGGTAGATAAACCTGTTGAACATGTAACAATAGAAACTCATTGCTTACCGCTAATCGAGAATTCAAAAAAAAAATTAGCGACAGTAAAAAGACTGTTAGGTAACTTTTCAGCCTCGATGTGGCAGAAAGTATGCCTGATAAAATTGATGAGTTAAAAAACTATATCCGGGTTGGAAAATGGATCATTACATCTGTTGGATAAAATAACTCAACATCAATTTTACGGCCTCCACATATTTGAAGACGGCGGTGATGCCGGTCAGGTATTAAATTTACCTAATTGTATAAAAATGACTCAAAAAGCTTGAAACGGTTATCTATTTGTTTTTCATCTCATTAATCCCTGGTTTTGAGAGGGTGTCCAAGTACTGTCATTTTGGATCATTCCTGTTTTCCAGGGTGTTGCTGAAGTGTCATTTTAACGGTAAAATATGCACTTCACCATCGCCATATTTTTTTGCCAGACCTTCAATATTCCGCCCTCCGAACATTTCAGCCATGGATTCGATTGTCTGTTGATTCGGCAAAAGCTTGTCGGCCCCTGCCCGGCTTTCTTCAATATTCCCGGAAACCATTATAATTATGTTTTCCGGCTGCAGATATTTTTTAGCTGCATTTTGGACATCTTCCACGGTAACTTTTTCATAACCCTCAACATATTTACTATAATAATCCATCGGACGATTATTGAACTCAAGGCTGGCAAAATTTCTTAATATACCCATAGTGCTTGAAAATCTTGACGGCAGGGCGCTTATTCTCGCTGCTTTTACGAAATTAAGGTCTTCTTCACTGATTGTTTCGTTACGGATCTTCTCAATTTCGTTTAACATCAGTTGACAGGCAAAAACTACAGTAGAATTTTTGGTCTGACAGCTGGCTGCAAAGGTTCCCGGATAAAGGATTCCACCGGAAAATCTAGAACCTGTAGAGTAAGCCAATCCGTTATCAGAACGGACAATTTTTGTGATACGTGACGAAAAAGAACCTCCACCCAGAATATAATTCATAATATCCACTGCCGGATAATCGGGATTATCCTGCATTACACCAAGATGACCGATTCTGATAACTCCCTGATTAGGGATAACTTCCGGTTCTATCATATAAACCCCGGCTTTTGCCGATTGTTTAACCTGAGGAATTTTGGGATTCGCTTTTTCCGAATCGTTCCATTTCCCAAAAGTTTCTTCCAGCTTTTCCAGCATCGTATCTTTATCAAAATCTCCTGAAACGATCAATATAGCGTTATTAGCACCCCAATATTTATTATACCAGCTTACCAGATCGTTGCGGACAATACCATTAACCAAACGTTCTGTTCGTTGCGCGGTGATCGGAGAGTCCTGGCCATACACCAATTCGCTAAATGTGCGCCTTCCTACTGAGGATACATTTTTATTGCGATTGCGTATACTGTTGACCGCTCTTTCTTTTGCAAGCCGGATTTTATCATTGGGGAACGCCGGATTGTTAAGAATATCCATCCATATTTTCAAACCTTCATCCAGATGACCTGTATGAATCGAAAGACCGGTTGCGGATACCGACCCGGCCAGAAAGTCTATTCGCTCATTTATTTTTTCGCCGTCCATAGTAGTAGTTCCGCCGGTGCGCATAATACTTGATGTCATACCGGCAATCCCGAGCTTATTTTCCGGTTCCAGGAACGGGCCGGTCCGTATCATCATGGATGCATCAAACCATGGAATTTCATGATCTTCAGCAATATATACAACAAGTCCGTTTGATAAAACTGTACGAAATTCATCAGCTGACGGCGGCGAAAATTCCAGTGGTTGATATTCAAAATCTTCGGGACGGGGTCCATTGTTTTCCGAGCAGGAAAATAATAATGCAGCGATAAAAATAAAAACAATAGTAAACACAATATATTTCTTAGACATTGTTGAATCCTCCATATTTGAGATATTATCTTTCTCTTTCCAAAACACCTGTTACGCTGTGATTTTTAACCAGATAATTTTGAGCCGCTTTTTTCATATTTTCAGTTGTAGCCTCCATACGCTGTTTATACTGATCTTCAAGAAATTCCCATCTGTAGGCGGTTGCCATCCGTACCAAAGCGCTGGCTATTCTGGTCCCTCTTAAACTGCGCAGGAAAGAGGCTTCAACAGAATTTTTTACTTTTTGCAACAGTTCTTCATCAAACGGCCTACGTTTGGCATTTTCAATGAAGGTCCATAGTTCTCTTTCAATATCTTCGGAAGAAATAACGGCCCGGTTTCTTCTTTCTTTCACGCTTGCGCTTATTCTAAAAGAACCATCATACATGCTGTTTGAAGCGGATGCGGAAACCCTGGATGCATGTTCATTTTTCAGGACCATGGTTGTGTACATATCACCTGTTCGGGCACTCATCACTCTTCCTAACATGTATAATGCTGCCACATCATCATGCCATAACGGTGGTATATGAAACATAATCCGGACAGCAGGATTGGTTGCTGCTTTCCCGAACACCCGTTTTTCAATATATGGAGCGTCAAAATCGGGTCCGACCGTACGTCGATAATATTCAACGGACGGTTCTTGGGTCCTGACCCGGGGAGCTTTTCCTTTAGCTTTGATTTTTCCAAAATATTTTTCAACCAAGGCCATTACATGGTCCACATCGATATCCCCGGCCATAACTAGGGTAGCATTATCAGGACGGTAATACTGCTCCCGGTAATCCATCATCTCCTGTTTGGTTACCTTGCTAATATCCGACATCCAGCCTACTACAGACCAGGAATAGGGACTTGCGGCATAAAAAGTCGCATTTAGTTGTTCATTAAAAAAATATCCTGGTCTGTTTTCACTCATGCGGCGTTCCTCGACAATAACATCGCGTTCGGCATAAAATTCCCTGAATACCGGATTTACCATCCTGTCCGCTTCCAGTGCTAAATACAGCTCTATTTTATTTTTCGGTAAAGTCACATAATATTGGGTTAATTCCTTACCGGTTGAAGCGTTGATACCGGTCCCCCCCGCTTCCTGGTATGCTCCCCAAAGTTCCTCACCCAGGATAGTCTCCTCCCTTTGTTTTGCTATAAGCTCGGAGATTTGTGCTTTCCACTCGATGATCTTTTCCTCATCACGACCCTTAACTTTTGATTCCTCTTCGACAATCTTAGCCATGATTTCATCGATTTGGCGGTCGTATTCAAGATCTTTGTCCAGCATTCCCGGTTTTACGCCTATTGAGTAGGATCCTTTAAACATCATATGTTCATGAAAATGGGACATTCCGGTAATTCCGGGCCGTTCATTAACTGATCCGACACGATAAGCAAGAATACACCTGATCACCGGAGCTTGCTGCCTTATAACCATCAGCACTTTAAGCCCGTTATCCAGATTCTTTTCGATTACCTGATCAGTAAGGCTTAATTCCTGAGCGTCTAAAGTGATCATACTGAACAATAGTAACAAAATTGCTGCAAACAACACCCGTGAACTTTTCATGCATACCTCCTGTTAAGCTAATTAATTGGGATAAAAGTTTTCAGATAAAAGTCACTTAATTTTTTATTTAGCATATGTTTAAATAATTTTTTTTAGCTATTTTTTTCCGCTTTGGCTTAATATAAGGAATCTGATTATAAAAAAACTATTTATTCTATCACATGCTGAAAGTTGGCAGCTGAATTCTGACCGCTCAATTTAGATTATTCTACTGTACAACAGAAAACCTAAAATGTCAATAGAAAAGATCCATCTGAACAGCAAATTAGTCTTGTGATAAATAAAATAATAAAATAGTGTTAATATTTTTACAAAAAGAAACGAAAATAATATAAGAGATTTGTTGCTCCGGAAAACAGTAGAGTAAAAATCAAAATGGGGAAAGATATTTTTAATTACTATAAAGGGGAATTTTAAAATGAACGCTGTACAACAACCTGATATATTAAATATCGTCAATCAGATCCATAGTTTACCTACCTTGCCGACCATCGTTGAGAATGTGATCACCATGATTGACGATCCCAAAACATCCTCTGATAGTTTAGCAAAAACAATTAGTTCGGACGCACCAATAGTCAGTAAAATTCTTAAGCTCGTGAATTCCGCATATTACGGTCTGCCCAAAAAAATATCCACCTTAACACAGGCGACTGTTCTTCTCGGTTTTAATACTATAAAAAATTTGGTATTAACAGCTTCTGTTTTTGCTATTTTCAGCCACAAGAATAACGGTAATACTGCTCGGTTTGACCGTGAAAAATTCTGGGAACATTCCCTTGGATGTGCCGTTGCCAGCAAGGTATTATCTAAAAGAATCTGTTTAGGTTTGCCGGAAGAAGGATTTATTGCCGGTTTAGTACATGATATAGGAAAAATTGTGATCGACGAATTTTTGCATAAGGATTTTGAACAGATCCTGAATAACATAAAAGAGAAAAATATTTCTATTCGGGAGGCAGAAAATGAGGTTTTAGGAGTTGATCATACCCAAATTGGTAAGTGGTTATGTGACAAATGGAATTTCCCATTACATATTCAGGATTCTGTTGAATACCACCATTCACTGAAATTTTGTCCGGATAATCGCAAAATGGTAGCCATCGTCCATACTGCCGATGTAATCATCAAATCGGAGAATATTGGCTCCAGCGGAGACAATCAAATACCGGATATCGATCCGTTAAGCTTGGAAATATTAAATATTACCAGAGATGATTTAAGTGAAATAATCCATGAGGTTCGGGAAGATTTTGAAAAAGCTTTTATTTTTTTGAGACTCAATAAATAGAAGATAAATGTACATTATCGATCTACAAATATATTTTAAGGATAAAAAGTCATGGAAGCTGTAGTACAATTATCAAAAAAACGATCTAATACTGATGATTACCAGAATCGCTTAAGGGCTACCCATGAAGAATACAAAAACACCTTTTTCCTTTCCAGACAAATGAACGAAACCCGAAACGAAAAAGAAATTTTGCAGCGGTTGGGTAATATTCTGGAGGAGAGGATCCATTATTCCGCATTGGCTTTACATTTAAAAGAAAAATTCGGCAGTGATTTTTATTTTCTTAACGGACAGAACCTGAATGAAAAATTAAAGAAACAAATTCGCCAGCTCCAGCGGTCCGGTTATTTTGAATGGGTTTGTAAATTTGGCCGATGTTCTATTGTAGCCGGTGAAAATAGTAAAGATCCTAACCATTCCACCGTTTTGGTGCCACTGCTATCCGGGAAACAGGAAATTGGAGTATTAGTTATTGTTCTCAATCTCCACTCCCATGAACTGACGACCCGGGAATCGGACCTTCTTTCGTTGCTGGGAACTCAAGCCGCCCAAGCGATAGAAAATTCCTACCACTACCAGGAAATGTCTTTAAAAAATCATGCGATTTCTAATATCAAGATTTTTTTGGAAAATTCTCTGGAAAGTATGTCCGACGGCTTTTTTGCAATTGACCGCGAAAACAAGATTTCTCTTTTTAATTCAGCAGCCGGCAATATTTTAGGAGTAAGCGTATCCAAAGCAATTGGCTGCGAGATCCATCAATTGTTTACCTCCGAATTTGTAAAATTTTTTGATCATGCCCTGGAAGTGACAAACATGACCGGAAATTATGAGGATGAATTAAATTATCAAAATCCTGTTTCCCAGAAAACTTTTCCCGTCAGTGTCAGGCTTTCCATCCTGAAAAACGAATTGGGCAGGCCTATTGGTGTGATCACTGTTTGTCAAGATATTTCAGAGCAAAAAGAGCTGATACATCTGCGCAGGTTAGAACAGTTAAAACATGAATTCATCTCATCTATATCCCATGAATTGCGGACACCCCTCTCTATTATCAAATCTTTTGCCGAAATTTTGATTAATCCTGATAAAGATTTATCGGCACAAAAAAAATTCTTGGAAATAATAGTAAAAGAAGCTAATCATTTAACCGGGATTATAGATGATGTTATCGATTTGAGCAGTTTGAGTCAATATGAAATAATTCCGGATCTGGAATCTGTCAATATCCTGCAGGCTTTCGAAATAGCAATAGAATCAATAGGAACTTTAATAAATTCAAAAAACATTAAAATAGTTAAAAAATTAGATGCTGACTGTTATATGGTAAAAGCAAATTTTAACCGTTTGGTTCAGGTGTTTGTCAATCTGTTAAAAAATAGTATCAATTTCAGTCCGGAAGGTGGTGCTATAGAGGTTTGGTCAGAGTCACTCAAAGGAAGACGGACGCTGGATAAAAACAATTATCTTAAAGTTTCAGTCACAGATTATGGCATAGGCATTCCAAAAAAATATCAAAAGATTATATTTGAAAAATTCAAACAGATCTGTCCTGATCCTGCGACCAAACCTGAAGGAAACGGACTTGGATTATCAATCTGTAAAACCATCATTGAAAAATTAAACGGTAATATCTGGGTTGAGAGTGTTGAAAAAAAGGGAAGCACGTTTTATTTTACTATACCCATGGTTAAAACGGACTTAGAAGAGCTCTGATTATTGTATTACCGCCATAAACTTACTGTTTTAGCAAAGTACTTGTCAACCATTTATAGGACGCGACACCCATGTCAAGTGCCCAGTTAAATGATGAACCTGATATCAAATCGAATCCGATCGTTTCAAAATAATTCTCGCCAATTTCCATCAACCTGATTTTTGTTTTTATTTGATCGATCTGCGCAGGTTTTGTAATCCAGGACCTGCCAATAATATGTTTTGATGCGCCGATACTCAGGATATCAGGATTATTTTGTAGTGCATTTTTATATATAAAGTAGTTTTTTTCAAACTTGTTCCTGCCTTTTAATATCATGGCAGGTTTTAACGAACTGACATAAAATGCCGGATATGCCCCAGCTCCAACGCAGGTAAACAGCATTAACACTGCTAAAAACAGTATTAATCCGAGATTATTCTGATAGTCTAATAACAGAGAGACATCCGGCCACAGGTTATTGTAAAAAGGAACTACGAGGTAGGCCAGTGCTATGCCGGCAAAAAGTGCGAAGGACCCTTCGCCCCTACTGAGACGGAGAAATATTTTTAAACAGCTATAACATCCTATAATAATAACATGTTATAACATATTTTCGCTTTATGTACTTTTTATTTTGACTCTTTACCGATTAATACAATAATTTATTTTATATATGACTGCACACCTAATCAAAAGTTAGGCTAATTTTTAGCTGAACCTGGAAAGTAAAACACAGAGATATATGGAAAAAATATTTGAAATTATCAGCGATAAATGGGATTCAAACGAAAACGAAACGCTGCAGGCAATATTAAACAGTATTGCAGAAGGTGTGATTGTTGCCGATATAAATGGGAAATTTTTGTTTTTTAATCCGGCTGCCGGAAAAATCCTGGGAATAGGATTAAAAGATGTAACTCCTGTTGAATGGACCTCAGTTTATGGTTGTTACTTTCCCGATAAAATCACTCCTTATCCCCCCGAACAATTACCTTTAGCCCGGACTATCAGAAATGAAGAGGTCAGAGATGAATTAATTTTCATAAAAAATCCACAGCGGCCAAAGGGAGTTTATATTAATGTCTCAGCATGCCCTTTAAAGGAAACAAACGGAACTGTTTGTGGGGGTACTGTAATCTTTCGGGATATCACTGAAAGTAAGCAGACAGAATTAGAGCTTAGAAAACTATCCAGTGCAATACAACAAACTGCAGACAGCGTTGTTATCACAGATAAACAAGGTATTATCGAGTATGTAAATCCGGCATTTGAACAAACAACCGGCTACAGCCGTGATCAGGTTATGGGGAAAACACCAAAAATATTAAAATCAGGAAACCCGCTCGTTTTCCAAAAACCGGAGTCAGAAAGACGATATCACTACCGTTATCTGTAAGGTAAACCGGAATAATTTTGTCGGTTTATCAAAAAACAGCAAATAGCGGGATAACATAAAAATTTCAGCTGCATTAATGTGATATAAAAATGAAAGATTAACACCGGATAACGCATCATAGCTCAGGTAGATAGACTATAGACATTTAGGGTGATATGATGTAGGCTGTAGGCATTTAGGTAAAGATAGGCTGTAGAAGAGATAGGTTGTCGGTTGATAGACTGTAGCTATCGATTCGAGCTATTACGTAAAACCTAATAACCTACGGCCTAAACACCTACAGCCTAAACAACCTAAGTAATTACATTCAATTTACCATAAATATCAAGAGATTACCTTGGCTTGTATCGTCCTTAAATTTTTATTGGCTCGTTGGATATATTCGCTATATGGATTTTGCCGAATCAGTTTTTCCAACTTTACCTTTGCATTTTCAAAATCACCGACTTTTATATAACTGACTCCGGCCATAATTAATGCATCATCCAATTTATGGGAACTGGGAATTTCTTCAACCCGTGAAAAGGCTTTAATCGCCTCCGAATAATTATTCATGCCAAAATAACTTTCACCGATCCAGTAGTGAAAATTGCTGATTAAAGGATGTTCAGAAAATTTGATAGTCAAATCCGTCAGCTCATTAATTGCCGCCTGGTAATTTCGAGCATTAAATTGTTGTAAAGCATTTTTATATAGTTGAGTTACCTGTTCGATTGTATAAATAGCTAAAGGTTTATGCAATTCTTGTTGATCTCTATTTTTTCTGAATTCTGCAATCTGAACTTCTAAATTCTGAATTCTACTCAATCTGATTTTCACATTTTCTTTTAATTCTTCAATCTCGGCTTCTCTCTTTTTAAATTCAGTATGAAGATTTGAGATTGTCGTGTTAATCTGAACCAGTTCCAGACGACGGTCCTCTTCCTTTTGGGCGATAATTCTGTTCTTTTCCAGCAGTTCTTTTCTTCTAAACTCCTGAGGAGAGTCGTTAAAATAGTATGTCATTCCGGATTGAAAGCTGATATAGGCATCCTTTAAACCTTTATTAACGCCATTAAAATCATCTCCGGTAGTGTATCTGATATCTGTGGTTACCATAAATGACCATTTTGAATTAACAGGAACAGACATTCCTCCGCCGCCGATAAATAATCCGTCATAAAAAATCGGTGAGCCGTTTGTTTTGAAGCCCATGGCTCCTAGTCCAACATGGAGAAAAGGATTTACTGATGATTTCGGCAGCAACAAATAATGAAGGTTTAATTCCACCGGTACGAAAGATGTGTTTAGAGCCTTACTAATCTGATCTGTTCTAAAAACACCAAATTTGCCAAATCCCACTTGAAGTTTAAGATCAAATTTGGGTGAAAAATGAAGGAGCCCGTATATTCCCGAATTAATACCTATTTTAGAATCAAATATCCTGGAATCACCAAAAAAGACATTTCCCCCTATGTTCCCACCCATTCCCAAAATTTTTTTTTGGGCATTCGCAGTGACAGCAAGGCATGTAATCAGTAAGACTAAAAAGATAACACGTTTCATGACAAAGCTCCTGCCGGATTGCCAGCATTTTGTTTTTAGTTATAGTTAAAATTCCTTTTTTGCCTATAATAATAGCAAAACTATTTGTTACTACCGTATTATCGACACAACTTTATAAATAATCAAATAACTGATTTTAAATAATCCTGTTCAGCCGGTCAAAAAACAAAAGCGCTGAATAGAGGTGCTCCGGCTCCCCAGCCTTCTATTACTCATCTACTCCATAAAACAAATCAAAAAACCTATTTCAGTTTTGAGACTTACCGCCCGGTCAACTGCTGACGGGGAGACTTCGAAGCTGAGAAGTTACAACTAAATTATAACTTTTCAATCTTAATCATCTTATTGTCCCATATCCTGTTAATCAACAAAGAATGTTGAGGAAAGAATCTACTTCGAGCAAGCTTGAAGATAGACTTTTCTGCCAGAGCACGGCAGACTAGAATGGCCAAATATTTCTTTTATTACATCGATTATTCAGACTACAATTTCACCGTTGCCATCGATTCTCGGCACGCCTTTCCACAGTTCAGCGTGGACTTTCTGCAGATCGCTGAGGGCGGCCAGTCCTGTTTTTGTCAGGTTATAAAATTTTTTGCGGCGGCCGCCCCGCTCCGGGGTTGATTCACCAAAGCGGATTTCCGTGTAAGCCATTTTTGTAATTCTGTCTAACGGTACATAAATAGCACCTACGGTCCATTCTTTTCCACTGTTCCGGGACAGATATTCCCGAATAGTAACCAGGTAGGCATTGTCCTGGAGATGCCAGATAGCAAGCATCACCTGTTCTTCAGGACGGGATAAAAGTTTCATAGTTGATTCCTAATACTTCTATGGTATTTTCAAAGACTTTTCTTATTTATTTGTTCAAAGTAACTTTTCAGCCGTTGGCTTGAAAGCGGTCAGCTATCAGCATTCAGCGGTCAGCAAAAGCCGGCCTGCCCGTTATTTACAGACAGGGAATCATCCAATATTACAATATTCCATCATTCCAATATTCCATCACTCCAGGGTAAGAGCAAAGCTGATTGTTTATTCATATTTTAAAGCATCAACCGGATTGGTCAGGGCGGCTTTTATAGCCTGAAAACTGATTGTAACCAGGGCTATAATAAGCGCTGCCGCTGCGGCTAGAACAAAAATACCCGGACTTAAATTAACCGGATAAGCAAAATTTTGCAGCCATTTGTTCATAAAAAGATAAGCAACAGGCCAGGCTATAATATTTGCTAAAACTACCAGCAGGGCAAATTCTCTTGATAACAATAATATAATGCTGTTCAAAGAAGCGCCCATAACTTTACGGATTCCTATCTCTTTAGTCTTTTGTTCAGCCATAAAAGAAGCCAGACCGAATAATCCGAGACAACCGATAAGTATTGCCAATCCGGCGAATACACCCAGCAATTTACCCAGTTTTTGTTCCTTTTGGTAAATTTTCTCGAACCGCTGATCTAAAAACGAATATTCAAACAGTTGTCCCGGTGCAAAAGAACCCCATTTTTCCCGGGCAATATTTATTATTCCGGCTACATCTTCGGCTTTTATCCTAAACGAGACGTATTGATTGCTTTTTCTTAAATACATCAGGAGGGGAGAAATTCTGTTTTTTAATGACTCGAAATGAAAATTTTCAACAACACCAATAACGGTATAGTTTATACTTTCTCCCGTTGGATTCATTCTACTCACCCTTTTGCCCAGGGGTTGGTCCCATTCAAATTGCTCTACGGTTGCGCGGTTTATAATGACTGCGGAGCTATCTGTAGAAAAATCCCTGGAGAAATCTCTTCCTTCGGATATCTCCATTGCCATTGTTTTTATATAATCGAAATCCACACTCCAGCACTGCATTGATGTGGATTTTTTAGTATCGATTATGCCCTCCGGAAAAACTGCCGTGCTGTTCCTGAACGATGGTACCGGCAGATAGCTTGAGATTGTCCCGTTGACAACCAGGGTATTTTTTAACATTTCATTTTTAAAAGTTTCAGCCTGTTTGTCTAATAAGTAAGCATTATCGATGATAAGTAATTGTTCTTTATTAAATCCGATCTTTTTATTGCTGATATAATTTAGCTGTTTGACAACTACTATTGTGGCAATTATCAAAATAATCGAAGCTGAAAACTGGAGCACTACCAGTCCCCTGCGCAGTAAACCGTTTTTAGCGGTAGATTTTTGTTTCCCTTTTAAAACATTTACCGGCTGGAAGGATGAGATATAAAAAGCCGGATAAAGTCCCGAAATCAAACCTGCCGCTATGACTACAAATATTATTGAAAATAACATGGCGCTATTATTCAAAGAAGACATGGTTAGTGATTTTCCTGCCAAATCATTAAAATAAGGCAGGCCAAATTTAACTAAAACCAGACCGATTATTAGCGCAATAATGCTCATCATTGATGATTCAAGCAAAAATTGCCTTATTAATTGTCCCCGAAAAGAACCGAGTACTTTTCTGATTCCAACTTCATTTGCCCTTCCCGCTGACCGTGCGGTAGAAAGATTCATAAAATTGATACAGGCAATAAGCAGAATCAGGAAAGCGATAGCGGATAAAATATATACATACCTGATGTCGCTATTTGGCGCAAATTCTCCGGTCAGATCTGAGGTTAGATGGATATCCAGCAAAGGTTGTAAATAATAGCCTGCCCTTCCATCGCCTTTTGTTATAAAATCGTTCAAATTTATGCCAAACAAACGTTCTAGTTCGGGTCCCATATATTTTTCAAGCAAGGCTGGAAATTTTGACTCTAATTGGCCGGCTTGGGCATTTTTATGTAGCAATATATACGTAGTAAAATTGTTATTAAGCCATGTTTGTTCTCTGCTTTCTTCCAGACTGGCAACTGACGCAAAAATGTCAAATATAAAATGAGAATTTTGCGGAATATGATCGAAAACACCCGAAACTATATAATCGTCTTTGTTGTCAAATATTAAAGTTTTGCCGATTGGTTCAGCGGATCCAAAATATTTCTCCGCAATTTTTTTACTTATGATGATTGTATTTGGTGAGGATAAAGCAGTTTTTTGATCTCCGGTTAGCAGCGGAATCGTAAAAACATCAAAAAGTGATGAATCTGCAAAAATAATATTTTCCTCTTTAAAACTTGATTCCTGGTATTTAATAATAAAACTACCAAAATTTCTAAATCTTACCGCATCCTGGACTTCCGGAAACTCATCGATCAAAACATTTGCCAACGGCGCAC
>SDBT01008377.1_pt1 | contig 16902 bp, 16 predicted proteins | sample 2277101 | NCBI WGS metagenome assembly SDBT01 (sample SAMN10404973, study PRJNA504765) | marine sediment metagenome | isolation source: marine sediment core GS10_PC15, 103 cmbsf | place: Arctic Ocean: Southern Knipovich Ridge | collected 2010
AATGGTAGATTTTGGTCCGAGGCAAGGCCGCACAAGGGTTTTCGCCGCAGGCGTAGCAGGGCTACGTCGAGGACGGAAGCCCGCGGAGAACGCCGCATCGGGCCAAAATATGCCATTTATGGACGGACACTCACTAGTAACTTCCCACAACCTTCACATAGTCGGTGTTTTCCTCAAGGGAATTAAGTATGGGTCTGAACGATTCAGACTCAGCATCTGTCTCAATGTCCACGTAGAACATATACTCCCATGGTTTTCCATGGATGGGGCGCGATTCCAGCTTCACTATATTGATACCGTTTTCGGCAAACACCTTCAATGTCTCAAACAGCGCTCCCGGTCGATTTCCTGTTGAGTAGATCAGAGACGATTTGCGACGCGGCCCGTTTCCGAGCGGCTCAGTGCCTATGACCACAAATCTGGTAAAGTTTCTAGGGTTGGTCTCAATGCCCTCCTCCATTATCTCCATCCCGTGAATCTCAGCTGCCCCTTTGCTGGCAATGGCCACGTCGGCTATATCTCCCTTTTCTTTTACATGTTTCACGGCCCCGGCCGTGTCCTTGGCTAAGACCAGTTCCCATCCCTCATAGCGGTCCAGGAACTGGCGACACTGCTGAAACACCTGCGGATGGGAAAAGACACGCTTTGTCGTTTCAATCCTGGCACCCGGGTGGCCGATCAAGTGGTGCATAATACGAAGCATAATCTCGCCGATAATCCTTAAGTCGAATTCCAGGAGAAGATCATAGTTTTCATGGATACTGCCGGTGAGTGAATTCTCCAATGGCACCACACCAAAATCTACACTCCCATCCTTGACTGCCTCAAAAATCCCCCTGAATGAAGACATGGACACTGCCGTCACCTTGTCTCCAAAATACTGTGTGCACGCCCTGTGGCTGAAGGTCCCAATCTCTCCCAAAAAACCAGCGCTTCTGCTGTCATTGCCTTTGGTGGCGCTCATGTGATCAACAGCCGCGGCTTTGTCAAGGTGGCTAAAATCCAGTTGCTTTTCTACAACCGGTGCGATCACGTATATATCACGCATCAGTTGTCCAAACTGTTTGGGGTAAAGGCTCTGAGGGCCATCAGAAAGGGCCTTTTCCGGTTCGTGGTGCACCTCGATCATCAAGCCGTCTGCCCCTGCAGCCACCGCAGCCCTGGCCATGGGACTGACCTTTTCACGCATGCCCGTGGCGTGGCTCGGATCGATAATCACCGGCAGATGGGTCAGTTTCTTGATGACCGGTATGGCAGATAGATCAAGGGTATTGCGGGTGTAGGGTTCAAAGGTGCGAATACCCCGCTCGCAAAGCACTACGTTGTCATTCCCCTCGCTCAAGATATACTCGGCAGACATAAGCCATTCTTCAATGGTGGCTGAAAGGCCTCTCTTTAGTAGCACCGGTTTTCCCATACGTCCCACGCACTTTAAGAGCTCAAAGTTCTGCATGTTCCGTGCTCCGATCTGCACGACATCTACATACTTCATCATCACGTCCGCTTGGACAGGTGAAGTGATTTCAGTCACAACCCTTAGCCCAACCTCCTCTCTCACCTCGGCCATGATCTTTAGACCCTCTTCTCCAAGGCCTTGGAAGGAATAAGGCGAGGATCTGGGCTTAAACGCCCCTCCACGAAACAGCACTGCCCCATACCTTCTGACCTCACGTGCAGTAGCCAGGGCCTGATCCCTGCTTTCGATCGCACAAGGCCCTGCTATGACTACGATGTGGTCCCCCCCAATCACAACATCGCCCACCTGAACCAGTGAGTCTTCAGGATGCATCTCTCGGCTCACCAGTTTGTAAGAGGTGGAAATGGGTATCGCCCTTGCTACTCCCGGCAGCTGAGCGAAAAGATCAGGGTCCTGGCCTGGTTTGCCAATAGCCCCTATGACACGTTGCCCGGAGTCTGAGAACTCCCGCACAATACAGCCCTGCGTGCGCAGCATGTTCAGGACATGGCTTTTTTGCTCCTTTGTTATCTCCTTTTCAAGTACTAGAATCATGGTCATACCTCCTTAAAAAGAAAAGCCCCGAGAAGTTCTTCTCGGGGCTTTCGGCCTTTGGAAATCTCTAGGCCCCGAGTAGACCCGTCTTTGGTCCACCCGAGGTGCTTAAGTCTTGGAATCAGACAACCGGGTGGACGCTTCTAAAGATGAAAAAGAAGCGTCCCCAAAAAAACAACAATCGACTGTCAACATTCGCGAACATCAACGTCGTCTCTCCAACTGTTCAATTTATTGTTACGCTACTCCACAACGTGTGACCATGTCAAGCACAAATTTCCCGTGCAGCTCGTTGGGCTTGAAACATTTTGACCTGATCCTGCTAGATTTGAAGATGCCCGGCGAAGAACGGCCGTGACACCGAAATCATCATCCAAAGCCCCTGAACATCACCCCCCATTCTTTCTGCTCACACTTTTGCCCCACGTGCCGATACAAAGAAAAAGTCCAGCGCGAAGGGAGCCTGCCATGCGACCGACCAAAAATCAAGATCGTAGAAAGGATCCAAGAAAACCCTGCCGCTTAGCCGTGAGCGGCTTTGATAAAGGTTCTGCCTTCAAAGGGTTTGCTAAGAACATAAGTCGCGGGGGAGCGTTTATCGAAACTTCGCACGCTTTCGCTATCAACGAAGATGTCTTTCTAAGCTTTTTCGATGGGGATAAAACCAAAGTCATCGGCAAAGTAGCCTGGACCGCCTCAGACGGGGCTGGCATAGCCTTCAAGGGTACGCCCCAACGCCTGGCAACGGAGATAGAGAGGCTTGTCCCCTACTTAACATAACGTCTCGGAATTTCTACAACTTGTTCAACATGTAAGGATTTGGTGAGGCCAGATTTTCTGCCTCACACGTGCAATAATGGATACGCAGTAAATCTTCGCCACTCCCGCTACCCCCCAACCGCCCTCTTGCTCTATTCATTCAAGGTAGCATCTCTTTTGATTGGCACACGACATGATGCGGCCCAGAAATGGGAACTTTTTTACACTTTAAGGCGGTATTCTTCCACTATATGCACGGCAAGTGTGAATTTATTTACACTATTTCGCCACGGCCTTCCCTCGGCTAACCATCCAGCATTCTTGCAATATCTTGCCATGAGACGGTTTGGCATAGTGCTTGATGATGGATTAGTTCGGGGGTTCTGCTGTGCTGACAGCTCGTGTAAGAAAACTCATACAGCCTCAATTTCCGCACTTGATATCGTTGGCTCTATACGTATGCCTGTCTTTGGTGCCTCTCTCCCAGAATGCCCTTGCATTTGATTCTAAAGATGTCGCCGCTATAGGTGCCGCGTTCACAACCCATGTGCTCCTCCACGAAACGGGTCATCAGGTGGTAGGGCACAGCGTGGGGGCTTCTCCCGAAATGAGCCTTTTCACCAAGAAGGATGGCAAATTCTATTCTGGACTGTCCACCTATGAGAACATACCCAAGGAATCAAAATTGTCCTGTGCAGCTGGCGGGGAGTGGATGGCAGGCTACACATTTGAATATGCCCTGCAATCCTATCACCGCAAACCAACCACCTATAACAAGGCCCTGATATTTTTCGGGTGCACGGATTTTCTTGTGTACACGCTTCGGACAAACTATCTGGATCAAGATAATGACACGTACGACCCAAACGTCATCCGTGCAGAAACCGGTTCCAGCAAGGAGGTGCTCTTGGGTCTGGTCATGGCAAGATCTTTCTTGAACACTTACAGGGTCATGAATCCGGACGCCAACTGCGCCCCTATGATATGGTTGGACAAAAACAGCGCGGCGCTTTTGCTGCGGTTCTCTTTTTGAACAACGAAAAACGATTGACAACTATGCCGTCGGGTGATAATAGGGCGAATATCGTTTTTGACAGGTGAATATGTTGAACGTGGCAAAGGAATCGGCAAATAGTTGTTGGTACTGGTGGTGGCGCAAAGGCCGTGAGGTGTGCCCACCCAGCTAGCATTACACGAGCAAAAGCATAAGCCGTGGGGCACCTCAAAGGCCCGCGGCTTTTTTTGTTTCGGACTTTTGACGAGACCAAGAGAGTTGTATAATGCCAGACAAAATGCATCCTTCAAAAGATCTTTTCTTGAAACTGACGACAGAGTCGAACCTGATCCCCGTGTTTCGAGAAATCCTTGCAGACACGGAAACCCCTATTGGTGTGTTCAGGAAGTTGGGTGGAGCCCCATACTGCTTCCTTCTTGAAAGTGTGCAGGGCGGTGAGAAGTGGGCCCGTTATAGTTTTATGGGCATCGAACCTCTGGCCACATTCAAAAGCAAGGGCACTCACGTGAGCGTTGAGGCAGGCGCGGAGCGCCAGGAGTATGATGTTGAGGACCCTGTTCGTTTTCTTGAGACACAACTTGCCGCCTTTCGGCCCGCCCGGGTCCAAGGCCTACCCCGATTTTTCGGGGGCGCAGTAGGCTACCTGGCATATGAGACAGTCTCGTTTTTCGAGCCCATTGCAGACAAGCTCGCTGACGACCTCGATCTTCCTGACACCTGGTTTATGGTTCCCAGGGTGGTGCTTATCTTCGATAGTCTGAAGCAGTCGATAAAGATCGTCGTCAATGTCCACCTCAATTCAGACGATGACCCCGAACGGTGCTACGCCCAAGCCTCAGACAGCATCAGCGGCATTATTGATCGGATAAAGGAACCAGCCCCGGTCACAACACGAACAGACCACAGGCCCGCGTCCGGCCATATTGAAAACAAGATGTCTCAGGCACATTTTGAATCCATTGTGTCTAAGGCAAAAGAGTACATCCGCCAGGGAGAGATCATTCAAGTGGTGCTGTCTCAAGGTTTTAAGACCGAAAACGCTGCACAGCCTTTTGACGTGTACCGTGCCCTCCGGCTGATCAATCCCTCCCCCTATCTTTTCTACCTTCAGTTTGACGGTGCGTCTCTGCTTGGTTCTTCCCCGGAGGTAATGGTCCGGCTGGAAGAAAAGCGGATTACTTTGAGGCCCATAGCAGGTACAAGGCCCAGGGGCAAGACCGAGGATGAGGACCAAGGCCTGCAAACCGAGCTTTTGGCCGATCCAAAAGAGAGGGCCGAGCACGTGATGCTGGTGGATCTAGCCAGAAACGACGCGGGTCGAGTGGCAGAATACGGCACAGTGAAGGTGAACGAGTTAATGCTGGTTGAGCGTTACTCGCACGTAATGCACATTGTGTCAAACGTTGAAGGGATCTTGCGGGAAGGGCTAAACAGTTTTGACGTGCTGCGCGCATCTTTTCCTGCCGGCACTGTATCTGGTGCACCCAAGGTGCGTGCCATGGAGATTATTCACGAACTCGAGTCGCATCGCCGTGGCCCGTATGCAGGAGCTGTGGGGTATTTTGGTTTTGATGGCAACATGGATCTTGCAATCACGATAAGGTCTATCGTAATCAAAGGGGAAAAGGCCTTTATCCAGGCAGGCGCCGGCATCGTAGCCGACTCTGTACCTGCAAAGGAATATGAGGAAACCCTGCACAAGGCCAAGGCACTCTTTTCAGCCGTTAGAACGGCTGCTGAAGGATTGGATTAGTAAAATGATACTCATGATCGACAACTACGATTCCTTCACCTATAACATTGTACAGGCATTCGGCAAACTTGGTGAGACCATTCAGGTCTTTAGAAACGATGCTATTTCTATGGACGATCTGCGAGCACTCAGGCCGGAAAGGCTCGTTATATCTCCGGGGCCGGGTGTGCCTGCAAGAGCCGGGATTACGCTTTCGGCCATCCGTCATTTTACTGAGACCGTGCCTATCCTTGGCGTGTGCCTGGGGCATCAGGCCATCGCAGAGGCCTTTGGCGGCAAGGTGGTACCGGCAAAACGCCTGATGCACGGCAAGGTGTCTGCCATCTATCACGACGGCAAGGGCTGCTACAGGGGTCTTCGGCAGCCCTTTGAGGCCACTCGTTACCACTCCCTGGTAGTGGATCGCACCTCCTTGCCTGACTCTTTTAGGATAGTCTCTGAAACAAAACAGGGAGAGATCATGGGAATCAGGCACAAGGAGCTTCCCATAGAAGGGGTGCAGTTTCACCCCGAATCGCTTCTGACCGACGAGGGTGAAAAGCTCTTGTACAACTTTTTGCACCAGTAAGGATAGCGATCAGCTGTCAGCTTGTCAGCAATCAAACATCGGGTATCCGGCATCAGGCATCAAACCAATTACGACTGACAAATGACCAATGACAAGTGACAACTGACCAACACAGGAGGCAACCATGATTAAGGAGGCAATCCGAGAGGTGGTCGAAGGCAAAGATCTATCTGAAGAAGACATGATTACCGTCATGGATGAGATCATGGAGGGAAAGACAACAGACGCTCAGATCGGAGCATTCATAACAGCCCTGCGCATGAAGGGGGAAACCATCGCCGAAATCACCGGCGCGGCCAAGGTCATGCGTGCCAAGGCAACACCCATCCGAGTCCGAGAGATGATGATCAGTGTTGACAGGGATGAGATCGATGTGGACGAGGAAACTGTTGTGGATACTTGCGGCACAGGGGGAGACGGAACCAACACCTTTAACGTTTCAACGACAACGGCCCTTGTGGTTGCCGGCGGGGGAATCAAGGTGGCCAAGCACGGAAACCGAAGCGTGTCCAGTCAGTGCGGCAGTGCCGATGTCCTTGAGGCACTGGGTGTGAACCTGGATGTGTCTCCTGATTGGGTCGAGGCCTGTATCGGCCAGATCGGCATCGGATTTCTATATGCCCCTAAGCTTCACGGCGCCATGAAGTTTGCCATTGGACCAAGACGTGAGATAGGCGTTCGATCAATATTCAATATCCTTGGCCCGCTGACCAATCCGGCAGGAGCCAATGTGCAGATTCTGGGCGTGTACGACCCCCAGCTTACTTCCGTGATGGCAAAGGTCCTGCAGCGCCTGGGCAGTGCAAGTGCGCTGGTAGTATTTGGAGAAGGGAGCTTTGATGAAATCAGCATTGTGGGACCCACCCAAGTGAGCGAGCTGCGAGACGGAAAAATCCGCGACTACAAGATAGCGCCGGAAGACTTTGGGATGTCTCGGGCTGACATCGCAGATATTAGGGGGGGAGATTCAGGACACAACGCAGCCATTATTAGAAAAATCCTTGGTGGTCAACCCGGGCCCAAGCGTGACATGGTCCTCCTGAACGCCGGGGCCACCTTTTATGCAGCCAAGAAGGCCCCTGACATTTCTGGCGGCATCAAAATCGCAGCCGAAAGCATTGACTCGGGTGCCGCAAAACAAAAACTCGACCAGCTCATAAGAATGACCAACCAGTTTGACAAATGATCCTGGATGAAATTGTAGCTCACAAGAAGCTGGAGCTTGAATCCGCAAAAAGGGCCACACCCCTTGCTGCCCTGAAAGAACGCATGGCCAGGGCCCGAATTCCACGCGGGTTTGAGCATGCACTCACACAACCTAAAGACATTTCCTTGATTGCCGAGATCAAGAAGGCATCTCCGTCTGCCGGCGTAATTCGCAATGGCTTTGATCCTGTTGAGATCGGAAGAATCTACGAACGCTCCGGCGCCGCCGCCATTTCTGTACTCACCGATGAGCACTTCTTTGGCGGACATCTTGCCAGCTTGGACAAGGTTAGGAGCGCCGTCACCGTTCCGGTATTGCGCAAGGACTTCATCATAGACGAATACCAACTCTATGAATCTAGTGCCTTTGGGGCAGATGCAGTCTTGCTGATCGTAGCCATCCTTTCAGACCAAGAGCTCAAGGATTTTCTTGCCCTTTTGAACGAGCTTGGAATGGGCGCCCTGGTGGAGGTGCACACGCACCAAGAGCGGGACCGAGCCCTTGGGGCAGGCGCCAGGATAATCGGAATCAACAACCGTGATCTGAGGACCTTTGAAGTGGACCTTGCCACAACCATGCAGCTTGCATCTGACCTGCCACAAGGTATCCCGTGCGTGAGTGAAAGTGGCATCAAGACACATGAAGATATCCAGCGCCTCCGAGAGGCAGGCGTTGATGCGGCGCTAATAGGCACTGCCTTTATGGCAGCAGAAGATATCTCAGCAAAGATAGAGGAGCTTTTCCACTGAACCCACTACCAAGAATCAAAATCTGCGGCGTCACCCGCGAGGCTGACGGCCGGTTTGCTGCCGGCCTGGGCGTTGACGCGGTGGGATTTATCCTGGCTGAGAGTCCCAGAAGAATCAAACCGGACAAAGTGCAAGAGATAAGTGCCCTGTTGCCACCCTTTGTGACTACCGTGGGGGTGTTTGTTGATGAAGATCTGGATTCTGTGCGCCAAATAGCCGCATTGTGCAGACTGGACTGTGTTCAGCTTCACGGAAATGAGCCGCCGGATTACTGCAAGGCCCTGGGCCTTGACGTGCTGAAGGCCATTCGGGTCAAGGACACGCAAACCATCAAGACCATGGCAGACTATGAGGGGTGCGTAAAGGGCTTTGTCCTGGATACCTACGTAAAGGGGCAACATGGGGGCACGGGCAGAACCTTTGACTGGTCCCTTGCCAGGGAAGCAAGAAAATACGGCTCAATCATTCTTTCCGGCGGCCTGACCGCCGAAGATGTGGTAAAAGCCGTCAGCGAAGTCAGGCCCTATGGCCTGGATGTAAGCAGCGGCGTGGAATCCGCCCCTGGCATCAAGGACCACGAAAAAATGCGCCGCTTTGTGCAACAAGCAAGATTGATGGGGGATAAATCATGACGACAAGCAAAAAAGGCTACTTTGGGGCTTTTGGCGGTCGGTTTGTGCCGGAGACCGTCATGCCGGCCCTTATAGAACTGGATGAAGCATTTCACCGTTACAACAAGGACAAGGAATTTAAGGAGACTTTGTCCGGCTACCTTCGGCACTATGCAGGCCGCCCAACAGCGCTGTATTTTGCTGAGGGACTCACTAGGCATCTCAAAGGGCCCCAGATATATCTGAAGCGGGAGGATTTGACTCACACGGGCGCCCACAAGATCAACAATACAATAGGCCAAGTACTGCTGGCAAAGGCCATGGGAAAACAGCGGATCATTGCCGAAACCGGTGCTGGGCAGCACGGGGTTGCCACAGCCACCGCAGCCACTCTCTTTGGCCTTTCCTGCACCATCTACATGGGAGAAACCGACATTGAGCGCCAGGCCCTAAATGTCATGCGTATGAAACTGTTGGGTGCTGAAATCATAGGCGTGGGTTCAGGGAGTCGTACCCTGAAAGATGCCATTAACGAGGCCCTCAGGGACTGGGTGACCAATATCTCTGATACCCACTATGTCATTGGTTCTGTAGTGGGTCCCCACCCCTACCCTGCCATTGTTCGCGAGTTTCAGTCTGTTATCGGCAAGGAGGCCAGGAAACAGATAAAAAAGGCAGCCGGCCGTTTGCCGGATGTCCTGGTGGCATGTGTGGGAGGAGGAAGCAACGCCATGGGCCTGTTTGCACCGTTCATGGAAGACAGCGTTCGCTTGATCGGCGTAGAGGCTTCAGGCACGGGCTTAGACAGCGGGCATCACTCGGCGACTCTGTCGGCAGGACGTGTAGGAATCCTGCATGGCGCAAAAAGCTATCTCCTTCAAACCGATGACGGACAGATCACAGAAGCCCACTCTGTGGCTCCGGGTCTGGATTACCCGGGTGTAGGGCCGGAACACAGTTTCCTCAAAGAAACCCGTCGAGCAAAGTACGTATCAGTAACAGACGAGGAGGCCCTTGAGGCCTTCCAACTGCTTTCAAAGACGGACGGCATCATACCGGCCCTTGAGAGTGCCCATGCAGTGGCTCACGTGTGCAAGCGTGCTTCGACGTTCCAAAAAAAGGACATCGTATTGATCAACCTCTCAGGCCGTGGAGACAAGGACTTGGATATTGTTGCAAAATTAGTGGAAGGAAAATCATGAATCGGATAGACAGTCTCTTTGAGACACTGAAAGTAAAAGAAAAGACCGCCCTCATGCCGTTTCTTGTGGCCGGCGACCCTACTCTGGACCACACTGCTGAGCTCATTGCAGCTGTTGAGCAAGCCGGTGCAGATATGCTCGAGTTGGGTGTGCCGTTTTCAGACCCCATGGCCGATGGCCCCACGATCCAGGCTGCCAGCCAAAGGGCCCTTGCCTCACGGGTAACCCTGCGCGGCATTCTCAACATGGTCAAAAAGGTAAGAAAACATGTAAGGCTTCCCATCGTCCTTATGACTTACTACAACCCTTTGTATCAATACCCCATGAAAGAGTTTGCCCCCCAAGCAGCCAAAGTAGGGGTCGACGGGATCATTGTGCCCGACCTTCCACCGGAGGAGGCTGACGAGTGGCGTAGCCACGCCGCTCTGGCCGGGCTTCACACAATATTTCTGGTCGCACCCACCAGCCCTCCTAGCCGAATCGAAAAGGCCGATAGCCTTAGCAGGGGGTTTTTGTACTATGTTTCAGTTGCTGGTGTAACAGGGGCCAGGCAAAACCTTCCCAGGGATCTGACCCTTGCCCTGGACCGCACTGCAGACCAGGTGCGCAATCCCCTGGCAGTGGGTTTTGGCGTTGGTTCACCCGCCCAAGTTGCCTCCCTTGCCCCGCATGCCGACGGCATCATTGTGGGAAGCGCCCTGGTCAAGGTGGTTGAGCAGTTTCACGACAGCAGCAGCTTGGTTAAGAAAGTCCAGGGGTTCGTAAGCGAATTGAAACAACCCCTGTTGTAAACGTTTGCCGTGTTTTTTCTTGACATTATGGGCCAAGAGTGAGATACTAAAAACTTGGCGAAAGGACAAAGAAGACATGAAACTCAAAGCTTACACGGACATGGGCACATCTTATTTCGGCTATTATTATTGCTATTTCGGGCCGGTCTGCCCATGGCTTAGAAGGAGGACGGCTAAGCACTAGTTGATCCGAAAAACCTTCAGCCGCGGGCAGGCCGGCCAGCCTGTCCGCGGCTTTTTTTGTTTGTTTCACAGGGGCCGCGGAAGTATAAACTACCGTGGCCTTTTTTGTTTTATATTTGGCGGTCTCGTAAAAAGTCAATAAACAGACGGCTTTGTAAGAAGTTCATATGCAAGGCGCGCGAATCTTGAGGAATGAGGCGTATTTATCGTACGTCGGAATGACGAAAGATGAAGCGCAACGCCGCAGATGGACTTCTTACGAAGCCGTCAGATTTGAGGAAGGAGGATTCTTGAAATGATTATCGTAATGAAGCGAAAGGCAGACCAGGAGGACATCGACAACGTGACTAGTTGGATCGAGTCCGTGGGCTATAATGCCCATGTTTCAAAAGGGGTGGAAAGGACCATTATCGGCGCTGTTGGAGACGAGAGAGGAAAGGTCATGCTGAAGGCCGCAGAGGACATGCCTGGGGTCGAGAAGGTGGTGCCCATCTTGCAGCCCTACAAGCTCGCAAGCCGTGAGGTCAAGGATGGTGACACCGTGATCAAGGTGGGCGACGTGGAGATAGGCGGACCCGGGTTTGTGGTCATAGCAGGGCCGTGTGCAGTGGAAAGCGAGGAGCAACTATTGGAATCTGCTCGCGTGGTGAAAGAGGCCGGCGCTGCAATGCTTAGGGGGGGAGCTTTCAAACCCAGGACTTCGCCCTACAGTTTTCAGGGCCTTGAGGAAGAGGGCTTAAAAATCCTGGCACTGGCGCGGGAAGAGACAGGGCTTCCGGTAGTTACTGAAGTCATGAGCGCCTCTCAGGTGGAGCTCGTTGAAAGCTACGCAGACATGCTGCAAATCGGTGCCAGAAATGTGCAGAACTTTGCCCTACTCAAAGCTGTGGGTCTTGCAAAGAAACCTGTGCTCCTAAAAAGGGGAATGATGACCACACTGGAAGAACTCCTCATGTCTGCCGAATATATCCTGGCCTCGGGCAACAGCCGGGTTATACTGTGCGAGCGCGGGATTCGCACTTTTGAGACAGCCATGCGAAACACACTGGATATTAGCGCGGTACCGGTCTTAAAAGAAAAAACCCACCTGCCGGTTATTGTGGATCCCAGCCACGCCATAGGGAAGTGGAGGTTTGTCTTGCCCCTTGCAAAGGCAGCCGTGGCCGTGGGTGCTGACGGTTTGCTCATAGAAGTGCATCCAGATCCGCAGAAGGCCCTGTCAGACGGACCGCAGTCGCTTAAGCCGGAAAAATTTCGCACTCTCATGGAGGAAATCGAATCCATTGCCAAGATCGTCAAAACAGGGTATGCACAGGGCCATGCAACGCATTAGGATAAATCTTGAAAATCCGCGCACAGATTCCTATGATATCTTTATTGGCCACGGCATCATGGATCGCCTCCGCTCAATCGTAGACGTCGTAGCCGGCGTGGATCGATGCGCCATCATCACGGACTCGGCTGTAAATCCTCTTTACGGCAAAATGGTCATGGAAAAACTGCGTGAGACAGCCCTTCCCGTTGACATCATTGAGATACCTGCGGGTGAGGCCTCAAAATCAATGGACACGGTCCTTGACGTGGCCGGGCAACTGCTCGCGCAAAACATCAGCCGCAGATCCCTTATCATTGCCCTGGGCGGAGGAGTTGTGGGCGATGTGGCAGGTTTTGTGGCCTCTATCTACATGCGCTCTGTGCCTTACGTGCAGATCCCCACGACACTGCTTGCCCAGGTGGACAGCAGCGTGGGCGGAAAAACTGGCGTGAACCTTTTGCAAGGCAAAAATCTGTTGGGAACATTCTATCAGCCCAAAACCGTGTTCATCGAACTGTCAATGCTGGACACGCTTTCCGACGACGATTTCAGAAACGGGCTGGCCGAAGTCATCAAGTACGGCATTATCAGCGATTACGAGATATTTGAACTGCTTGAACATCAAAGGGATGCGATTCAAAAACGCCGGCCTGACTTGATACAGACCCTGGTAGAGCGCTCCTGTAAGACAAAAGCCGAGATCGTTGAAAACGACGAACGAGAAGCCGGCCAGAGGCGAGTTCTTAATTTCGGGCACACCCTGGGCCATGCCCTGGAGGCGGCATCCGACTATGAGCTTTCTCACGGACAGGCCGTGGCCACAGGCATGGTTGCTGCTGCCAACATATCGCACAGACTTGACTACCTGGACGAGGCATCCTGTGGAAGGATCACGGACGTAATCAAACAATACGGGCTGCCGACCCGCATTGGTCAAGGCTCAGCCTTTGACTCGGAGAAACTCCTTTCTTTTGTGACTGCCGACAAAAAAACAGTGGCGGGACAACCCCATTTTGTTCTTGTAAAAGGGATAGGCACACCTTTTGTAACCGCAGAGGTCCCCTCCGGCACAATAACAGATGTGATAGAAGAACTGAGAAGATGAGCAAAGATCCACTGGAACGACTCAGGCAAGAAATCGAGGGCCTGGACGAAGAAATCCTGAAACTTTTAAACAAGCGCGCTTCAGTCTCCCTTGAAATCGGAAAACTCAAGGCCCAAGCTGGCACACACATACGTGATCTGCAGCGAGAAGAAGAAATATTCGCCTATCTCGCAAAGCTCAACAAGGGCCCCTTGGAGCCTGACCAGATAAAGCAGATATTTGAACAAATCATGTCTGTTTCAAGAAGTCTGCAGGCTCACACAGCCGACAACGCACGTGGTCTGCAAGTGCAAAGTCGTGATTTCAACCGGTCTTTCACTGTCAGCGGAAACACTGCCCTTTATGGCATTCTGGGAAACCCGGTAGCACACAGCATGAGCCCCTTGATGCACAACACTGCATTTGAGCTCCTCGGCATAGACGCCGTCTACCTGCCGTTTGAGGTGGAAGATTTTCCAAGAGCCCTTGCAGGAATGAAGGCCCTTGGCATAAAGGGGGCAAGTGTGACTCATCCTTTTAAGACACAGGCCCTTGACCTTGCAGATGAGATCGATGACATCTCTGAAAAGATTGGAGCCGTTAATACCCTGGTCTTTGAAAAACATGGCATTCGTGGCACGAACACGGACTGGGTCGGGGCTGTAGCATCCATTGAGGCCTTGCTTCCCATAAAGGGTCACAGGTTTGTCGTGCTCGGTGCGGGTGGGGCAGCAAGGGCTGTTGTTTTTGGCATTGTCAGCAAGGGAGGCAACTGCATTGTCGCAAACAGGAGCGAGGACAAAGGCCGCGCCCTGGCACAGGCCTTTGATTGTGACTTTGTTCCCCTTCCTGAGATTGATCAGGTCCAAGCCGACTGTTTGGTAAATACCACCCCAGTGGGAATGTATCCAAAAACAGACGAGATGCCTGTGCCGGACCAGGCCCTGGGTGCTTACAAGGCAGTGGCAGACGTCATATACAACCCACTTGAGACAATGCTCTTGAAGCAGGCAAAGGCCGCAGGATGCATGGTGGCAAGCGGCTTTGAGATGTTTGTGTATCAGGGTATTGAACAGTTTACTATCTGGACGGGCGCACAAGCGCCCGTGCGGGAGATGAGGGAAGTGGTTTATGAAAGGCTTTTGGTCAGTGGTCATTAGTCACTGGTCACTAGTCTAATCCAGAATGCCGGATACCCAATGTGGAAATCCTGGGCTAAAATCAGGCATCGGGCATCAGTCAGCATTTAATAGGCAGTCGTCATTATTCGATTTTCAATGAGACAGATCACACCAATCAAGAGGATCAACGCAACAATCCGCGTGCCCGGCTCAAAGAGTTACACACAAAGGGCCTTGATCGCTGCGTGTCTTGCGGCGGGCAAGTCCGAAATAAAGGGCGCCCTGATTTCAGAAGATACCCAGCTTTTGATAAAAGCGCTTGGCTCGCTGGGAGCAACCATTGACCAAAAGGGCTCCGACCTTGCGGTTCAAGGCACAGGGGGGAAACTCACCTGCCCTTCCGAGGCCATTTTTCTTGGAAACAACGGAACCGGGCTGCGACTCCTTACAAGTACGGTGTGTCTGGGACAGGGGACCTTTGTGCTTGACGGAAACAGCCGCATGCGCCAGAGACCTATTCAGCCACTGATCGATGCCTTGACAAACCTGGGGGGCCATGCTGTCTGTGTCGAACAAAACGGTTGCCCTCCAATACAAGTGCGCGCGAGCGGGCTTTTAGGCGGAAAGACAACCCTTTCAGGCGGGCTCAGCAGTCAGTATTTGTCATCACTGCTCTTGGCAGCCCCCTATGCAAAAAAAGATGCGGAAATTTTTGTGCAGGGATTACTCCCCTCAAGGCCTTATGTGCAGATGACCCTGGACGTGATGAGGGAGTTTGGGGTGAAAGTTTCGGTTTCTGAAGAAAAGTCTTTTTTCATCAAAGCACCTCAAGCCTATTGTGGCCGACAATACATCATAGAGGGTGATGCCTCCAGTGCCACCTACTTTATGGCCGCAGCAGCCATTTGCGGAGGAACCGTAAGGATAGCCAATATCAAGGCGGACACTTGCCAGGGAGATCTGCGTCTGCTGGAAATCCTGGCGACCATGGGGTGCGGGGTGAATACTTCTGGAAAGGGAGTTCAAGTAACAGGACCTTTGACTAATCACGAAGATCTCTCTTTTGATCTTCACGACGCGCCCGACATGGTACCTGCACTGGCGGTGATCTGTGCCTTTAGGAAGGCAAAGACGACTCTCAAGAACATAGCACACCTCAGGGTCAAGGAATGCGACAGAATCGCCGCCCTGACCTCTGAGCTCAGAAGAATGGGCGTTAAGGCCGATGAAAAGGCCGATGAAATGACCGTTCAAGGCCCTCCCACGAAGGGGGCCCAGATAGAGTGCTACGATGACCATCGCATCGCCATGAGCTTTGCCGTGGCAGGCCTGGCCGTGGACGGAGTTTTCATCAAAGACCCGGATTGCGTAAAAAAATCTTTTCCTGATTTCTGGCAAAAGCTGGAAGAACTGGTGGATTGAGGCTGACATGCTAGACCCTGAGAACAAACCCAAAATACTAGTCATCCATGGGCCCAACCTGAACATGTTGGGCAAGAGGGAGCGGTCTTTGTATGGGGATGCCACGCTGGAAGAAATCGACGCCGAAATCAAGCAAACCGCTCAAGAATGTGGCCTGATCGCAGAGACCTTTCAGTCCAATCACGAAGGGGCGCTGGTAGAAAAAATCCAAGAAGCCATTGGCGACTGCAGAGCTGTGATCATAAACCCTGCTGCATATACCCATACCAGTATTGCGATAAGAGACGCCCTGTTGATCCTGGACATTCCAATTATTGAGGTGCACCTTTCAAACATCTATCAGCGTGAGCCCTTCAGGCACAAGTCATGGATCGCAGACATAGCTACAGCCCGCATCGCCGGTCTGGGAAAACAGGGTTACATGATGGCTGTGCGGGGAGTAGCAGAAATGATAAAAAGGAATTGAGGGGTTGGGGTTCTATGAACATCATTCTGATCGGCTACAGAGGCACTGGGAAGACCGTGGTAGGGACTGCCCTTTCCGACAACATGGGAAGGTCGTTTTACGATGCAGATGTCTACATTGAAAAAAGCGTCGGAACTACCATAAGCGACATGGTAGCAGCCAATGGCTGGCCCTTTTTTCGGGCAAAGGAAAAAGAGGTAGTGCGGGAACTTTCAGCTATTGACGATTGCGTGATTGCCACAGGTGGAGGCGCTGTCATGGACAAAGACAATGTAGCCTGTCTTGGCAAGAAGGGTTTTTTTGTGCTCCTTAAGGCAAACACTGACACCATGATCCAAAGAATTGAGCACGATGACGTGAGCGCCCAGCAACGGCCAAAGTTGTTGGATTCTGACATCTATGAGGAAACCGAGAAATTGTTAGAGCAGAGAATGCCGATCTACGAACAGGTCGCGGACTTTTCCGTGGACACCACAAGTTTGACAGTCGAAGAAGTGGTTGAGACGATAGTTCAACACTTGCCTAGTGTCCATCCATAAATGGTCTTTTTGCCCAATCTCTGCGTTATGCTCAAAAAATAATCCTCGGAATATCAACTATATGCCTGTGGTTATTTTTTTCGCATGCCTTGATCTTGAACAAAAA
>SDBT01008378.1_pt1 | contig 16902 bp, 22 predicted proteins | sample 2277101 | NCBI WGS metagenome assembly SDBT01 (sample SAMN10404973, study PRJNA504765) | marine sediment metagenome | isolation source: marine sediment core GS10_PC15, 103 cmbsf | place: Arctic Ocean: Southern Knipovich Ridge | collected 2010
GAGCACCACCGTTTGCCCGTAGCCACCGAAGCGCGGAGCCCAGGCTGAATTGGTATGCACGACCACCCCCGCGAACGGCGCGACTACCGGCGTGCCCTCGGGCGCGAAGATATCGATCCCGCGGTGCTTGTGCGTGGCCGACCGTTGGAACAGGTAGCGCAGCGCCGGGCGGGTCGCGAGCTCGAGGGTGGCGCCCGGTACCGGAAACGCCGGCCCGCTGCGGGAGCGTCCTGATCGGCGCCGGGTCGGACTCGAGGTCCCGGCGGCGAATGCTGCGAGAGCGCCGATCACCAGCGCCAGGGCGGCCGGGTGCATGGGGTCAGTTCTCCTCGCCTTGCGCGGACGGAGGCGGTAGCTCGTCTATCTCGCGTTGGCGTTTATCTCGGTCTGCTTTGGAGTACACGTGCCCAGTCCTTTCGGCATGGAGGACGTGGGCCTCCACCAATTCGTCTTCCGTTGGACGCTTGCCAGAGTAAGGTTTCATTTTGTGCTCACCGGAGCGGGGGGCAGGGCCACGGCGGCTCGGGCTCTACTCGAGCTCCTCGAGCGCACGCCTGGCGCACAATCTCGGTGAGCTTGGCCGCCCCTTCTGCCGCTGCGATCTGTTTTGTGAACACCTGCTTGCACAGGTCGAGCATCCAGGTGGTTTCGGAATGGTTCAGGCACTTCGCCTTGTCGGGGTTGTCGTTGGCCCACTTCACGGCCATCGCCAGGCACCCGCGCGTTACGTCGCGCTCGAGCCGAGCCTGCGCCGAGATGCCCGGCCGAGCTCGGCCCGTTGTCAGGTCGCGGTATCGCTGACATGCCTTCTCGTCTCCGTCGCTGCACCGCAGTTGCAGGATCTGCTTTTCGTGTTCCGTCAGCTGCTCGGCCGTGGCCGCTTCATAGCGCCGCTGGCCGGCGAGCTGCTCGGCGCGGCGCCGCCCGGCCTGGGCTTTGTCTCGAGCGTCGACCTGGCCGAAGATCTGGGCCAGCGTTCTAAACCACTGCTCGGTCATCGGCCCGGGTGCATAGGCCATCTGGACGCCGGCGGTTCGCATTTCCGTTACGAGCTCCCACCGCAGGCTCTGTACCTGAGCGTAGGGCATTGTGTTAACTCGAGCTGCTCGCGCAACCATCGCCTGCAGGTGGGCACTGCGCGCAGTCATCGCTCGCAGGAAGTCCACCACATACGGATACTTTGGCGTGCGCTGGTAGAGCGGGATCAGGTGCCCGAGCTGTGGCAGGCCCAGCGTCTCGGGAGTCTTCTCGGACGCGTGCGACAGGCGCGTGTAGAGCGTGGACAGGTAGCCGGCGTATTCTACGATCGGTCCGCCCTGGCATCGCTCCTTGCCTCGCTTCGTGCCCCGCTCCCTTGCGATCAGGCTTCGGATGTAGACGAGCCGCATAACGGTGAGCGGCATTTGCTCGATTGCGCCGAGGGCGAGCGGCGCCGGCACGTCCTTTGGTATCCGGGTCTCACACCTCGCCTGTTCTTTCGGCTCGAGGAGCGAGCGCAGCCCGGCCACGGTCAGCGCTACGGCTATGCCTACGACGGTGCCGAGGCCCGGGACAACCGAGCCCCCCCCGGCGCCCACGAGCAGGCTTGTTAGAGCTCCCGCCGCAACCTGGGTGCCGTAGGCGATCCCCGCGTCGATGAACCCCGCCACATCGGTGGGTATTATAGAAGCAAGGGACGCCACCACGGCCTGGGCCGTGAACTTGTCAGGGAACTTAACCGGAAAGCCAAATTCGGCCTCGATGGCATCCTCGCCCCACGACTTGGCCGCAGCATAGGCCACGTCTCGGACGCCCTCGGCGCTGAGCTCGAAATCGGGGAAGTCCAGCGCCATCGCCGGCACGCCGAACTCGCGGAGCGCTTTAGCGCCAAGGCTCTTGGCCTGCTGGACGCCGAGCCGCTCGAGCTCCTTTTTCGAGGTCGGTACGTTGGCCGGGAACTTGACGCCCGTCTGTTGCTCGAATGCGGACTGAAGTTGCCGCTTGCCGAGCTTGATCGCCTCGGCCTTGTTGGTCGGAATGTGAGCCGGCACAGTGACGCCGGTTTCACGCCGGATCGTTTCGCGGATCTCGGCCTCGAGCCTGGCGGCCTTCCGGGCGCCGGCGGCCTTGATGCTGTTGATCGCCGCGGCGGCCGCTCGCTCGCCCACGTCCTGCATCTGAGCTCGCCGGGGCGTAGCTCGGGGTAGTTGGTCCATGGCCCACGCCGGCACCGAGGCGCCCACAAAGGCCCGGCGCTGCTCCCATGGCCGCAAGTGTGCGAGGCTGTGCTGTCGCCGCAGAGCGGCCAGCACATCGCCCGGCCGACCACTGACGGCGATGGGCGCGTGCATCAGAACGGCACCGCCGCCTCTTCTACCCATCCCATTCGACGCTTTCCGCTTCGGCGCCGCAGTTGTGTTTCGGTGAGCTTGCGATAGACCGACGGCGCCATCTGCGCGCGCATCTCTTGCTCCTGGCGCTCCAGGTCGCGAATGTATCTTTCGGTGTCCGCCTCCATGATCGTGAACACCTCGGACTGGTTCTCCTGCACCCACTCGAGAAATGCCTCGGTGCGCGTCTTCCAGTCAGTCCCCTTGATGCGAGCCTTCACCTTGTGCCAGACCGGCACGAGCTCTTGCGGAATGTCGGCCAGGACCTCGGCCTCGGTGACCTGCGCTTTGGTTTCCTTCTTGACCTTGGGGGTTGTCTGCCTCGCGCTCCCCAGGGCCTTTGCCGGCTGCGCGTAGATCCGGTGTATGCGCTGCTCCCTGCGTTCAACGTCGAGCTTGCCCGTGGCGCGGGCCATGCCGCTGGCGCCCTTGATCTTCGCCTTCTGCTTGTTGACACCGCATAGCTTGCGCGACTTGAGCGCCTGTAGATCGATCTCGGTCTGCGCCGCTGCTCGGTGCCGAGCTCGGACAGACTTCGATTGCTTCTTGTCTCGAATCCGCGCTAGCTGGCACGCCTTGACCACTTTGGACATGCGCTTTTTTTTGTGACCCTTGGCCTTGGTCACCAGGTTGCGCAGGCCGGCGAGCTTCGCGCGATCGCGAGCCTTGGCGTCTCGCTCCAGGTCCTTTCGGAGCTTCCGCTTCTCCTGGGCGCGGGAGTAGACCGCCACCTCAATCCGCCGGCGTGATCTGAAAGACGAGCAAGCCGTATTTCATGCCTGCGACGATCGGATCGAGCGGTACGAACCCTACAACGTCGCCGGGCTGCGCCGCCGCAATCACCGCCGCCTGCCACACCGGGCCCGCGAGGCCGGCCGGGCCCACGATCTCGGTTGGGAAGGTGGGAACCGCGACCGCGCCAAGGACGGACGGCATTTGCGCCACCATGTTTTCAGGCGTCGCCGGTAGCTCGACCGGGCGGAAGATGAGCGCCGAATCAGTGCCCGGGTCATTCTGCACAACCTGGACGCTGGCGAAGCCCTGGTTTGCCGTGAACTGGGGGACAGCATTTCCGTCGACAAGGATTGAAGCGGCCAGTATGAGGCGCTCGGGGGTCTCTTGTGGCATCGCGCTTTTTCTCCTAGTCGGCTGGCGTGATTTCCTAGCTGTACTCGACGATCGCGCTTACATCGGACGGCCCTGTGCCAACGCTCACGGCCTTTTCAACGAAAAGATCGATCTCCTGATCCTGCGCAAACGCCACATCCGCCGCGAGCCTCACCGAGCCCGATAGGGTGCTGGCCAGTGCGACGGCTAGCGCCGTCGCAACTTGATCCAGGCGCACCGTATATACAATGTCGCTGCCGTTGCCGGCGCCGACGGTCTGACTGACCGTGAGGCTTCTCAGCGTGCCGGCCCTCGGGAGCTGCACGCGAATTGCCGTGTTCATGGCTTGGGAGTCGGAGTAGCTGGGAAACAGGAACCGATCGACCGTCGTGGCGGTCACAGAATTCGCGCCGAACACCCAGAAGGAGGGCGCCGCGCTCGCGACAATCGGCGCCGGCGGCGCCGCTAGCGGGAGCTGCCCCACGGGACCTACGGCGACCTGGAGCACCTGGACCGAAAAAATCTGACAGTCGGCCGGGGCGCCCAGCGTGTTGTAGCATCGGACCTGCACCAGGCGCGTGTTGGCAAAGTCGACCTGTCCGCCGATCACCACCAGCTGATTGAGGCCGGGCACCACTCGCACGAGGGCCTCGCGGAAGCCGATCCTTTCCTCGAGCTCGAGCGTATAATCGCCCAGTCCGTTGCGAGTGAAGTTGCGGATCCCTTGCTGCCCGACTACGCCATCCGCCGGTATCGGCGCCGGCGGCGGGTCTACTCCCGCGAACGTGCCGGCCGCGTGTACGTAGTCCTCTGTCTCAATGGCCATGTGCGTTGTCCCAGTCTTACTGTGCGACGTTGCCAACCTGGCGGTAGATGGTTGTCATAAGCAGGAGGTATTCCAGATCGAGGCCCGCGGAATTGATCAGCCGTATTAGTAAATCTTGGCCTGAGACCGTCCCGGTAACCGTGAATCCGGCGCCCACGTCTAGCGCCCCCTGGTTGTCACCGTCGAAGCGAAGCGCCGCCGCATCATCGACAGAAAAGAAGCCGAGCCACAGACCACGCATGCCGTCGTTAACGGATTGCACCTTATTGGTAAGAACGTAGACGCGAGCCACATACTTCTGATTGATGCGCGCGGCTGGCACCGTAAGAAGCTCGTGATCGACTGTACCGCCGCCGGCCACCGCTGACGCCACGCGGCGGCTTAGGCTCATGCCCGTGTTGGCGCTACCCCCCACAGCGGGATCGGGCGACACTGCGCCCGCGAGCCAGCTGGACCGGCCATTGTTGGAAAAGCGGCCAGTGGTGGCCGCCACGAAACCCGGCACGCTCATTTGAGACCCCCTGGGTTGAAGGCGGCCAGGTCCACGACGGAGTGTAGAAACTCGTAGGTCTCTTTATAGACCTGCTCGACCTCGACGCCTTCAAACGCCACGCGGTGAGCTACGATCTGTTTGCCGGCGAGTACCACGTCTAGCGGGTTGGTCGGGTTGAGCAGGTACTGCGCCACGTTGCAGTAGGCCATCTCGAGGCCCGTCTCCGTCGTGCCGGCCTTTCTGCGAGCTCCCACCCATCGCATGGCGGTCTCGAGGGTGGGGCGGTCGGCGTCAAACGCTAGGGTGTTGATCTGTTCCTTCACATCGCCATCCTCGAGCGCGGCCGCCACATGCTGAAGCCATGCAACCAATGTCTCGAGAGCTTTGGGCAGGTTGTAGACAGAGAGCTGCACGAGCCACCAGTGCGGCCGGCGCTCGGCCCATGGGATCTCGTCAAAGCTATCGTAAAGCTCCTGGGCGCTCTTGCCCTCCATCATCTGCAAGCCTGGCCCACAGGCGAGCGGCAGCGCGGCCTTGAAAGTGTCCAACAACGTTGGCGGCGGCGTGGGTTTTAATTTCCGAGATACCAAGTGTCCACTCCGTCGTGATAGAACTTCAGCGAGTCGTCCTGCACAAACAGATCGACTGTTGCGATATTGCCTCCGTCAAGCTTGATCTGGTCTGGGGCCGGGTCCGCCACCTTAACCTGGCCGTGGCCGAATAACTGCGGGTCGTTGGGGTCGTTCGAGTAGCAAGTGTACACCCAGATGCAACGCCCCTTGTCCGCCAAGGCGATCAGCGGAAGCTGCGTCTCGGTGTTGGCCGCCGGGTTGCCCACCCCGTCGTTGTTGAGCTGATACTGAGTCTCGTACGCCAGCGCCACTATGCTGTCATCCTGGTTCACGTCGAGAAAGGTTGTCGGGCCGCAGTCGCCCCCGCCGACGACCACCGGCACAACAGGGCCCGGGATCGCAATTTGCCCCGGCGGCCCCGTCTGGAGCTTGGCCACCTTAACATTGAACACGCGACAGTCAGCAGGCACGCCCAGGGTGTCGTAGCTGCGAACCTGGACGCGTTGTGTGTCGGGGTCGATTTGCGCGCCGATCACCACGAGCTGGTTAAGTCCGACCTCGGCGGCGGCGGCGGCCTCGAGAAAGCTAATCGGGCTCGTGAGGGTGACCGTGTAATCGCCTGGACCGTTGCGCGTGAAGCCACTGATCCCTGACTGGGCGGCGATGCCATCCGAGGGAAAGCCCGCCGGCGGCGCCGCCTCACCGGCAAACGTGCCGTAGGCGTGGACATACTCCGGGATCTCGAGGGCGCCCATGGGAACGGCCATCATGCCGGAAAGCGCCGAATCGATCCACCGAGCGCCCGAATTTTGGCCTATGCTATCGTCGGCCATGGCCCACAAGCTCACTGCGCCTCTGGCAGAGCTCGCCAGGGAGGCCCGAGCGGATATGGCCGCTGCCATCGCCCCGGCCACCCGGCGGGCATACACGGGGGCCTGGGCCCGGTTTGTGGCCTTCTGCGAGCTCCACGATCAGCAGGCGCTGCCGGCGCCGCCCACCACCGTTGTGCTCTATCTCGCTTTCCGGGCCCGAACCTGTGCCCCGGCCACGCTCGAGACTGACCTGTCGGCCATCGGCCGGGCCCACGAGCTCGCCGGCCACACCAACCCCCGCCGAGCTCGCGAGGTCCGCACCTGGCGCAAAGGTCACCGCCGAACCGCCGGCACGGCTCCCCAACAAGTGCGCCCCCTGCTCGCGGCGGACCTGGCCCACGTCGCGAGGCTCCTCGAGGAGCGGAGCAACACGGCAAAGCCGAGAGCTCGAGCCGTGGCCCTGCGTGACCGGGCCATGCTGCTTATCGGATGGTGCGCCATGCTGCGCAGAAGCGAGCTCGCCGCGCTCCAGGTGGGCGACATAACCGAAACCGACAAGGGTCTGACCGTCTTGATCAGGAGCTCCAAGACCGACCAGGAGGGCGCCGGCGTAAAGGTCGGCGTGCCTCGAGGGCTGGGCGCGGCCTGCCCTGTGTTGGCCTGGCGCGCGTATCTCGAGGCGGCGCCGGCGGCCATCGACGCCCCCGCATTTCGGCGGGCTGTCGGCTCGGGTCCGCCTTCCGCCGGAAACGGACTGACGGCGCAGGGGGTGGACCGACGCGTCAAAGCGGCTGCCGAGCTCGCCGGCCTCAACCCTGCCGGGTTCGGCGGTCACTCGCTGAGGGCGGGCTGTGCTACGAGCTGCGCCGCAGCTGGTAAGGCCGACCGAGCAATCATGCGCCAAGGTCGTTGGCGGTCTCGGGCAATGGTGGATCGGTACGTCAGAGAGGGCGGTATCTTTGGTGTCGACAATCCCACGCTCGGACTGCTCGGCTGATTGGCATGAATCCTGCGCTACCCCTTCGGTAGCTGTCTTACATTAAACCACCGGGCGAATAGCCCGGCTTGGCCAGCGGCGATAGCCGCGCTCCTTCCGTCCTGACCCTGCGCTGAGCTCAGAAGGTGGTTAAAGGATGCAGGCCGAGCAGGACAGCCCCGAACGGGGCCCCCGGCGTAGCAGTTAATTGAGAGTAGTGGTGGAAGACACCCGGAGTCCCTACCAATTGTGTAGGTAGGGTTTCACAAAGCTCACCGCACAGCGAAATTTGCCGTCAGCAGGCCATCGAGGCCGGCGGCCGCACCGCTGGACGGCGCCGAGGAGCTCGAGCGGGCCATTTGCAGCGCCCCACGGGCGTTTGTTACCGATTGCTGGACGCTGACGCCTGTTTGTGGCACCACCGAACGCAAGGGCGCATGCCCCCGGCGAGGCTGCTATAATGGCGGAGCTGGGTTAGGTTCGAGCCGGCCCCGGTTCCGCCAGAATTACGGGGCTGGCTCGAGTCCTCTTGCCCCGGGCGGGTCGCCCACCGTCCGTATCCAATACTGATTATACGCGTAGCCCTTTGGCCCACGTTGCCAGTCTGGCACCGCATCGGCGCGCGGCTGGTGGTAGTCGAGAAAGCGCACTTGCTGCAACGCCTCGAGCAGTCCGCACTCGCCCTCGCGGAAGTCCCCGGCCAGGCCGCCACGTTGCCCGCGTGTGCCCTCGAGGCCGGCGCCGGCGTGGCGTCTGTTGGCGACCGTCGATCGGCTGTACCGGCCGCCTCGAGGGCTGCGCGTGAACTTCATTATCAGACCCATGCCGATCCCGCACACCACGCGGTCAAAGCCGGCGCGGCCGCAGCTCGAGCCGCCGAGGTAAAGCACGGCGCCCACTGCATAGAGGTTGAGGGCCCACGAGTGATCAGCAGGAATGCGGCCGCCTTGTGTGGCGGCCAGGTCCAGGAGGCGCCGCTGCTCGGCTGGCATCTTCAACCGCTCGAGTTGCCGGTGTCTGCTGAGCCCGCCGCTATGGATGTTTCGCGCCACTCGAAACGCCCACTCGGCGGCGCCGGCGACTTCTCGCTTGGTCGCCATCAGGTCGCCGCGATCATGGAGTCCCTTCTTAAATCGCGCGCGAGCTTGCTGCTCGCGTTTGTAGTCGCCGGCACGCCGAGCGTAACCGGGGCGCCCTTCGCTAAATGGCATCCCCGCGCCATAGGTCGCGGGTAGCTGTCGCGTGTTCTGCGAGGCGTCCTTTTTGCGTTCTGCGAATTCATCGGAGCGGCCCACGTCTCCGCGCACCTGTTCGGCCGCCTCGGCGCCGAGCTGGAGCTCGACGATTTCATACAGCCGATCGCGGAGATCATCATCAGCCACGGCGGCGCCGCCTTCCGAATGAAAACAGCGCAATGAAAAAGCCGACCAGGATCGCAGCAACACCTGTGCGAGCTCGAGCGGGGGGGGGGGCCACGCTGGCCACCGCAGCCGCTACGGAATAAAGAAACGTGCCCGATCCGCCGTCACGCTCTTTGTAAAACCGATTCTCGCTGGCGCTTGCCGACTCATGAGTCACGGGCCACGCTCGGCGGATCGTTGGAGCGGCGAAGTGAACGGTTCCCGGCTCGAGGTCCACGGCGCCGAGCTCGAGCGCACGATCCACGGCCTCGACCACTGGCGGATCGAATCGCGAGCTGACGGCGATCACGTCCCGCCGCGCAGCTGCGCGCTCCTCGAGCTTGGCCACCTGGCCGAGCTTCTCGCCCGGCGTTAGGTCACGCTTGTTGTGAATCTTGCTGACGGCTGCGCGGTGCAGATCGCCCTCGGGATACCACCGAGGGTTAACCGGCTGCGCGTAGGCTCGGACAAACGACGCCAGGGTGGGGTAGTGCCCTCGAGAGTGAAGCCACGCAAACCTATTGATCAGGGTCTGCGCGACCAGGCGGCGCGGCTGGCCTTCGCGCTGCACTGCGCGCAGTAGCCAGGTCCGATCGTCCGCTGTGGGATTGTAGGGCTTGCCGCTGGGAAGAATGACCGCCATTCAGTCCACCCGCGTTAGAAAAGGGTTAGGTCTATGGACATAACCCCAACCGCTGAACATGTCATAAAAACGGCTGACGGCTCGGTCGCTGCGCGTGATCAGGACCAGGGCCGAGGGGTGCGGCGGCTGCGAGATCTTCCGGCCCGGTTTCTTATAACCTAGTCGTTTCGAGGGGATGCACATCGGCCAGGCGAGCGGATGCACGCCCGTTGTGTTCTGGGCGGTCTGAAGCAAATTCAGACTGAAGCACACAAAGAAGATCGATCCGGCCCGGTGCGCTCGGTGTTCTGCAACGGCCTTGGCCCACCATCTGGCGGCCGCGCCCTGCTCGCGGCCGGGCGGGTTGACGTACACACGCTTTGCAAACCACGGATGCTCGAGGCCATTGGTCCGCCGGTTCATCATCGCAGCGGCGCGGATCGTCCGCTGGCCGTACGCGTCCGTCGCCGGGTCGAGATCGATCTCGCCGCCGAGCACGAACCGAGCCGACCTCACCAGATCGGCGGGGCTGTACCACTCGTCACTCTCGGCGCTTGTCTGTGCGGATCCTGTCAAACGAATTCCCCCTTGGGCCGCCAGCCCGTGGCCCAGCAAGCCCAACCAACGACGCCAAGGGGAAACTCTCAGGGCAGACTGCCCCCGGCGGCGTGGGCTTGTCTAGGCTCCGGTGTTCGATGCCTCGCGGCGCTGCCACCACTCGAAATACGCCATGTCGGCTTCGTCGGCTGCCTCTGCCAGATCACACTCGCCGGTGTGGCGCTGGATGCAAGCCGAATACAGCTGGAGCCATTTCTCATCGTCCGCAATGCCCTTCTGCCAATGCGAGCGGACCAGGGCCGTGGCGTCCATGCCCCGCGTGGAGCGAGCGCCGCCGCCGCCCATGCGCGAGATGCGCCGGCCGTCGTCGTCGAACTCGGGCGCTGCCGGTGCGGCCAGTGTCGTCGCCGGCGCTGGCACTTCGACAAGCCGGTCTCTGTATACGATACGGTTTCCCTCAGCGTCGAAGACTTCGGGCTCTTCGCCGCTGGCGCCGCTGGCGCTTCCTGTTGCTGGTGTGTTCATGACTCCGATCCTTTCGGCCTGTGGGCCTCTATCTCTTCCGCCAGAACATCCGGCGGTATGGTTATGGTTCTGCTCGAGCACAACGGGCACACAGGCCCACCTCGAGGTTCATTACATCGCTGGCAGTAGCGATCGGGAATGACCGTCAACTGCTCGGCCGCCACTGGTGCGCCAGGCTCGAGCTCGTGCGGTGATGCGGCGCCGAGCGAATGCCTCATCTTTGCGATTGTCGCGCGGAGCTTTCGAGTTCGGCGCCAGTCGCGCACATACAACGCGGCCGCCATGAGGGCGCCCCCGCTCACTGCTCCGATTGCTGTGTCTGTTACGTTCATCTCAGATTCAGGCCGCAGCGGGGCGTCTCTGCGTCGAGCGCAGGCGTCCCCCTTGGCTGTGTTGTCCTCGGCTGCTGGGCCACGTTTCTTGTCCTCGAGCTAATCGGTCTCGGCCTTCTTGGCCGCCTTGCGGTTCGCGGCCGCTCGCTTCTTGATGTCAGCGGCGGACACCTGGCCGTCGCCCTTGGCTGCCTGCGCCATGAGCTCGGGGGACTGCGGCCCGGGGTTGCGTCGGATTGTCCTCGAGGCCATCAGGCCGTTACGTGTTCTGTGTCGCGTCTCACTCATGCTCGCTTTGGTCCTTCCTGGTGCGCTCTACAGCGGGGCTGTCGGCACCTGATAGACGTGGAGAAAGAAATCCAGATCGGCGGCGGCAGGAGGCCCACCCCCGCCACGGTCGAATAGCAAGATATCGATCTCCCTGGAGCCGGCCTGCACCACCGACATTTTTCCGCCGCTGCAAAAGCTCTGGAAGACGTTCTGAACCGGGCTTAGGTCTGCGTCTGTGATGACTGTGTAGTCACCGATCGCGTTGCGGGTGAATGAGGTTATGCCTCGGCCGACCGGCGCCGGCGTGGCCACACCATCGGGTGGGGGCCCGAGCGAGCCAACGGGGAAAGCTCCGATCGCCTGTAGGCGGTTCTCTGTTTCGACAGCTGACATTATGGCTGCTCCAGACGTGGCAACTGCCACACGCTGAGGTTGAAGGATTGATCCGACAACACGCCAGGCGGGTTGTCTGCGTTGCGCGTCTGCACGTCGATGCTCGGGGCCTCTTCGGCGGCGCCGCTCTGCTGGTAGTCGGCAAAGCCCGTGGCCCCGTTGATCGTGCAGAGGATGACCGCTTGAGCTCGAGCGATCGGCTCCTCGAGCACAACCTCATACACGCCCGGGTTGGGGTGGATGACAGAGGCGATCCCGTTGCTGTTGGTCAGCGATCCGTCCGCCGCAACGGTACAGGTCGCTTGCAATCTGTTTGCTATTTCTACCGCTCCCATGTCTCCACCTCTTCCTAGACCGACGGCAAGCCGGCGTTCATGACGATAATATCGAAAGGCCCGTCTTCCAGATTCTTTCCGTCCGTCGAGAGGATCAGCACCTCGATCGTCCCGCCAGGAAACAAGGTCTCGTTGCGCGCTACCGTCTGCTGGTTGGTGCGGGCGCTGACCATCATCACATCCTCGCCGGCGAGGAACACCTCTTTCTGGATCCCGTCCGCCGTGAACTCATACGTGCCAAGGCCCGTGCGTGTGATCGAACCGAAACCGTATGACGCAAACACGGTGCCGTCTCCATCGACGTGGGCGGCGGCGGTTAGCCTGTTAACTATCTCGTGTGCCATTGTCTCGGGTCCTTTACAGTGCGAGCTCAAAAATAAGCCGCGAGTCAACTATCGGATCGCCGCTGTCGTTCGTGACAGTGACGTAGTGCGCACCATTCGGAATCAAAAAGCCCAGACTGCTTGCGAGAGCTCCCTGGCCCTCGGCTATCGGCGCACTGGCCGGCTCCGCTCGGTAGCGGATCACAACATCATTTGATGCCACCGCTGGGACGCCCAGAAAAAAGGTCTTGCAGGCGAAGCGCGGAATACGGAGCGGATCACTCTCGCCCGCGTCAGCGATGCCGCCCACGAACAGCGTTCTAGTCGGCGCGCACTTTGTCACCGGGTAGTAGCCAATGTGGCCGCCCACTGTTTGCCTAACTACAACCTCGTCAGGGTCCAGGCCGGGCACGTTCTCGAGAAAGGCGCGCAGCTTTACAAACGAGCCGCTGACCTGGACCACGGTCCCATGCTTCCAATCGAATTCTGCTTTCGCGCTCGTGCCGTCAGTGCCCCATTCGATCTCACCCAGGATATTGCCGGGCTGGGGTTGGGGGCTCTCTTCCGTATCGATCATGTCCAGGTGACAAGTGATCGATAGGGCGCTCGCGTAGGCATCGCCGGCGGCCTTGCCCGTGTCTTCGTCTTCCACTCCCGAGCCGGTGAACACCAGGAGCTCATCACGGTTAAGCGGGACCTCGCCGATCACCGTGGGCGAGTTGCCTATTTGCAGCTTGAACGATCGGCCGAGCTGCTGGCGCATGTTGTCCGCGCCGAGCGGCCCCACGCGACCGAGCGGCCCGAGCGTCTTACACGCGCAGTCTCCCTTGCCGCCGTCCATCTAGTGGCCCTCTTCCTTGGCCGAGCTCGCGCCGTTCGCTTCGTTCGTTTTCTCCGCGGCCGCCGCTTCGTTGGTCTCGCTCACACCCGCAAGCCGCTTCATGATTTGAAAAAAGGCGATCTGTTTCTCTTGGGGCAGGTGCGACAACATGCCTTGCATTTGTGGCTCGGTAATGCCCTCGAACAGGTCCCTGGCCGCGTGCGCGGTTACAGCGTCCATTTGATTTGCCGGTAGCAGCTTTCCGGCCACGGTTGAGGCAATGCTCGGGGCGATCTCGAGTAGCTTGCTCAGCGCTACCTTCTTGCGCTCTTCCGAGGCGATAGTGCGAAGCGCCGCAACGTCGCGACTGTGCTTGTCTATAAAAACGTGCTCCATGGTCTCGAGGACCTCGAGGCGCTGGCTCTCGAGATGCTCGATTCGCTCGGACTGGCGATCGATCATTTTCTGCGACTTGTCTTGCATCGTTAGCGCAGTGCCAGTGCCGAGCCGAAAGGCCGCCTCGGTGTGGCGCATCATCTGGGACAGGAGGCCGCCGGCGTTCGATGGCTCGGTGAAGTTGTCGAGCTCGGCATGTACCAGGAAGGTTTGCAAGCCGAGGTCCTCGTCTGCGAGCGTGGCCTGCACCTCGAACGTGTGCCGCCCGCCATGATCGTTGGCATGTTGCGCCGCCCGCTCTTCCACACGTTCCACCACTTCCATGGCGAGCGAAGCGGTAGGCTCGCGGAGCTCCACCTTTTCGAGCATCCTCGAGCGGTCCATGCCAACGGCCGATAGCGTGAAGCAATCGGCGCCGGCCGTTAGCTTCTCCTCGCACCAGTCGCGCAGTGCATCGGTTTTCATGGATACACCACGTCACGGGGAGGGGCGGCGGCCATGCGCCGGCCGCTGCCAAAGATTTTCAAACCGAGGGCGACCAGGGCGGCCACGGCCAACGCCTCGAGCAATCGCTTTTGAAAGCCAGTAACGATCGGCTCGGCCTCGGCCTTGGGGTCAAAGACTCGCTCACCGCGCAGCGAGGCCGACCGCGAGCCCTGGAGCTCGAGCACATGGTTAACCTGCGAGCGGACACCCTCGTACGCCTTGAGCTCTTGCTCGAACTCGGTAGTGAACTGCGGGACAATCGCGCCCGGCGTCTGGTCCTTGTTGTTCTGCCACCATTTGAAATAGTCCTTGAACCCGAGCAACACCTCGCGGCCGAGCTCGGCGCTGAAGCCTGCGCGTAATTTCTGCTCGGGTGCGATCTTCTCTCCGGGGGTGACTTTCAGATTGTAGGTTTCCCTGAGCAGGATGCGCCAGTTATCGAGCAACAGCTCGGCGCGGTTCAGCAGTTCTTCGTCCCGCTTGACCTTGAATAGCCCCGGAACCTGAAAGCCCGCCTCGGCGCCGGCGGCCCTCGAGCTCGCCGGCGGCTGCACTCGCTTACGCCGTCCAAAGACAGCTTGCGAGCGGCGCCGGCGTGCATCGTGAATCAGAGTCAAAGCAGCTCCTACAATCGACCAGGGGTGTAGGCGGCGGCCTGAGCTCGGCGCCCAGCGAGCAGAAGCGCCCGGCCGGTTGTGTCGCCGGCATGCCGCGACATGGATCGCCACTTGAGACGATCAGCGATCCAGTTCACGCCTTCCCAGGCGCCCACGTCGGTGGCCGACTCAAGCCACACCTCGAGCTCAAAGTCCCGGCCGCTCACGAGCTCGAGGCCCGCAGAGCCGTAGGCGTCGACCAGGCCGACCAGGGCGCGGTTGTCTGCGACGTGATCACCGCTGAGCCGGGCCCCGTAATAGTGTTGGCGGCCGAGGTTCAACAGACGCAAGGCTCGACCGGCAAAGCCGCTGCCCTTGGCGTGTTGCTGGGCCAGCCGAGCGATCACACGCCGGGCGGCCTTGTCTCCACGCTTGGCGCGATCGTAGATCCGAGCGGCGGCCTTGACCGCGTATTGCGCGCGAGCTCGTTTGTCGAGCTGCATCGCATGGCGAATCATCGGATTGTCGAGACTCTTTTTCACAACGCGCCGCAGGTTCTTAACCACGTCACTGCGAGCGATCCGGTGCGCCTGGCGCACAAGGTCGAAGGCTCCCGCCCGGGCGCCGCGCCCGAGGTCTGCGATTCCATAGGCGGCCATGGCCGCCAGTGCGGTAGCAGCTGCCGGCTTGAAATAGTCCGTAGCTCCAGCGCCGGCATAGGCACGCTCGCGAGCACCGGCGGCGCCGGGGTACTTCCAGAACGCAACAGCAGCGAGCGCAGCGAGGGCGAGATAAGCCGCGAGCTGGTGCGGAGCGTTCTTGATGGAACGGCGCGACAGTCTACTCGGATCGATGAGGTCTGCCCCGGCCCGACCAAACCCGGCACGGCCTCGAGTCCCCGCTAGCGCCGTCATGGCTGCAAGCGCCGTTATGGCCGCCGTCTTGCCATAGCCATTTACAAGTGTGTACTGGTCGCCGGGGGTATGGCCGCCGAGCTCATCCTCGCCCACTGCGATCTCTACGTTCCAGTCCGGCGCCGTGAGATTGAACTCGGCGCCCGAGCTCGAGATCTCGCCGCCCGGGTCAAACATTTTTACATCGGACAGACTGCCCGCGCTTAGGGCGCTGGGGTACTGGCCCACGGCGGCGGCGTCTTCCAACACGCCCCGGAGCGTTGTGTTCAAGTTGGCCAGTGCATCGGCCACGCTTTCGGTGTGGTCTGTGGCGACCGACAGATCGCGCAAGAGCTCACGAGCGGCTAGGATGGTCTCGGCTTTTGAGTAGCCCGCCACCGCGTGGCCCTCTCTTAACACATTGCGAATCGCGGCCTGGGCATTGTCGAGACGCATGGCGGCGGTCTGAATGTCGTGCAGTGCAATCTGAGGCTCGCTGTAACCCGCGGCGGCGCCGCCGCCACTGCGCTTGCGCAACACCTGATAGATCTCTTGCCAGTTGGCGCTGATGGTCGTGCGGACAGGAGTTGCCACGCCGGGAAACCGGATCGTTGCGACACCGTAGATCATGGCGCCCTTGGTCCGCATGTCGAGCTGAACCGGCACCTTGCCGCCCCACGCCACTTGCATCGATGCGCTTTCATTTTCCATGGCGGCGGCTCCTACGTGGCAGTCTTCATCAGTGCGGATCGTTTCACCGCTCGGCAGGTTGACGTGATGCCAGTGCGGCATGCATTGATCGGGCCCGGCGCCGGCGTAGGCCGGCAGCGAGTCATAGGGCGCGGACGCTGACGCCATCTCTCGAGCTGTGGACATGGGGAGCTCGCCGCGCTTTGCTAGAGCGAACACCTTACGCCACTGCGCTTGCGAGCTCAGGGGCATCGCTCAGACAACCCCCGGGCTGGGCGTCACTACCGAGCCCTCAGCGAAACGAATCGTGAACACCTGCGCATGCTCGGCCCACTTGTAGGGGGTGGTGCCGCTGCCGTAGTAGGCCGGGGGTGGGTTGGCGATTCCGAAATGGATCAGGGCGCCGCGACTCGCCGGCCCGTACTTCCCATCCTTGCCGAGCCCGGCCGCAACCTGGAACGCTTCCAAGACCGATCGCGAGTAGCCAGCACGGCCACGGCGCGCAAGATTGCCGGCCACGCTCGGCGCCATCTTCTTTGCCTTGATCGGATCGAAGCCCGGAGGGGGCAACGGGCCCGCCGGCATCTCCGCGACCATTCCCGGCTTGGCCGCCGATTTGGTCCGAACCATTAGCGCGACACCGAGGGCGGCGGCGGCCTCGCGTGTGAGGGGACCATAAATTCCGTCTGGCGTGAGGGCTGCCGCAACCTGGAACAGTCGCACCGGCTCGCTTGGATGGTCCTTGTATCCGAAGCGAGCAGCCGAGCCGTCGAAGTATTCCGCCAAAGCTTGCGCAAGCTGGGTGGCTGTGGGGCCGGTTGTCGGCGTCGGGGTAACTGCCGCCGGCGCCGGCACGGGGGGGATCTGCGCCGGCGCCGGCGCTGGAGCTTGAGCCCGTCTCACTCCGCGCAACGGGAATTTGACCCCGACCGCTTTACCGGCCGCTCGAGTGTCCTCGCCCATGATTCCATCGGACGTAATGCCGGCGGCGGTCTGGAACTCTCGGATCACTGGGTTACGATCGTTGGGGTCGCGTGTGCCGAACGTGCCGCCTGCGCGCAGATCAGCGGCCACGCGCTCGGCCAGTTGTCGAAGCGTAGCGGTGGAA
>SDBT01008379.1_pt1 | contig 16902 bp, 21 predicted proteins | sample 2277101 | NCBI WGS metagenome assembly SDBT01 (sample SAMN10404973, study PRJNA504765) | marine sediment metagenome | isolation source: marine sediment core GS10_PC15, 103 cmbsf | place: Arctic Ocean: Southern Knipovich Ridge | collected 2010
ATTTATGTTTTCCAGTTAACTTATGAAGACCAACGCTGATACGATCGCCTAGCATACTGGTAGAAGCGAATGCCCAACAACTTCCACATTTTCCTTGGTTCCTTACATCTAACAGAAGCCCTGAATTTCGCCAATCCCATGCTTTAGGAAGATTTTTATACATCTTAGGAGTTAAAAAAAGTGGCGGGGAATCCTTAGGCGGACCTACAATAGTATTCATTTCAGGAAGCCTGAGAGTGGGATTATAGAGTGCTTTCGAACTTCCTACAAACCCCTCAAAAATACGAGTTTTGGTAGAGGTAATGTATATCAAAAAGATTACCAAAAGTATAATCAAAACCCATCGGTCTTTCATTTGATATTTCAGATGAAAGATTTTTACCTTAAAACAGAGAGAGCTATATATGATGAGAAAATCACGGCTTTTAAATCCCGGATTTATTTACGTCTTGGCATTAGAGCAGAATAGAATTTACATAGGAGAAACATCAGATATTAGAAGGAGACTTTGTGAACATTTAACAGGTCTCTATTATGATACTAAAAAGCGTAAATGGGTACTTGGGGGGTCAGTGATGACTCGCAAATATAAACCGATTAAATTAATGGGGCTATACAGGCCAGAATTAGATTTTAAAGATCTCAAAGATATCACTGCCAAATGTTCTAATCTTCTCGAATTCGAAAATTCTTTGAGGGGTATCCGGGAAGGAACAGAACGAGAATTAACTCTCTATTATATGAAATTACACGGTCGTGCTCATGTTAGGGGATCTCGATGGTGTTCTCCTAATAAAAACCCCAATCCAGACAATCTAGAGAAATTTCAGAGTAATCGGCCTACATGTCAATGTGATATACCAGCAGAAAGAATAGTGACATATACCGGAAAAGAGAAATGGGTGTGTGGATCCTTTTTAATACATGATCTATTTGATAATAAATTGTTACCTTCTGAAGACGGTCTTCTTTTATCATTAAATGAAGGTAATAGTATACCAGTATCGCTATCATGTGACTGTGGTAAAACCGCGGAACCTGTTAAAAGGTTTTTACAAGAAGATTAATTTTTAGCAGATAAAAATTAAAAAGTATATGTTTAAAATGGTCACATCTGTAGTGGCAGTTTTGATCGTCTGCATTTTAATTGCAACTATTTTTGTTATCATCTTATGGAATTCAAAAAAGACATTACCGTTTCGAGAAGGTCTATATTTTCAAGTAGTCGATACTCAAGGAACAGAAAGTTCTGTCCATGATTCGGGATATGATCCTACTATTCAGGAACTAAAACTTCAAATATTGAAGAGAGAGATCAACGACAAGAGAGCTATAGTTTTGGTTACACCGAGCGAGGTTCGTCTTGGAGGTCATCCTCAATATTTGGACCAAACTGTTCAGATTCGTCCTCAAGATATTGAGGATCGTGGAGAATATTATGTAGTACATGTGGTACGGTAGACTAAGCTCACTTATCTTAAGGTTAACCTTAAGATATTTTACAGTTACCTGTAAACTGGGTTAATTTCTTTTCCCAATTTCCAAGTGGAAATAGTGTTAGGGTTGGTAGCATTTCCAGTTTCGTATATACTAACCTTGTCAGGAGGACAACTGATAGGATATACACCAGTTGGAAACCTTTGCCCCGGGTAATATCTTCGTAATCCATTACAAGGGGTTAGAGTTGAAATGGGATTGTCACACCATGGAAGGTGAGACATCTGTTTATAGTCATACCATTGATGTTCATTGTCTCCTTCATGAACTCCTGTATAAACATATCTTTCAGATTTACTTGTATTCCAAAGAACAAATACTACTATTATAACTAACAACAAACACCACATGAGTTGCATCTTTAAACAACTCCTATAGATTTTGGAAGTATTAAAAGGAAAATTCATTCAAATATTAATGGAGTCTGTTCACACACTAGCCGAAACATGGAAATCCGTCCTCTCTCAATACAGTAAAAAGATGGAATTTGACTCTAAGAAGGAAGGTCCGGGTATAAGCGTTTTTGTTATGCGAAGAGAACCTAAAAAAGGCATTTTTAACTGTCAATATGTATATATGGGTCAAGGTGACGAAGCTTGGAATCAATACATGAAAATGTCAGAAATTTCTGATAAGATTGAAAAGATATATGATCCCAGTAAAATGTATTTAGCCTCAGTTCAAATTCCTGACATCAAAGATCAAACCGTTGGGAATATACGGGCGTTCTTGTACGACACCCATTGCGAGGTCGACCTTTATGCATAGATGTATATGCAGTTAATAAAAGACCAAAAACTAAGAAAGATACAAAACATGTTATCCACCCAACAAATAAGATATAAGCCATGTAGGGCCAAATAAATAATAGAACGATCCAGAGCGGTATAACAAATGGCAGTGAAACTAATAAATTACCTGAAAGCATCATAGACCTGACAATAAGATTGTCGATCCCTCGATATATGTCTTCTAACATCATCATAAAGTTCGTTATGTCTTTAGACCTACAAACTGTCTTTGAGTCAATTAACAAACGATGTAATGGAAGAGACGAAGAAGTTTTTTACACTGGTAACTTATAATCTCGATTGCTCGAGTAATTATCAAGAGCAGCGGCTCAATGTTTTTGTAGAGCAGATGAAAAAGTCAGCGCCAGATATTATCGTTATTCAAGAAGGAACCAGAGAGATATATTCAAAATTATTTTTGGTTATGCAACACATGGGATATAAAAGAAAGTTCTTTCCGGAGATTCAAAAAAGGGCTTGTGGCGAAGTTATTTTCTCTCTTTTGCCGATCAAATCGGGAGAATATATTCCTTTTCAATACACCAAACAAGGCAGAGGTATTTCTCTCTATTTAGTGGAAGTCAATGGTCAAGATTTGTGGATAGGAGGAACACAGTTAGAATCTGGAAGTAAAAGATCACCTCTTGTTCGAAAACAGATATCCCAAATACAAAAAAGATTTTCTAAAGTCTCAGAAACTGTAATTTTGGCTGGAGATTTCCAGATAGCTAACTACCAAAACGATATCAAAGAACCTGATGGCTGGGTAGACGCATGGTACGAGGCTGGGAAATCTGGAGAAAAATTCACTGTTGATAGTAAGATTAATACCATGGCAGAGGTACAAGATCGACCCGACAGAGTATGGCTTCTTCAATCTAGAGATTCCGCTGCGGTTCCTATCGAATATGATGAATGTCGGTTGATTGGGCTTCCGGAACCTTACAAAGAAATGTTTTTCGCATCAAAGCATTTTGGGGTATGGGTTAGGTTCGCCTTAGGTTAAACATATCAGTTATAAATATAAATGGAGTTTCAGCTATTTGGACATTCAAATGTACCCCCATGTAAAGTTTGCAAGGGAGATGGAACAAATCTATGGGACCCCGACTCCGAATGTTCGATCTGTGAAGGAGAAGGATACATAAAACAAGACGTACTTTCTCAACGTTCAAAGGATGAACGTTGCACTATGTGTACCCAACCCCTCGGGGAAGGGCATGTATTTAATCATAAGCGTGTTCTTTTTCTTTACTGTGACAGATGCCATAAAATAAAAAGCGATCCGTGTTATTCAATGCGTCAGGCTTTTTGGGCTCTTTAATTTCTTCGCATTGCGAAGAAATACTTAATTACACCAATGCTTTCAAAATACTCTCTAAGGTTCTACAACAGATAGCTTCTGGGGGTTTAAAATTATCTCCCCACATCTGATCAAATTTGTTTATACAATCAGCAAGGGCATCTACAAAATGATCGCTAGTTACAATAATCATTTTATCGTAATTTTCCAAGAATATGCCCACTGATAAAACTAATCCAATATCAGCCCCGTCCTTCCGTGTACAAGGGACTTCTACCAGTTGAACTTGATTTGACGAGTCTTTGAATTTTTCTTTGAGTTTGAGGAGAGAAGGGTGATCGGTTGATGCGAAAGCTATTATATCATTATCTACAATCTTGACCAGAGATTCCACTAAACCATGTTTGTTTTCTAAATCGATGAATATACAGGTCTTTTTTGTCGACCTGAGCCGCGGATGGAGTCTTTCCCACAAATTTCTACCCTCCAGAGGAGAGCTAATTACCGATGAAAATTTCTTAATTTCAGTATTTTCTGGTATGCATACAAGAGACTTTTTATTGGTTAGATATTTTAAGGCTTTTTTGGCAGCATTGGACTCAGCCTTTTTCTTGTTTGGACCTGTAGCCTTAAATACCCGCCGATCGTGAAGAGTCACTCTAGCCTTAAATAAAGGCGAATGATCCGTACCCCCACGTCGGGAACATTTATATATAGGAGTGTTAAGTCTCCGTTTTTGATAATATTCTTGAAGAGCATTCTTGGCAGACATCTTTATTCTTCTTCTAAAACATCAGACAACTTATCATTTTTTTCCAAAAAACTTTGAGAGTATTTGATATACCTTTTTATAATGGAGGCTCTCAAGGAGAAATTTTTAGAGAAAATAGCTCAGGAAAAGGGTATTGATAAACCGGAAGCGGCTAAAATGATAGACAAATGTATTCGTCAAGCAGCAGCTAGTCTTAATATCCCATATAAAGATGTGTACTCTAAAATTTATAATGAAAAATATATATCAGGTTGTCTCAAGGATGTTTGTTCTAAATTAGAGCTTGAACAGTGCCGAAAATCCTGCGTCTGTTTTGAATTTGAAGGTAAATGTATATCTCGGAAATTTCCAGATGCTGAAATAATTAATCGAGACCCTGACGCATATGTTAAAAGTGGCAAATTTTCCACTGAAGAATTGAAGAGAATGGTCAAATTAGCAGCATATCTATATCATAACTATACTGGCGGAGGTCTCACAGATAATTCTTTTGATGCTTTGGAGTATCTCCTCCAAAAGAGATTGAAAATTAAAGGAAGATTGTACGAAAAAATAGGAGCTGAACCCGTCGAGCGAATACGTACCAAGCTTCCTTATCCTCTTCCATCGTTAAAAAAGGTTCGCCCCGGGACAGTCGGTCTCTACAATTTTTTGAAAGATCATAAGAAGATTGCTTGGTCGTTAAAACTAGATGGGGTCAGCGGGATGGTAGTCTATAAAAATCAAAAAATAACTGGAATATATACCCGAGGTAACGGAGAAATAGGGGGAGATGTTACCCATCTTATGAAATATATCAAATTTCCTACACCTTCTAAAGATTATGTGATTAGAGGGGAATTTGTCCTCTCAAAAAAGAAATGGACTGAAAAGTACTCTGGTGATTATTCTAATGCTCGAAGTTTTGTTAGCGGGAAGATAAATTCGGGATTTGTATCTCCCTCCCTTCCTGATATCGATTTTGTAGCTTATGAAATTATGGGAATAGCAGGAGACGCCCGAGTGCCCTCGCCTTCACAGGCTTTTAAAATTCTCGAAGCTGAAGGGTTTAATACAGTTGAGAATGGACTCTTCGAAGATGCAGTAGTATTTGACCTTATGGCACTCTATAAAAGTAAACGTGAAAGTGCTCCTTACTCTATCGATGGGATCGTTATTACTGCAGATCTCACAAAGATGGCCGTAAAATCTGGGTCTCTTCCGGAAACTTCCACCCTGTCAATGGCTTTCAAAATGCAGCTGGAAGACTTAATTAGGGATTCAAAAATCATCACCGTAGAATGGCGAATATCTCGATATGGAAAGTATATCCCAGTAGCAGTCTATGAGGCAGTCTATGTAGATGGAGTTCGTCTTCATCGAGCTACTGCTCATAATGCTGCTCATATAAGAGACTGGAGTATGGGAGTCGGGACCAAAGTAAAAGTAGTACGTAGCGGGGATGTAATTCCCATACTTAAAGATGTAGTCGTTGACAAATCTATCGACCCGATTATGCCTCCTCTGAAGTACGCGTGGCATTGGAACAGATGTGATATAATTTTGGACGAGATTGAGAATAATAGGGAGGTTCAAATTAAGAGAATAGTTCACTTTTTCTTTACAATAAATGTGTCTCGTATTGGACCTGCAACCGCCGAAAAAATGTGGAACGCAGGATTAAAAACTCCAAAAGATGTGGCATCGTCGACATCTGGAGAGTTTCAAAAGATGGAGAGAATAGGAAAGAAGACCGCTGATTTTTTCGTAGAAGAGATACATAAGCGCCTACGCAAAACTCCAGTAGATCGGTATTTGGTAGCCTCGACTACTCTTAAGACTGGACTGGGAAGAAAAATGGTTAAGACTCTATTCAAAGTATTTCCTGATATTTTCAAATACTCAGAGACTGAGATACGAGATGCCTTCAAAAAGAAGAAAGTTAAGGGTTTTGGCCCTAAAAGAATAACTAATATAGCTGAAAATATCCCCAAGTTTAGAAAGTATCTGTATTCCTTCGCTAAAGAAGATATTGAAGAATCTATTCGCTACAACGAAAAGAGATTAGTTGACCTGAAAAAACGTGGGTACAATCCCAATATCAGTGGGAAGACATTCGTTTTGACAGGATTCAGGGGAAAGATGGATTATGATCTTGAAGATTATATGTATGACAATCAAGGAGATTTTTCTAGCGTTGTTACATCTCAAACAGAGGCGGTAATAGCTAAAAATATTTTAGACATCAGTAAAAAGATGGAAAACGCTCATTCTTTGGGAGTAAAAGTTCTTACTCTGCGAGAATTTAAAGAAAGATATGATGTTCCTTTTTGATCACAAAAATGAAGGAAATTTGAACTTCTAAAAAAATGAGTGAATACATTAGATTTAAAATTTAATTCAAAATGACAACTTTCGATAGTATATCTGCGAAAACTTGGGGGGATATTGGAAAAGACATGGTTGGTTGCTGGGCAAGATTAGCCCTCGCCCTTCACCCTGTGCGTAATCCCGACGCGTATAATTATAACTCAGTTGTATGCAAATCTTATCAGTATGGTAAATCTAATGACTACACGTGCGCTCAGGCCTTAATGAAAATGGTTTGGGATAATGCACACCCTATAGCGGATATGGTGAGAGCACTTAATGAAATTGATATGCAAAGAATTAATGAGAAGTATGGTTTACCTCTGTACTTGATCTCATTCAGTAACATAGACCCAGCAACTAGGGGTAAGATCGGAGTAAAAATGACCTCCGATTGGAGACAATTGGCTGCAAATTTGTATCCTTCCATTGACCATGACATCATCAGAGGGTCTATGCATTTGAGTCGACATAATGATCCGGGGTACAGTCAGGAACTCATGAGACAACTTTCAGAAAGTTCTCGGTCTCTGGGGGACATTGTTAGAGCTTTGAGGGAAATACACCATAATCTTTCAGTAAAGATTCTTCTTCGAAACCTTCCACGGACCCAAGTCCCTATGCTTGTAGTTCCAGTGACAATTACCACTCCACCAGCTCAGGTGGTGGTAATCCAAGCTCCAACACCAGCTCCTACTCTTCTCTCTAGAATTAAAGATAATTTGGGAGATACATCCGCTAATACGTTTGTTAATGTTCAGCGTGGTTATGATGTGAAATTGAGAGACCGAGAAGCAGAGAGAGTAGACCGCGAGAAAATTCTTCGGGCTGCTCTTGCTCAATGTAGGGAGGATAGAACTGAGGATCAGGCTATATTACAAAAGAAAAAGGAAGACCTTCGTGCACATTACGAGAAAAAAATTGAGGATGCACAACGAATTAAGGGACAAGAGGCTGCTGCAGACTTAGATTCGGAAATGAAGGATGCACCAAAGAAAACAAAAGAAGAGGAAGAAAAGGAATTTAAGGACAGTGTTGGGAGAACTTTAGAAGCCATCACAAAAAGTAAACCTAATCTAGGTTGGTAAGCTTTTTGAGCTAATTACTTCTTTTCAAAAGAAGTAATTATTTTTTGATCCAAATTATTAAATGATACAAAATTCACTTCCGTCTTATGAAAAACTTCTACAGGGACTAAAAGTGAGCGAATTACGACAGGAGTTGAAAACCCAAAAAATTACAGTACCTAGAAGAGGTACCGGCTATAAGGGTGCTGTGCTCAAAAAAGATTTAATTGATCGTTTGTTAGGAAAGAAAATTAAAGCCTCTAAGGTCCGAAGAAAATGTTCAAATATAGCTTTACAGGCTGAATGTGAAGATACAAAAAGCTGTGCTTTCTATGATTTCCGTTGTATGACAAAAACAGAAGAACGACGTTTAAAAAGACCGATACATCATCAATCTTACAAAAAGCGCTTGCAGAAATTAAAAAGGAAGGACTTATTAAGGAAATTAAAGAAACAAAACATTAAAGTACCTAATTTAGAGAAACCTTTGCTCAAAAAAGAATTAATTGATCTTTTGATTTTACATGGAGATCAAGCTCTTGTCCCTGTTCGGCATACCAAAGGCTACAGAAGTATCAAAAAACTCAAAAAGGAAATAAAACGTAACAGATTAGAACTTCCCACTATGGGCACTGGTAAAGGTGGAAGAGTTTTACGACAGGACCTTATCAATATTCTTGAAGGGAGAGAGCTTTTTTAAAAATATTTTCTCATACAAAAAAATGAAAAAAATATTGGATGATTAAAAAATTAGCGAATTCGTTAAAAATGAACTCAAAAGTTTTTAAGAAAAAATCTTTCATAAAATCCAAAACAACCATTTATGCATATAAATGTAAATGTACGGGAAAAACATATTCTAGCAAGGCAATATTTAAAGCTCATCAAAAAACTAAGATTCACCGACAATGGGTCTTGAAAGGAGACAAAGAAGTCCAAAAAGAAATTGCAATAATTATTCAGGTGTATGAATGCAAATGCACGGGAAAAAAATACTTTAGTAAGTCAAGACTTAAAGTTCATCGTAAATCTAAGGCTCACCAACACTGGGTCTTGAAGAAAGAAGCCAAAGAACTCCGAAGAGAAGCCAAAGAACTCAAAAACTCGCTCATTCGTAAAGAATTAGAGTTGGAAAAATACAAACAGATGTCAATTGCATTCGAAAAAATGAACACTGTTCTTTTGGACAGATTAATACCGAGAAAAAATATAAATGCGATAGACTAAGGAATAATTTTTATGACAGCAATGTCATAAAAATGAAAAAAATTGGTTGAGCAGATGTTTTGAGCGATATTTAAAATGAATCCCAAAAAAGATGTTAAATTAGATTGCAACACCAAAACACTATTGAACACTATCTATCAATTAGAATGCTGTTTAAGTGTGAAGGGTTATTACGATCAGGAAAAGGAATTGTCCGTTAGAAATCATTTGCTAGAGATGCAACAAACCAACACTGAGATTTGGCAGCTATACATCAATCATTTTGAGGAGCAAAGAGAACGATATCATCTGGATCAGGTTTGGTAAATATTTCATAGATTTCATGACATTAATGTCATGAAATTAAAATCTTATTTTTGACTTAAGGCCAATTCAAAAGATAGGCAATGGATGCACAAGAAGATACACACAAAAATCTTACTCGAGTGATCGGCTGTCTTTTTTCAATGCGTGACCTTTGTTTTGTCAGAATTGAAACAGCGCTAATTTCGGTAGCATTTGACCAGTCTCAAAATGTAATTTTATACACTAAAGAGATCAAAGATTCAGAAGGTATAGCTCAGGACCTCAAGAAAGATAAAGCTTTTCTCAAGAAAATATTAGGTGATTTATTTAAAGATTCAATTTTTGGAGTTCATCGCCTTAAAGGAGGTCCCTTTGAAATAACTATCCCAGAAAAATCGTTTACTACGAAAGAGTTAAATGACGAGTGGAATCCCTACGAAGACTACCAAATTAATGCTTACTGTATTAGTTCAGAGACTGTTTCAGATGAAAATTAATAATGTCTTTAAAACTAGTAATTTTTTCGCGATAAATAGTAAGATGGCAAACAACTATACATTAATTATTGTCGTCTTAGTCGCCTTAGTTTTGTTTTGGTTATGTAACAATTCCAAAGAGCATATGACTAAAGAAAAATCTATAAAGAAAGAGGTGAAACATATTGCAAAAACCATGAAAGAGATGATTAAAGGGTCAGTGGATTCTGATCTCAAAGCTATATCTTACGAAATCAAAGATGTGGCTCGTAAAATATCAGCCAAAAGAGGCATGAATAATAAAAAAGAGACGTCTTTAGCTCATCAAATGCAAAGATTAGCTGAATCAATGAAAGAAAAATCACATAATATGGAAGGTAATAAAATAGCCGAAGATGTAGAAGCTATGGCCAAATGTCTGAAAGAGATGGGCCAAGATATTATGGCCAAAGGTCGTTCAATAAAAGAAGGATACTTCTATGGCCTTGGATATGGTGGGTATAGAGGTTATGGTAGATATGCAGGTATGCGTAGTTTGTATGGTAGATATTACAGACCTTATAGGTATTACAGACCTTACTTCAGATGGGGAGGATATTGGTAATTTCGTGGATATATCCACGAAATTTATAACACACAATAAAATACAATTAATACTAATGCTAGCATTATCAGTATACAATATTTATGACGCAGGTATGTATTACCATTGAAGCCGTCATTATATATTTTGAGAGAGTTATGGACAACATGAGACTTCAACTGGGGATCATCAAATAGGTCATCAATTGTTGAAAGATTCTTCAGATCGAAATAATAACATCCAAGATCGAGATAATGATCTACTTGGGCATCTATTGGAAAAGCTTTGGATAGAAGTTTTTTTGCTGCTTCCGGGGTCATAATATATGCGGTAGTCCCTTCCGTTCTCAGAACAGCTATTAGATTTTTTGAATTGATATCCTCAAGATACTCTCCATAATCAGGATTTCGACGATGCTGAAATCTTAGGACATCAAATCCTCTATCCATAGCTTCTCTAAGGGAAACCTCCATCTTTTCTTTTGAACCCGGCTTAGCGACAAAATCATCCTCAAAAATAGCAAGAGGTTCACCAGACGCCAGACAGGTTTTCCATGCATTCGTATGAGCAAGATAACACCCTACTGAACCAACTCCCGACGGAGCTTCGTGAACATAACGTCCTTCCTTTAATTCAAAATATGCTCTCGGTGTCATGAGATCTTTGAGTTGACTATCAGAGAGTTTTCTCCCATCCACTCCATCAAAAAAAGTAGGGTCTTTAAATCCAAGCTTTTTAATTTCTGATAGCGCTCTCTGCGCTCTCTTGTTATTTCTTCGATCTATAGTAAGACACACGGCACGTATTTCACTTAGCATTTATATTAACCCAAGAAAATTTTAATGGATCTAACAATTTAGTGAGCAGCGTTATAAGATGGGAATGTGAAAAAACTTATATACCATTTATTGACACCATCTCTGAGGACAAATGCATTTGCGTCTCTCCTTAAAGCTGTCGGTGTGGCGACAGGGAGACCGGTTTGGAGATCTAATAGCCAGATATACTGGGTTGGTCCTCCTTGGGAATTAATACCTAAATGTTTAATCTCGCCACCGGCTAGAGAAAATAAAACCTCAGGTGTAGGTCCACTCAGATATGATTGAATAGCTACTCCGATTGGGCGGATTGCTGAGTTTTGAATATTAATATAGCGGACGTTGTAGTCGCGAAGAATTTGGTATGCCAAATCGGACGGATGAGTAGTTCCTTGTACCTTATCATAATCTCTGATGATGTTATAGTTTGGTTGGGAAGTATACATTATTGATATTATAACCCTCTTTAGTTTATTAAATTTTATTAAAAAATGAAAAAGACAAGCCAAGAATATATTTTTGAGATGAATTTACCTGATACTTATCTTGATTTTTTACCTAACGAATTACTAATTATGGTTGATAAATTTGCATGGATTGGAAATGAAAAATTAGATTACAGAGAAATAGTTTTGAAAGAGTTATTAGAAGTTGTGGAGAAAGCTCCGGTGTTTGAGATTTACTATAAATCTAGAGGGAAGAAGTCCTTTCCTAGACTTCGTCACTCAGGTAACTGGAAGTGGAAGTCGTGTGGGTTTTTATACAACCATTATATTCGTGGAACGGGTGATTTTCATTTTGAATGCGATGTTATTGAACCTGACCTTGGTTGGGACGAATGGACATTAAGAACATCACATCACACTGGGACCTCGTGTAGGGGTTCAGTTTATATAAAATGTCGGAAATACAAAACAACACCCGAGTGTGATTGGAGCTACAAAATGTGGCCAAAGACTCATAGAATTCCATTTTCAAAAACTAAAAAAAATACTCTAACTTAAATGAGCGGACAGGTAGTCATCGTCAAAAATAAAAATAGCCTCTACTACGGAGAAAAATGTGTGGTACAGTACGAAAGTTCAAGCGGGAAATCCTATTATGTTCGAAGTCTCAAAAAGCTCCCAACAGTCGAAAGATTTGGGTATAACAAACAAGGAAAAGTAAGAATGACATCACCTCCTGAAAAACGGTTTCGAATACTTAAAACCTCAGTAAGGAAAACTTCAAAGAGAGCTCCTAAAAATACCAATACTTGGCAGACCGAAACACGCCGTCTCTTAGAGGAAAATTCTGGATTAACTCGGGCTCAGATTAAGAGAAAGTATGCGTAATTTCTTCTTCAATGAAGAAGAAAATTCTAATTTAAATTTTAATAACATGATCAAAAACACCCTCAATCCCCTCATGTGAAGCTACTAAAACTAATTTATCTCCCACCAGCTCTTTCAAATACATAAGAACTTCCATGTTAATTTCACCATCAAGACTGTTAAGGCATTCATCAAGAAGGATAATTTGACTCCCAATCATATCATTAACTGCCAGTAGGAAAGCCAGTTCACATTTCTGTTTCTCACCCCCACTCAATTCGTCAAAAGAATTGTATAGATGCCCTTGATATTCAACTACCACATTCATTCGAGACTTCATAACTTTGGATTTAGTTAACTTGAAACTTTCCAATCGAATGCTGATGGTTTCTTCAAACATTCTCTTGAGATAAACTTTAGCATGTTCGTTGATGCTTACAATTGTCTGTTCTAAAGATTTGATTTCAGCCTCTTTCCCAGCTTCTTGAAGACCAGAGGCCCCCCTTAGCATTCCCTCTGCATTTTTCAAATCGGAGTCTGCTTTTTTAACCTTCGTTTTTAAAATATTAATTGACTCGATATTACTGTAATGTTGTAAATACCTCCTAGTTTGGACTAACTCTTGGCTACGATTTGCTGCATCGGTTATCCTTTCTTGGATGATAGTTATTTCGCCTTCTACTATAGCGGGCGTTCTACGTTTTAGCTTCCTTTTTGGCTGGTGAGACCTTTTAAGTATCTTAAGCTCGCGTTCTCGAGAACGTATCTCCTTGGTTAAACTCGATCGTTCTGCCTGTGTCCTCAAAATATCCCCTAAATGGTCTGAAATCTTTTTTGCTTCTTTTTCTAGAGTAGGCAACTTCTTTTTTGGCTTGAATCCCTTAGGGAAACCTTTCTTTTTGATATTGACATTCTGTCGTAATTCTTGAATACCCACTGGGAAGATTTTCCCTTTGATCTCTGTCTGAAATTTCTTAACATCTTCTTGGGCATTTTCTGTCTCCAATAGCTGTCTCTCAAGCTCAGATATTTTTGAGATGTCTATTGATTTTAGCGTGGGCACTTTGAGAGTAAGGTGCTCTTGAATCTGTGACAAATCTTGAATGTAACCTTGGTGAAGAGTGAGACTCACCTCGAGATCACTGAGGGTAATCTTCTCTTTTTTCAAAAGACCTTCGCAGTCGTCAGTAACGTCCTTTGATTTGGATTCCACAATTAAAGTTTCTCCCTTGACTTTGAGCGAGGTAGAACATGAAGGGCATTTATATACATAGCTCTCAATATCTTGATAAAAAACTCTTTGTGTGAGATCATCCACAAGACTTTTGGATTCAGAAACACGTGAAGTAAGTTGGGACTCTTTTTTCTTTAATGTCCGAATCAAAGTTTTGGCACTTTTCGATTTACTTCCAGCAGCCTTTTTAATACTTTCAAACTTTTCAGTAGCTTGCTGTTTATTGGTGCGTATTTTCTCAACCTCTACAGCTTTCGAGGTGTATTTCTCTTGTTGCTCAGCTAGCAGAATCTTCTCTTCTTTTAATTTTGCGATATTTTTTTTAGGGATTACTCTATCTCTTGCCGCCTTGAGTTCTTTTCTAAGATTGGCCATATGGTCAGATTCTAATTTCTTAACTTTAGCCTCGTCTAAGATGTATTCTTGGTGAATCTTGGTATAAGAAAGTAAGTTATGAGCTTCTCTCAATATCTTCTCTTGGTTGTCAATATCTTCTCTATTATCCCCAAGATTAGACCTCATTTGCTTAAAGGAAGATATCTGTATTTCAATCTCCATGATTTTTGATTGAGATTCTTCAGTTTCCTTTTCTTCTTCTCTGAGACGTTCAAGCTCTTTGCGAAGCCTTTGAAAACTCTTATCTGATTGAGATATTATTGTTTTAAGAGACCCTTCGGTTTCTTCCAACTCTTCGATGGTCCCTAAAGAATCTAGAGCAGGAAGATTTTCTAAATCAGGTACTCCCCTTTCAGCCTCCTCTACTCGAGTCCTCAAAAGGTTTCCTTCGGTTTCGTGGCGAACGCACGCCTGTTGGCACTCTTTGACATGTTCCTTGAATTTTTTCTTATATTCCAAATGTTTATCATTGCTGAAAGCGAGAGTCTCAATAAATTTAACCTGCTCTAGGGGTGTCATAGATAATACTGAATTGGAACGTCTTTGAACAACATATGATGAAACAAGAAATTCTTGATAATCCATCCCAACAACTCGTTCGATCATCTTTTGAGCAGGCAAATCTTCGTATTCCTCCCCTTCATATGTTAATAAAAGACGATTAGGTCGAGAAGTTCTAGTTATTTTCATTCCTTGGAACTTAAGTTCAACCTTGCACGTATTTGTACCGTGAGTATAAGGGCGACGAATATTACCATAGAATGAATAAACGATTGCATTGAGAAGAGAACTTTTCCCTTTCCCTGATGAACCGGAAATTAGCACAAGACCTTGACCGGGGAGTGTATATTCTTTGCTTCGATGGTATCTAAAGTTCTTCAAACAGACTTCCATTTGGTTATATAGATTTCCGAACGGATTTAATTCACTTTTATCAGAAATTTTTCAAAGATTCTCAGACAAAAAGCCTAAGGAAAATGGCCCAATAAAAATGAAAGTACATATGTTGTTGATTGATAAAGATCATAGTTTATAAGATTTGGAATCTCCGAATCTACTTAGAGAAACGACTGTTTATATTGAAGAGGAAACGTAATTAACAATGCCAAAAAGGAAACAACCTGTCAAGAAAGCATCCAAATCTGTAAAACCTCCTGAACCTGTTAAGAAGGAGGTAGTAAAAGTTGGGCCGAAAAAGAAACCCACCCATAGCTATTCAACCTATATCCGAAGGCTTAAAAACAAATTCGGAGAGGGGGTGCGGTTATCAAGTGGTTTTCTACAACAGACAGACCGTCTGACTCAAGTTTTAGCTAGAAAATTATCTTCAAGCGCACGGGAGATTTGCGTTGCTAACAAGAAAAAGACTATAACTGATGCAGAAATTCGTCTGGCAATTAACCTTTATTTTCCAACTGATATGATCGATGATACTATCACTGCGATTCAAGAGGCGATTACAAAAAGTGCGAAGGCTCATAAAAGCGAGGATGGTCCTCAAAGACGTGAAGTTATCGCTGGTTTAGTTTTTCCCGTCTCGTTAACCGAGAAATTTTTGAGACAATTCGGCTCTTTTGGGTGGAATGTAGGGAAGAATGCCCCAATAGCTCTTACTGCAGCTCTTGAACATGTTGTATATCAAATTTTGGATGTTTCTGTAGAGAAATCAAAGGAATATAAAAAAGCTACTGTGTATCCTAGGCATATGTTCTTGGCTATCGGTTCATCAAATGATGGCCTTTCTAGATTGATTAGTAACTTTAAAATTGAGTTTATGGGCGTTGGTGTAATACCATTTATCCACCCCAAACTCATAGTGAATAAAGACAAGAAAATAGCTCAAGCCGCTCGTAGGAGAAAAGGCCGATCTTCTGATAGTGGTAAAAGACCCCACAAATTCCTTCCGGGAACTGTGGCACTTCGAGAAATCAGGAGATATCAAAACGGAAAAGAAGCAACAAAACTTCTCCTTCAGAGGCTTCCATTTGATAGAATGATTCGTCAGTTGGCAGGTGAAATGGGTGACAAAGATATTCACTTTGGAGCTGGGTCGTTGATGTCGATCCAGCATTTTACTGAACAAAAAGTCACTGACCTTATTAAGGCTTCCGTTAGTTTGGCATTACATGCTAAACGAGAAGGAGTAAAGGCAAGTGATGTTCAAATGGCATGGGATTTGACTTATCAATGGGTTCCCCAAACTTCTACTGAAGCTGCTTTGGATGATACCAATACAGAAGAAGGTGAAGAAGAGAAACCAATGAAAGGAACTAATGGGATGGTAAGACTTGGTAGGAGAGGTGGAGCTAAAAGAATTGGGAAAGACGCATTCCCGGTTATTAGGAGATTTATTCACTCATTAGTATCAATTATGCTATCTAGGACTATTGAAATTTTGAGGTATAGAAAAGTTATCACCGTTGGACTCACAGATTTAGAAACCAGTGTTTCCACTTTTGGTATTAACTTTGCCATCCTTCGGCCCGCTACAAAACATCGTTCTGACAAAAAAGTCGGTGCGAAATAAAATTTGTGAATTTTTCTTGAGGTTTACCTCAAGAAAAATGACTTTAATCACCAGTTATCTTAGAGATTATCGAACTTGTTAAGAATATAGTTTTTACTATGAATCCCACACAAGCTCTTATATTTTTAGCAAATGATCTTCCTGTAGATTTGTCTCAAATAAAGAAAGGTATAGATTCTCTCAAGGGAAAATCTACAAAGCAACAATATTTTGGGTTATCAGACCTTTGCAAAGACAAAGCTCTTGTTCATCCCTCATGGAATC
>SDBT01008380.1_pt1 | contig 16900 bp, 15 predicted proteins | sample 2277101 | NCBI WGS metagenome assembly SDBT01 (sample SAMN10404973, study PRJNA504765) | marine sediment metagenome | isolation source: marine sediment core GS10_PC15, 103 cmbsf | place: Arctic Ocean: Southern Knipovich Ridge | collected 2010
TGGAGGCAGTGTTTGGGCGCACCGGTTTTGCCGTGGCCGACCTGTCCCCCCCGGAGGCCGCCCGCTTTAATGTGGGCACCGACGATGGGGTGGTGGTAACCAAGGTGGACCCCCACAGCGCGGCAGCTCGCGGTGGGGTGCGTCCCGGGGACGTGGTGGTCAAGGTGGGCGACCAGACCATCGAGGACCTGCGGGATTACCGGCGGGCCCTGGAGCGCTACGATAGTGGTGATACGATACTGCTGCGACTGCAGCGCGGTGACACGGTGCGACTGGTGGGCCTTGAACTGAGCTGAGGGAGGCCAAGTAACTTAGTTGTCAGCTGACGCCCTTGCTTCCGCATTTGGTTGGAGGGGCACTAGATGCCTCTTAATAAACTGCTCGATGATAGCGACAACCTGCTCCTTGTATTCGGATTGGCTCTCCGCTATCCAAAGAGAAAAGTTCAGGAGTGTAGTGTGGTCTACCTCCAACCATTTCTTGTTGCCGAACAAGAATGTGAGCAAGGTTGTGATGGCAATTCTCTTATTGCCATTTTGAAACGGATGATTCTTGATCATTAGATAGAACAGGATAGCGGCCTTAGGAACAAACGCCGGATACAAGAACTTCCCGGAGAATTTCTGAAACGGAGTGACTACGCAACTTTCAAGTATATTCGGGAATCGGGTTGTGAAATCAGGAATTGGTTCGTCGAAAGTGAGCTGTTTTTTAGCGAGTTCGAATGCAACGTACTCGACTCCTGCGACTGTGATGATCTTCATTATTTATTGCTTAGTTCTCTTAGTACCTCTCCGTATTGTTCTACCGTCTTTTTAATTGCTGCATCTATCTGTCTTTTCTCCTTTTCAGATAGTTCCTCGCCGAGCACCTGTGCGATAGTCTGGTCGGTAATAGCATAATTCCGGCCGATTCTAATTGCGGGAATCTGACCTTTCTTCACTTTCTTGTAAATCGAAATGCGGCTCACTCCCAAGAGTTCCGCCAATCGAGGTATAGTGATGTACTTCTCTTTAGTCATAAGCCTCACTGACGCATCCTATGTTAACTTAGCCTATCTAGGTTAACAAGTGTTAACATATTCTCATTAGGTTAACACAAGTTAACTAAATGGTCGTAGGTTAACAAGAACATTTGTGTTCTCTAATTCTCCACCTTATGGGGGCAAGAACTCTTCGTAGAAGCTGTACGATGGTGGGCTTCAACATAGTCAATTGTGGGAATTCCCACCTTGCTCTCATTGTTGGGGCCATCTAACCTCTTTCTCTACCGAAATCTTGGGCGGACCGGAATCACCCGGTGCGCCTTTCAACAAGGAGGTCACTATGACAAACCTATTGAATGGCGCGGGCCGCCGGACCTGTTGAGTCCGCAAGCGGTTGGAAGCAGCAACTTCCAAACCTTGTGGAGAGCTTAACAGCGGCTGGTGGGCAATCCCCGGAAGGGGTAATTGTCGGGGCAACCTTAGGCGCCGTTGCTGCGGATAAGTCTTTGGAAACCCCGACCCCGCCCTCTTCTTTCAAATATTGGTTACCTACCGTAAAATCTTGATTAGTTCAAATTAGGACACTACCAGCCAGCCGGCCGCGTTGACTTTTCGACGAGAGGCTGGTAAATTTCCTAGGTGAAAAGGAATTACCAACCCGTTGATTCCAGAGTAGATTTCGCCCGCCAGGAGCTGGAAATCCAAGACTGGTGGGAATCCCACAACATCTTCAACCAGCTCCGGGACCGTAATCGGGGCGGTCCGCGCTGGTCCTTCCTGGATGGTCCCATCACCGCCAATAACCCCATGGGCGTGCACCACGCCTGGGGCCGGACCTACAAAGACATTTTCCAGCGTTACCACGCCATGCTGGGCTGCGAATTGCGCTACCAGAACGGGTTTGACTGCCAGGGCCTGTGGGTGGAAGTGGAGGTGGAACGGGAGCTGGGGTTCACCAGCAAAAAGGATATCGAAGAGTTCGGCCTGGAGCGCTTTGTGGAGCTGTGCAAGGAGCGGGTGCGCAAATACGCCGCCATCCAGACCCAGCAGTCCATCCGCCTGGGCTACTGGATGGACTGGGACAATTCATACTTCACCATGTCCGACGAGAACAATTATGCCATCTGGCACTTTTTGAAAATGGTGCACCAGCGGGGTTGGCTGCGCAAGGGGGAGGACTCCATGCCCTGGTGCCCCCGCTGCGGCACGGGCATCAGCCAGCACGAGATGACCGAGGGTTATCGCGAGATCGAGGACAAATCCATTTTCGTGGCCTTGCCCCTGAAGGACCGCGAGCGGGAGTACCTGGTGGTCTGGACCACCACCCCCTGGACCCTGCCGGCCAACGTGGCCGCGGCGGTGGCGGAGGACCGGGAGTACGTGGCCATCAAAGAGGGTGGCTCTATCCTGTATCTGATGCCGGAGGCGATCCCCCGCGCCTTCGGCCGCAAATATAAGCCCAAGATTGTCCGCCGTCTCAAGGGCGCCGAAATGGTGGGCTGGACCTATGGCGGGCCGTTCGACGAATTGCCCGCGGCGGCCGGTGTGGAGCACCGGGTGATCCCCTGGCGGGAAGTGAGCGCCGAGGAGGGTTCGGGGATCGTGCACATCGCCCCCGGCTGCGGCAAGGAAGACTTCGGCCTGGGCCGCGACTTCGGCCTGGCGGTTATCAAGCCCATCGACGAAGCGGGGGTTTATGTGGCCGGTTTCGACTGGCTCACCGGCCAGATGGCGCACGACGTGGCCGGCGGGGTGGTTGCCAGCCTGAAAGAGAAGAAATTACTCATCCGGCAGGAGCAGTACCGGCATCGCTATCCCCACTGCTGGCGCTGCAAAACCAAGCTGGTCTACCGGACGGTGACCGGATGGTACATAGTCATGGATGAGCTGCGCCACCAGATCATGAAGGTGGCCAAGCAGATCGACTGGATGCCGGAGTTTGGCCTGGACCGGGAGCTGGACTGGCTGAAGAATATGTCCGACTGGATGATCTCCAAGAAACGCTATTGGGGCCTAGCCCTGCCGATCTACGAGTGCGACGGATGTGGGACGGTGACGGTCATCGGCTCCCGGGAGGAGCTGCAGGAGAAGGCCATCAACGGCTGGGAGGACTTCGAGGGGCATACGCCTCATCGCCCCTGGGTGGACGAGGTCCGGATCGGTTGTCCCCACTGTGGGGCCGCTGTTTCCCGGATCACCGACGTGGGCAACCCCTGGCTGGACGCCGGGATCGTCAGCTTCTCGACCATGCATTACAATGACGACCGGGCCTATTGGGAAAAGTGGTTTCCGGCCGACTTTATCACCGAGTCTTTCCCGGGGCAGTACCGGAACTGGTTCTATTCCCTGCTGGCCATGAGCACCGTGCTGGAGAACAAGCCGCCCTTCAAGCGGGTGCTGGGTCACGCCCTGGTCAAGGATGCCCAGGGCAAGGAAATGCACAAATCCGAGGGGAACGCCATCTGGTTCGATGAGGCGGCCGATAAAATGGGCGTGGACGTGATGCGCTGGATGTACGCCGCCCAGAACCCCGAGATTAACCTGCTCTTCGGCTATGACGCCGCCGACGAGGTGCGCAAGAAGCTGCTGACCCTGTGGAATTCGTATAGTTTCTTTGTCACTTATGCCTCACTGGACGAATTCGACCCCGGAAAGCACAGCGTGCCCCACGACCAGCGGCCGGAGATCGACCGCTGGATGACCGCCAAGACCCAGGAGCTGGTGCGCTCCGCCCAGGCGGCCTATGAAGGCTGCCGCACAGACCGCCTGATGCGGGCGGTGGACAGCTACTTGGAAGGATTGTCCAACTGGTACATCCGTCGCAATCGCCGGCGGTTCTGGAAAAGCGCCAACGACGGGGATAAGTACGCCGCCTACAGCACTCTGCACGAGTCACTGGTGACCTTGGTCCAGGTGATGGCCCCGATAACCCCGTTCGTCAGCGAGGTGATCTACCGCAACCTGGTCTGTTCCTTAGATGATAAAGCGCCCCAGAGCGTCCACCTTTGCTCCTTCCCCGAATTTCGGGCCGCTCTGATGGATGAGGACTTGGTACGGGAGATCGACAGCCTGGTGCAGGTGGTGGCCCTGGCCCGCTCGGCCCGCAACAAGGCCAACCTCAAGGTGCGCCAGCCGCTCAGCGAAGTGCTGGTGTGCGGCGACCAGGCCACCATGGCGGCCCTTGAAAAAAACGGTTCGCAGCTGCTGGAGGAGCTCAATATCAAGGTGCTGCGCACCGCTGTGGCCGCCGAGGAGCTGGTCAGTTACCAGATTCAACCCAACCCGGCGCTGCTGGGCCCCCGTTTGGGCCGGGAGTTGGAGCAGGTGCGGCAGGCGCTGGCTGAGCGGGACCAGGCGGAAGTGCTGGCCCAATGGCGGAAAAAAGAGGCCGTGACTTTGGAAATAGCCGGGCGCAGCGTGGTGCTGGAGCCGGCCGAATTAAATGTCACTGAGCAGGCCCTTGCGCCTTATTCCGTGGCTACTTCGCGGGACATCGTGGTGGGGATCAATACCGACCTGACGCCCGAATTGATCGAGGAAGGGACGGTCCGTGACCTGATCCGCCAGGTGCAGAACATGCGCAAAGAGGCGGACTTGAGGGTCGAGGAGCGGATATTGGTGGGAATCAGCGGTGACGGCCACCTGACTCGAGCGCTGCAGCGGTTCGAGAGCTATTTCCTGGCGGAGGTCCTCGGTACCAGGCTGGTGGAAAATCTGGAGAGCCCAATCCATCAGAAAGTTGTAAATTTGAATGGCGCCGATGTGAGCATTCACATTACGCGGGCCGGATCGTGAGGGATCATTATGACAACTAAAACCAAATGGACTAAAAGAGAGCTGCAGCACTTCCGGCGGAATATCGTGGATAAGCGGAAGACGCTGCTCGTGGAGATGGGTGCGCTCAAGGAGAATGCCAAGATTGCCAATGAGTCCTCGATCACCGGCGATTCCACCTATGCCTATCACATGGCCGACGCCGGCACCGATCAGGGTGAACGGGAGAAAGCATACTACTGGCTGGCCAGGGAGAACAGCTACCTCCGTTATCTCAATCGGGCCCTGGAGATGATCGAGAGCGGCACGTTCGGAATTTGCCAGACCTGTGGTAAGCTGATTAAAAAGGAGCGTTTAGAGGAAGTACCGCATACCACCAGCTGTTTTGATTGTAAGACCCAAAGCGCCAGTAAGCCCCCAAGTTGAGTTTTTAGTGCGAGCCTTGTGGTACACCGCGGCGGTTGTGGTCCTGGACCAATTGTCCAAGTTCCTGGTCCGCAGTAACCTGGAGCTGCATACTTCCACGCCGCTACTGGGTAACCTGCTGCGGCTGACTTACGTGGAAAACAGTGGGATCGTCTTCGGCATCAGTGTGGGCGCCACCCTGCCATGGTTCACGGGTCTCAATCTATTGGCCACGGGAATAATCTGCTACTACCTATATCGCGAGCGTAGCAGCCACCCGGCTGCCCAGGCCGCCCTGGCCCTGGTATTGGGCGGCGCCATCGGCAATCTGGTGGACCGCCTGATATTCGGCCGGGTGGTGGATTTCATCGACATAGGCCTGGGGAGCCACCGCTGGTACGTGTTCAACCTGGCCGATTCGGCGGTCAGCATCGGAGTGGTGCTCTATTTGATTGTCACTATTTTCGTAGCCCCGCCGAGTGAAAACATTAAGGTGGAAAATGCCTGAGCCGGCCGCTGTTACTACCCTTGAGGCTGAGTGCGCCTGGCCGCGCCTGGACCATTTCCTGGTGGATCGGCTGGCAGGACTGAGCCGTACCCGCATTCAGGCCCTGATCAAGGGGGGCCGGGTGCTGGTGGATGATATCCCGGTGATTAAGGCCCGGGAGCCGCTGGCGGGGGGCGAGCGCATCGAAGTGGACCTGCCAATAGAGCCGGACCCGTTGCGGGTGGTCCCGGAGGAGATGGCTCTGGACATTATCCATGAGGATCAGTGGCTCGTGGTGGTAAACAAACCGGCCGGCCTGGTGACCCATCCCGGTCATGGGGTCAGCCGGGGCACACTGGTTAACGGGCTGGCAGGGCGCTACGACCGGCTCTCGGACGCAGGCGGCCAGCTGCGGCCGGGGATCGTTCACCGGCTCGATAAGGGTACTTCAGGGGTATTGGTGGTAGCGCTGTCCGACCAGGTTCATCGGGCCCTGGCTGCCCAGTTCGAGCGGCGGGAGGTGAAAAAGCATTACCAGGCGTTAGTGTGGGGCCAACCCAAAGCCAGTGGCCGGATTGAGGCCAACCTGGTGCGTGACCCGCGCAACCGGCTGGCTTTTACAACCAGTCCCACCGAGGGGCGTAGCGCCCTGACAAAGTACAGCACCCGGGAGACCTTCGCGGGATTTACCCTGCTGGACGTGCAGCCCCACAGCGGCCGTACGCATCAGATCAGGGTTCACCTGAGCCACCTGGGGCATCCAATATTCGGTGACGGCCTGTATGGCGGTGTGCGGCCGGCGGCCGGGATCGCCCCCCAACTGCGCGGGCCGGTCCGGGAACTGGGCCGGGTGCTGCAACGTCCCGCCCTGCACGCCTGGCGCTTGAATTTCACCCATCCCGGGACTGGGCAAGGGGTGGCATTCGAAGCGCCCTTAGCGCAGGACTTTATTTCAGCACTGGAACTTCTAGGGCCGCGGATAAATGACTGAAAGGCCGACTGAAATCGCGTTATTGACCAAGGAGTTCCTCGATTACCTGGAGGAAGAGAAGCGCTACTCACCCCTGACCGTGAGCGCGTATGGCCGGGACCTGGCGGAGTTTGCCGCTTTCCTGGTGGATTATGACCCTCAACAGGCCCAGCAGCCGGCGCGTATTGACCGCCAGACACTGCGTCATTTTCTGGGACGACTGCGGGAACGGGGGCTGAGCCCGCGGACGGTGGCCCGCAATCTGACCAGCTTGAAATCGCTATTCAAATACTTAAACCGCTCCGAAGCTATCCCCGCCAACCCGGCGGCCGAGCTACGCACCCCAAAATATACTAATTCGGTCACCGAATTTCTCAGTGAGGGTCAGGTTATCGAACTGATGGAGCAACCCCCGGAAGATACGCTGGCCGGTCTGCGGGACCGGGCGATGCTGGAACTGTTCTATGCCAGCGGCATCCGGCTGGCCGAACTTACCGCCCTGACCGTGAACGATGTTTCTTTCGCCTCAAACACGCTACGGGTTATAGGTAAGGGCAACAAGGAGCGGGTGGCGGCGTTTGGTCCACCGGCCGCTACGGCCCTGAAGAAATATCTAAGCGCTCGCAGGGCGGACGGTGAGCAGGTGGAGTACCACCACCCCTTGTTCTGTGGCCGCGGCCGGCGTCCAATCGCTAACCGGACCGTCCAGGAGCGGGTGCAGCACTACCTGGAAAAGGTGGCGGAAGCCAGGCAGCTCAGTCCCCACCTGCTGCGGCATACCATGGCCACCCATCTCCTGAACCGAGGGGCCGATCTGATGGCGGTCAAAGATATTCTGGGACACGAATCACTGTCATCCACCCAGATATACACTCATGTGACGATGGAGCGCATCAAGCAGCAGTATCGGCAAGCTCATCCACATGCGGATTAGGCCAACCAGCCAGTAGGAGGATCTATCAATGTACGGGTTAGAGAAAATCGGAATTACCAATCCTGGTGAAGTGCGTCGCAACTGGCCGCTGGCCCGGCTGGTGGAACATGAGCTGCAACAGGAAGGCGGCCGAATGGGTCCCCGGGGCGCTGTCATGGTGGATACCGGGATCTACACCGGTCGGTCCCCGAATGACCGTTTTGTCGTGGACGAGCCCACTACCACCGAGAAGATCTGGTGGGGCCCGGTGAACCGTAAGGTGAGCGAACAAGTCTTTGATCATTTACTCAAGGCAGTGCTGGACTATTATAACAGCGATCCTGAAGGGCGCGGGGTTTACCTGTTCGACGGGCGCAGCGGGGCCGACCCGCGCCACAGCATCGATGTGCGGATGATAGCCAAGAAGGCCTGGCAAGCACATTTCTGCCATAACATGTTCATCCGGCCCACGGCGGAGGAGCTGAAGACCCACAGCCCGGACTTTACCATTATTAACGCCTCCGACGTGGTGGATGAGGATTGGAAGCAGCACGGGTTGAACTCTTCCACCTTTATAATCTTCCACCTGGCCCGGCGGTTAGCGATCATCGGTGGGTCCGAGTATGGCGGGGAGATGAAAAAAGGCATCTTCTCGGTGATGAACTACCAGTTGCCGCTGAAGGGGGTGCTGTCCATGCACTGCTCGGCCAACACTGATAGTAACGGCGAGCACCCGGCGCTGTTTTTTGGTTTGTCGGGCACGGGCAAGACCACCCTGTCCACCGATCCCAACCGGCCGCTGATCGGTGATGACGAGCACGGTTGGTCGGAGCACGGCATCTTCAACTTCGAAGGCGGCTGTTATGCCAAGGTGATCCACCTGGACCCGGAGGCCGAGCCGGACATCTATAACGCCATCCGCTTTGGGGCGCTGTTGGAGAACGTGGTTTACGATCCGGAAACCCTGGAGGTGGACTATACTGATGGCTCCAAGACGGAGAACACCCGGGTGTCCTACCCGCTGGACCACATCGAGAACTCGCTGTTCGCCGGTGGCGGTGAGAGTATCGCCGGTCACCCCGATACGGTCATCTTCCTGAGCGCCGATGCATATGGCATTCTGCCGCCGGTATCGAAGTTGACTACTCGCCAGGCAATGTATCACTTCATCAGCGGGTATACCGCCCGGGTGGCGGGCACCGAGCGGGGTATTACTGAACCGCAGGCCGTCTTCTCTCCCTGCTTCGGTGGACCGTTCCTGCCCCTGCCGCCGCTGACCTATGCTAACCTGCTGAGGGAAAAACTGGACACCTACGGCTCGAAAGTCTACCTGGTGAACACCGGCTGGTTGGGCGGCACCGCCACCAGCGGGGCCCAGCGAATTGCCATCAAGGCCACCAGGGAGATAATCACCAGCATTCTTACCGGGGCCATCGAGGAGGTGGAGTGTTCTGAGGACCCGGTGTTCGGGATCCTGGTGCCCCAGTCACTGCCGGGGGTTGACAGTGCCATTTTGCGTCCCAGGGGAACCTGGGCCGATGGAAAGGCATATGATGAAACAGCAGGGATGCTGGCAGGCAAATTCAGGGAGAATTTTTCCAAGTACACTGCTGAAGGGGAAGAATTGGCGCCAGCCGGTCCCCGAATTTAAATGACCAACGGAACAGTATCTAAGCATAAGGAGGCCAGTTCATGCCTAACGGAGTATCCAGAGGCATTCGGATCGAAATCACAGCGCGCCATTTTAAAGCGCCGAAGATGCTGCGAACCTTTGTTGAGAAGGAGATTCGCAAATTAAACCGCTATTTTGACGGTATTTTAGATTACCATATCATTCTGACTCACGAACACGGTATGAAAGAGGTGGAGATTATAGCCCATTCCAAAAAACACAATTTCACCGCTTTTGAATCTGATCCCAAGATGGACCGGGCAGTGGTTCTGGCTGTTGAGAAGATAAAGGCGCAGCTCAATCGTTATAAGGAAAAGCTGGTGGAGAAGTAGGCTGCGGTCAGACCCCCAAACCGACTCCCCTATGGTGCATCGCAGATGAAAGCGATTATTCCCATCGCGGGCAAAGGGACCCGTCTGCTACCCCATACCCGGACCCTGCAGAAAGCGTTGCTTCCGGTAGGGGGGCAACCGGTGCTGGAGCATATTCTGGCACCCTTGCTTGAGGCCGGGATCACCAGCATCACATTCATCGTCGGCTATTTAGGTGACCAAATTCGTGAGTTCATGTCCCGCTACGACAGTCTGCCGGTCACTTACATGGAGCAAACGCAACAGTTGGGGCTGGGCGATGCGGTAAAACTGGGTCTGGAGGCGGTAGACGAGCCGGTGGTGATAGTGCTGGCCGACACCATCATGGAGCTGGACTATAAGAACTTCCTGGAAAACCACAACAATGTCATCGGGGTAGTCGAGGTGGATAATCCCGAGGATTTCGGGGTTGTGGAGACTGCCGGCCGCCGGGTAGTGGACCTGGTGGAAAAACCCAGCGAACCGGTTTCCAACCTGGCCATTGCCGGGATTTACCGGCTGGCCAGCCAGTTGCAGCTACGGGAGGCATTGGAAACACTGCGGGCCAATCGCACCATGACCAGGGGGGAATATCAGCTCACCGACGCCTTGAAGCTGATGCTTGATAACGGAGTGGCGATCCGGACCGAAAAGTTGGATCGTTGGTTAGACTGCGGTACTCAGGAAACCGTGTTGAGCACCAACCGTTACCTGGTGCAGCAGCTGCCGGGTGGGATGTTTGTCCACCCTGATTCCGGTCTGGAGGGCTCCACGGTGCGGACCACCAGCGTTATGGAGAATTGTATGCTAATCGATACAATCATTGACAATTGCATAATTATGGCCGGGGCGCAACTGCGGAACTGCTATATCCATGATGAAATTGTCAAGGGGGGGGCGAAGTTGAACGGCTACGTTACCGGGCGCTGATGTCGCGCCGGTCTTCAGGGCTACCCTGTGCACCGCACCTTGCAACCCTCAAAACAGGTAATTTCTGTCGAGAGGATTTGAGAGTTGCATCTAAATTGACTGCTGTGAAGCTGCGATTAGCGCGGGCCACTGTTTTAATCCTCCTATTGGCGGTACCAGGGGCGTTCCCGGGCGCTCAGGAGAAAAACCCCGGTCAGCAACGGCAATACGACAGCCGCGCCCTGTCACATTACTTAGATGCTGACCTGGCCATGCTCCAGGGCGAGTATAGCCAGGCGGTTACCTCCTACGAGCTGGCTTTGCGTTACGACTCCAGCTCGGCCACCATCTACCTGGGGCTGGCGGAAGCCTTGATGCAGCTGGAGCGGCCCCAAAGGGCCAACCAGGCGGGCCAGAAAGCCCTGCAGCTCCAACCGGACGACCCGCTGGTGCATGAGATGTTAGCCCGCAACGCCACCGCCCGGGAGGACTACCAGGCCGCCCTGCATCATCTGGACGAGTGGGCCCGGCTGGAGCCCACTGAGATCGATCCGCTCTTCCGCAAGGCGGCACTCCAGATCAAGATAAATAAGATTAATGACGCCATCGAAACCTACCTGCTGATCGCTGATCGCGATCCCGGCCAGGTACACGTGTTGCCCCGCGCCGGTGAACTGGCTCTCTCCGTGGGAGACCTGGAAAGGGCCTACCTGGTCTACCAGCGGCTGCATCGGCAGCAGCCCGATGACTCGCGGGTGTTAAGAACCTACGCGGAAATCTGCCTGCGGACCGAGCGCTACCAGGAAGCGTTGGAAATTTATGAGCAGCTGTTAGCCTCAGGTGTCGCATCCACCGCTAACCGGCTGCAGTTGGCCTGGCTGTACACCCAGGGAAAAGAGATGGAATCGGCCTTTGATGTAATAGCGGCGCTACTCGATGAAGGGCACCGCCAATGGGAAGTTCTCAGTACGTATGGTGGAGTAGCCTCGGAACTGGGCAACTACCAGGAGCTGGCCCGGGTGTCCCAGCTGATGCGGGAGATTTACCCCGATAGTACCGGCGGCTACACCGGATTGGCTATCGCCAGGTCTTTCCGGGACGATCTAAAAGGGGCCATCGCAGTGATGGAAGAGGCCGTCGCCCGTTTTCCGGCGCACACCGACGTGAATTATCTTCTGGGCCGGTTGTATTATGATGCTGAACGTTATAAAGATGCCGAAGGCCCTTTGCTGGGGGCTTTGGCGCGCAGGCCCTCGGCTCGGTATATCAAACGGATCCTGGCCTCCACCTGGGCCAGCCTGGAGAAGTTCAGGGTCTCGGATTCCCTGTATGAAGTATTGCTCTTAAGCGACCACGATGACCCGGTGACCCTGAATAATTACGCCTATAGCCTGGCAGACCGGGCCAACCCCAGCCGGAAACAACTGAAGATGGCCCGTAAAATGTCCAAACGGTCGTTGAAGCTCCAGCCCGGCAATTCTTCGTTCCTGGATACTTATGGCTGGATCTGGTACCAGCTGGGCCGTTATCGCAAGGCCCGCAAGTATATCGCCCAGAGCCTGGAGGTCAAGGGGGATAATGCCATCGTCCTCGATCATTGCGGGGATGTATACCTGGAACTCGGTGACCCGGATCAGGCGGAGAATTATTTCCAGCAGGCCCGCGAAATCCGGGAAAGCGGCCAACCCACGCAAGTACGTGCTTCTGATGAATGAAGAGACCATGACCTATTCGGTGAGCGCCGTGGTTCCGGTTTACAACGAGGTGGGTTCCCTGCCGCAGTTGCACCGGGAGTTGGCGGCTGTGATCCCGTCCGGCGACCAGGGCGAAATTATCTACATTGACGATGGGAGCGACGACGGCTCCGGCCCCGCGCTCAGAGCGATCGCCGATGGCGATTCCCGGGTTAAAGTACTCACGTTTTACCGCAACTACGGTAAAGCGGCGGCCCTGGCGGCCGGTTTCAAGACCGCCCGGGGGGAGGTGGTAGTCACGCTGGATTCCGACCTCCAGGATAACCCCGTTGAGATCCCGGACCTGATAGCCAAACTTATGGAGGGCTGGGACCTGGTGAGCGGTTGGAAGAAGGTGCGCCACGATCCGCTGTCCAAGCGTTGGCCCTCGAGACTTTTCAATTTCGTGGTTCGGCTGATGACCGGTGTCAATATCCATGACTCCAACTGCGGCCTCAAAGTCTATCGATCCGAGTTGGCGAAGACCCTGGAAATCTACGGCGGCCTCCACCGCTACATCCCGGCCCTGTCCCAATATAAGGGTTTCCGGGTGACCGAAAAGGTGGTGGAACACCGGCCGCGGCTCCACGGTAGCACGAAGTACGGGCGGGCCCGCTATTTTCATGGCTTGTTGGACCTGTTGACTGTACTGTTTCTGGGGCGCTATTTCCAGCGGCCACTGCACTTCTTCGGCCTGGCAGGGCTGACCATATCCGCCTTGGGTATGGGTATTTCGTTGTACCTGGCGATCAACTGGTTTCGCGGCATCTGGATCGGCAACCGCCCCCTGCTGTTCCTGGGCATGCTGCTGATTATTGTGGGCGTGCAGCTGGTTTCGATAGGCCTGGTGGCGGAGATGTTTGTCCAGCGGCGCCACCAGGAGATGGATTTGGTCAAGACCGTCTACTCAGTCCGCGAAGAATCTCTCCCCTGATCTCGATCCAATTCGCCCGCCGGCCCCGGGGCCATCCGGTCTAATCGTTCGCCAGGGCTTCGATGGTATCCACCAGCGATGACCAACTGAAGCGCCGTTTCTCCCCGGCGATCCGTTTCACCATTTGCTGTCGATCGACGGTGGTAAAGAATTCAATGATTGCCTGAGCGAGCGCCGGCGGGTCATCGGGCGGCACAACCAGACCTGTTTGGCCGCCAAGCACCACTTCCGGCAGACCGCCCACAGCGGTTACGATGCAAGGGATTTCATACTCCATCGCGATGGAAACGATCCCGCTCTGGGTGGCGGTCAGGTAGGGCAGCACCACCACATCGGCGGCCGAAAAATAGATCGCCACCTCGTCGTCCGGAATAAAGCGGGCGGCATCCACCAGATGCGGCGCCAGCACCGGATCTTCCATCCGGGCCTGGTATTCGGCCGGGTCATCGTAAAACTCGCCGGCGACGATCGTTTTGGCTCCCAAGCGCTCCACCACCGCCGGCAAGGCATCCAGGAGCGTCAGCAGGCCTTTATACTTACGGATATAGCCGAAGTAAAGCAGGACCGGTCCCGGCCCCAGACCCAATCGCTGCCGGGCCTGATCTTGCGGCAGCCGGGGACCGAAATTGGTGTAGGTCGGGTGGGGGTTGAGCTTGTAGCGCGCCGTGGGTTTGAGTGCCACCAGCTGCTGCTCGATAACGGTGGACATGGGAATGAACAGGTCGGTGCCGCTCACCAGATAGCGGTTTAGCAGCCGGTCCCCGGGACGATGCTCGTGGGGGGCCAGATTATCGATAATGCACAGACTGCGGGTGGTATTCCCGCGGCCCAGTAATCGCATCACCGATCCCAGGCCGGGAGCGAAGTATGGCATCCAGTACTTGAATATCACCAGGTCAGCCTGCCAGTCCGCCAGCCGGTGGTAGACCCGGTACCAGGAGATGGGGTTCAGAGGGTCGAACAAGCGCTCACCAAAGGCCGGCTCAACGGCGACGGTGTCATCGAATTGGCTGGTACCGGGGAATAGGAAATTGGGGTACTGGCGACGGAAATTGATCACCCGGACCTGGTGGCGGATGCTTAGATGCCGGTACAGCAGCATATTGAAGTGCTGGATGCCGCCCCGGAACGGCGGGAAGGGGCCCAGTAAGGCGATTTTCATTTGACCGGCAGCAATCGGGAGACGGCCTCGAACAGTTCTGCCACCGGGAGCTCCCGCATGCACTCCCGGTCGCATTCCCGGGCGAAGTAGCAGATGCAATTGGGCGGTTCCAGGATTTCGCCCAACCCGTAGAGTTCGAATTCGTGGCGGTTGAAAATGTTATTGAGCAGGACGACCCGCTTCTTAAGGGCGATAGCAAGGTGCAGGGCCATGGTCACCAGCGTCACTACCAGGTCGCACTGGTTCAAGAGGCTGATGAACCGCTCCAACGGGAAAGTTCCCAGATATAGGGCCCCCGAAGCGGCCTGGATGCGCCGGTTGGCCTCTTCCTCATCGGGGCCACCCAACAGTAGCACCCGATAGCCCTGCTCCCGCAGCTGGATGGCCAGCTGCACCCAGTACTCCTCGGGCCACAGACGGGTCAGCCAGCGCCGGCCGCAACCGGTATTCAGTCCTACCAGGGGACCACCGGTTGGCAGGGACCACTGTTCATCCAAGGCATAATCGGCTAGGGCGTACTTTTCACCCTTGAAGGTTTGACCAATGATCTCGAATATCTCTTCGGGATATGATTTTGTGTTGGCCCGGCCAAGATCGTCGAACAGACCGGTGAGGAACTTGTGCTCGGCCAGCTGATCCACCGGCGCGGGCACACCTCCGGATAGTACAAAACCATGTTTCTTATCAGCCTGCAGCCGGCTGGCCAGAGCGCAGGCTTCCAGATCCTTGTCCAGGTTGATGAGCAGATCGAAGTTCACCTGCTCCAGGTAAAGAATGCTCGCGAGTTCGAACGGGAGCCTCCGATCCACGGTGTCGGGGAGGATTCCCGGCCAGCGGGTCAGCCAGAAGATCTGGCTCCCGGAACCCGATTGCTTCAGGGCTTCCACTAAGGGCGTAGTGCGGATTACGTCGCCCAGAGCGTCCAGCTTGATTATCAGAATGCGCCGGTTCACCTGGTCGTAATGGGGGCAATCCTGGCAGTGAACTCCTTCGGCCTTATGGAAACTGCAGGGGATCGGTCCCTGGAAATGACGGCAGTCATACTTTATCAGCATGGGGGAGAAATTAAGGCTGATTCCCGGTCTGAACTACTGTCGGAGCCGGTCGGTGGAAATTTACCTCAATGGGCGGCCGCGGCCCTAAACTTGCGGTGTGGAATCATACCCGAAAGTCTGCTGCGTAGTGCTGACTTGGAATGATCAGGCCAACGTCCTGGCCTGCCTGGAGTCATTATCGCAAGTGACGTACCCCAACCTGGAAACGGTTGTCTCAGACAACGGTTCCACCGACGGCACGATCCAGGCCATCAGGGAGCAGTATCCACAGGTCCATTTGCTGGAGAACGGGGAGAATCTATATTGGGCCGGCGGTAATAATGTGGGCTTGACGTATGCCCTGTCCGCCCAGGCAGACTATATCATATTGCTTAATAATGACACCGTGGTGGCCCCGGAGATGATCCCCGAGCTGGTACAAACGGGTGAGGCGGATCGCTCCATCGGCCTGCTGGCGCCGAAGATCTACTACCACGACCGGCCGGAGTTAGTCTGGTACGCCGGGGCTCGGGCCAGCATGTGGCGGGGACTGCTGTGGCACGTGGGAATCCGTCAGGTGGACCGGGGTCAATTCGACCGGCAGGCCGCGGTGGACTACGTCACCGGCTGCGCCCTGATGGTGCGGCGGCAGGTGGTGGAGCAGATCGGGCTGATCGATACGGCCTTCGTGGCCTACGGTGAGGACGTGGACTTTTCCTTCCGGGCCCGGCGGGCGGGCTGGCGGCTGGTGATGGTACCCTCGGCGATCATGTGGCACAAGGTCAGTGCCTACTGGGGGGTAGTTTCAGGACGGAAGATCAGACAGAAGCTGCGCAGCAACCTGATCCTTTACCGGCGCTATGCTCCGGTTTGGTCCTGGTTCACCACCATCCCCCTGTTCCTGCTGTTGGATAGCCTGCGGGTGCTACTGCTGCTGGGGGCGGGCCGGTTGCGGGTGCGTCGCGGCAGGGTCTGACGAGCGGCTGGAGATTGGCAGCCACGGGACGATCAGCCCTTCCCTGGATAGGACCACGCGGCTAAATTCCGGGCGCTATCACCAAGGCGCTGCCCCCGGGCGTTAGATACGAGGATTAAATGAAGGCTGTCATTTTAGTGGCCGGCATTTCCCGCCGGCTGTTCCCCAGCACCCTGGTGGTGCCCAAGTGCCTGCTCAAAGTGGGCGACAGGACCATCATGGAGCACCAGCTGCTGGCGCTCAAGCAGACCGGGGTCACCGATGTGGTAATGGTAGTGGGTTATCGCCGGGAACAGGTGATGACGGTGGCCCGCGAACTGTTTCCGGATTTCAACTTTACCTTCATTGTCAACCACCACTTTTTTGATACCAACACGGCCTATTCGCTCTGGCTGGCCGGCGAACATTTTCTAAAGCACGATTTTCTGTATTTGAACGGTGACGTCATTTTCCCCCCGGCCCTGGTCGAACGGATCATGGCATCCGGGCACCCCAACGCCCTGGCGGTGGAGGTGAAGACCTGTGGTGACGAAGAGGTCAAGGTGATCGCTGAGGGCGAGCGCATCGTGGATATCGGCAAGGGGATTCCTCAGGAG
>SDBT01008381.1_pt1 | contig 16898 bp, 13 predicted proteins | sample 2277101 | NCBI WGS metagenome assembly SDBT01 (sample SAMN10404973, study PRJNA504765) | marine sediment metagenome | isolation source: marine sediment core GS10_PC15, 103 cmbsf | place: Arctic Ocean: Southern Knipovich Ridge | collected 2010
GATGTATACCTCAAGTTTTGGAGGGGAAGCGAGTGACGGGTTAAATTGACTCCCCGTTTGACTCCCCCTCCGGGGATTGCTTAGGGACCGGATGCTGTGGCGGCGACGGCTGTCGGGGTGACGTAGACCACGCCGAACCGTGTGCGGCCTGCTGTGGTGGCTGGGGTTCCGACGGCGATGTCGCATCGGACTACCCGTGCCGAGGCATCGTAGAGCTTCTCCCACTCACTAGTGACGAAGAAGGCTCCCTCCACTCCACCTTTGCTGTGAAGGCTGATGCTCTCACCGGCGAGAAGGTCATTGGCCTTCAGGTCTACTGCGGTGAAGAAGCCATCCGTGGTACCACCGGATATTCCCACCTTGAGGGATGCCGTGGTGGCCGTCCACAGGACAACAGAGTGCACGTAGACTTCTAGGATGGTGGCTCCGGCCGGGACTGCGATGTCCCCCCGGTGCAAGTCGTTGGTAGCGTTCTCGGTGAAGAACACCTCATGCGCTTCTACTACTCCACCCAGGACCCCGGTCAGCAGGTTCAGTTCGGTGTTGGTGACCGAACCCCCGTCGAGCTTGTTAAGCTCAGTGGAGCTAGCGGTCAGACCCGACAACAGAGCAAGCTCAGCGTCGAGGCCACTCAACAGCGCAAGCGCCGATGAGAGGTCGACGCCACCTACGTCGAGGCGGGTGGCGTTAATGTGCGGGGATGCTTCCCCTTGCTCTTGCCTGGAAATAGCCAGGCGCTCTAGAGGTCCCATGGCTTACGGACCACTAGGAGTTGCGGCGTGCGTGGTGGGAACCACGTAGACCACGGTAAGACGGGTACGACCCGCGGTGGTCGCCGGGGTGCCGACTGCGATGGTACCCTTAATCACCCGGGAGGTCGCGCTGTACTGGTTCTCCCAGTGGGTGGTGGAGCCAGCCGAGTAGGCGCCTTCGACACCCCCGCCGTTACCGAAGCGGAGGGTCTGACCCAAGAGCAGGTCAGTGGCCTTCAAGTCGACGGCGGTATAGAACCCATCGGGGTCAGCCGCGTCACCGACTTCCAAGGATGCGGTGGTAGCAGTCCAGAGAGCCACACCGTCCACGATGATGTCGACGATGACCGCTCCTGCGGGAATCGGGATGTCTCCAGTGTGCACGTCATTGGTCGCATTCTCAGTGAAGGTGACGGTCCGGGCTTGTAAGACGTGGTCGGTTTCCTTCGCTTTGTTAAGCGAGAGGACTTTGCCAGGGGATGCGACACCGGCCACTGCGTTGATCAAATCTCTGAGCAAGTTCATGATGCTTTCCTATTGGTTTAATTGAGGGGGCTGATTCCTCGTACCTGTGGTTACGCAGCCGGGACGTTGGTCTTCTCGGGACCGTCTAGCCAGACTTCGACGGCGCCGAAGCTCTGACCGGCGGAACCACCTACCGTGAGGACGACCTGCCATGCAGTGTCATCGGAGAACGGGAGGGGGAGGACCAGTTCCGCGGGATAGGTGGTCGCGTCATCGAAGTTCTCGGTGTGCGTCACCTCGACCTCTTTGCCATCGGTGAGGGTTTGGACCGTCACCTTCAGGGTGGGAGAGGTACCCGCCTGGGAGGGAATCAACGCGCGGAGAGTTGCCGGCCGCGTGAAGTAGTTGCCTCCTACCAGTGTGAATGCGATGGTCTCCGTCGCAGTGAGGTCGGCGTCCGACCCTACGCGATAGATGTTGTCAGAATCTCGGGGCATGATTGCCTCCTGTTTGGTTTCGGAGGGGAGAGGATTATTAGCCAATCTCCCCCTTTTTAGTCACGAATGTGCATGAATTTTACATCCACTCTGCTTACAGAGGGATGACTCCCCGCAGCCTCACGACGGACTTGATGTGGAACTTGGAGAGCCCCACGGGCCACTCGAACACGGTACGGTGGGTGACTCCATCGTTGATGATGTCGTCGTAGATGCGCTTGGGCTCATGCATCTGCCACCCCTGGACGTGGGACTTGCCGAACCTCACGAAGTACCAAGAGGTCGCGGTTCCGCCAGTCTTGGCCCCGGCATTGGTCTCGGTGGAGGTTATGATCTGAGTGGTCTGGTCACCCTTGGTCCCGGCTTCGATGACTTCTATACCTCGGTACATATCGATCTTACGATCAAACGCATCCTTGGTGCTGTCATAGAGACCTTCCCGACGAGCTACCCGGTTGAGGGAGAAGAGGCCTTTCTTGGAGGTGATGATGAGGTCGACTTGACCCTCATCCACTTCGTAGATGGACTGTTCCATGTCGTCCAGGAAAGTCATGCGGTTGGCGCTGGAACTGGAGATGTCCAGACCGGCGGCTTCGATGACCTGATCCAGGCCCACACCACCTGCCACGAATTCAGCCTCCACCCTTTTCTTGATGCCGTCGAAGGACTTGGGGTCCACCGACTTGTCACCGTTGATGAAGGCGTCGGTCATAGCGTACTGGTAACGCTTGGCCTGCAACAGGAGGTTCTCGCTCCAGGCGTCGATCTCTCTCTGGCCCGGGAGTTTCATGGCCCGGTCCACGTCGATCTGTCCACCCATGAGGGAGATTCCATCCAGAATCTCCGAGAAGTTGTCCTTGGTCTCGCTGTACGGCTCACCGATGTCACGAAAGACAGCGTCGGTAACCGATTTATTTTGCCATTGCTTGATGGTGAAGCTCTCGGTATTTTCGAAGGATAGCTTCTGGTAGAGGCGAGAGCCCCGGGCATACTGCAAGAGGATGCCTCCCATAACCTTGTCCTTCATACCGGCGCCCATTTCTGCGATTGTCAGTGCCACGATAGTCTCCTGTTAATTCTCCATCCCTCGGATGGGCTTCCACTCTTCCGAGGCGACGAGGGCCTGGGGGTCGCTCTTGAGGTAGTCGGTAGAACCTCCGGCGCCCCTACTGATGTCGATGTGCTTCTGGGATTCTGAGCCCTCCGCGTCCTTGTCTTCCGTCTTATCTTCCGGCTTGTCCGCGGGGGCTTTCCCACCCTCTTTCGCTAAATTGATCACACTGCCTAGGAAGGTCTTCATGTTGGCTCCTCCGTCCTCGGAGTTGCCCCATTCGATCTTGCTAGAGTCTAATCCCAGTTCCTTGAGGGATGCGTTGATTGAAGCCTGCATCGCATCTTGACTATCTCCCTGTGAAGGTGTACTCGAGATGTCAGTCTTGTCGGGAACCGTCGAAACCTGCGCGGGTTTCAAATAGTCCTCGTACATATCCTTGATCATCGCCGAGTTGCGCTCACCCTCAGGAAGGGCCGCTAAATTCGCTGCACGCATTTCTCGGATCGAGGCATTGAGGGAGTCAGTGTCCTTGGTTGACTCAGTCCTCATTTTAGCGACTTCCTTGTCGAAGACGGATTGGAAGTGGGAGTGAGACTCCGTCTTTCCTTCTGCCCTGCCTTCTAGTCGGATCGCATCAACCTCTTCCTGTGTAAAGGTCTTCGGTTCGTCGTTCTCACCCTGCTTGTCTTCTGGCATGATGTCTCCTAATCGAATTCAATCTTATTGTAGCTGAGTATAGTAAGTGTTGTCTCCCCTACACTTTGGGGGCCTTAGGTATAATAGTGGCTATTTCAAAGTGCCACCTCCAAAGGGATTGGTAACGGGACTGTCGGGCGAGAATAACGGACTACCACCCGGCGGTACACTCTTAGGTGTGGCACCCTGTCTCGGGATGGACTTCGGCGGAGCTATGAATAGCTGGTAGGCCCTCTCCATGTGACGATCATCCTCTCTCAACTTCTTACGGGTGCGACGGATGATCGTCTCAGCCATAGACAAGTCAGGATTGATGGACAGGAGACTCCGGGCTTGATCCGAGAAGTATTTCGTGTCCGCCTCAGTACTGGCCTTCTGGGCGAAGTTCATAAGACGTCGGTACTCTGAGGCCACGCTGGCAATCTCCGGGTTCGCCGCTTCAAGCTGATCCATCACGGCGCTACGGACCCCGTAGTATTCCCGGAGCTTAGGAGTGTACAGTTCTAGAGTACGATCAAGGACCGTCTCTGAGCGACGTAGCTCAGACTGAAGAATGGATCGGATGGGTTCGGTGAAGGTATCCATCAACTGTTTACGGGCATCGAAATAGGCTCCCCAATTAGTCTCACCTGTCCGCTGATCCAGGAACAGATCGGCCGTGATCTGGAAGTACTGCTCCAGTGCCTCATCTATGGGAGAGATCATAGGAGCCGGCTTTCCGAAGCGGGCCAAATAAGCCTGCCTCTCCTCCATGCTAACGGGAACGTCAACGAACTCGGGCATGGCGTGGATGGCGTTGAAGATAGCACCTCGTTCACGGTCAAGCGAAGACCTCTCGTTCAGAGCTTCAGGGCCGGATGTAAATCCATCTTCCCATCGGGAACTATTCTTCTGATGGTCTAGGCGGTTAGCCTCCCGTGTGGTCTCAATGGTCTGCCAGAACCCACCCTGTGATCGTTGAGCTTTCTGCTCAGCGAGGGGCTTCAGGGATAGGGAGGCACCCAGCCACACATCGGATTCAGGTACCGCATCCATGATGGCCTGGCGCTGGGCTCCCGATACAGCCACGATCTCGGTGTAGCTGATACCAAGGCGCCGAAGTTCCTTGAGCATGTCCTGAGGTATCCCCACAATGCGCTCGATGGCTTCCTCCATGGACTCTCCGAAGTCAACCTTAGCGTCTGGACGGTACCGGAATACAGAGGTCTGGGTCAGGAATATCTGACGGATAGCAGCCTCCCTCTCAGCCATTACAAGCTCAGCGATGGCGTCCTCGTTACCTGCTTCAGCCAGGCGGCGAACCTCCTGGGGATTCTTCTTCAGGTTATCAGCGATGACCTGGTCGATGAGGTACTGAGTGTACCGGCTGTCGAAGGCAAGGTTATGTAGACCGGGGGGAAGTTCCGCACCCGTGGCTACCCAAGCATTCAGGGCTAGGCTGAGGGGAGGGGGAGGGATGGCTCCCGCTTCACCTTGTAGGATGTTGGCGGTTGAGGTGATAAGGGGGTTGAAGTAAAAGGCACCTCGCGCGAACCAATCGAGACCCTGCTCAACCTTCCCTCGGTAACCGGTATTGTACTCTGGGAAGTCACGAGCAAGTGTCCTCCGCACAGCACCCGCACCAGTTCCTTTAAGCGGGTTGAACTCATTTCCGTATACGGTGGGAGTGTAGCCATAGTCCCAGTCACCTCCTACAAGTGCTAGATGTTTTGCGACGATTGGGCGCTTGGCCGCCAGGGTGGCGAGACGAGGCCAACGACGGCTCTCGTACATCCAGAACGGCATGAAGCGCTGCATGATGTAATCAAATGTGGACCGATTGTCGTAGTTCGTGAACCACGTGTTGTAACTGGTCGTGGCCCTAGTGGAAGCCTCCTGCCTGGCCTCCTTAACTATACCATTGAAATTGGACTGGTGATCCATGTAGTCAGCCATACTGTTGAGGTAGCCCCGGACCACTGCTTCCTGTTCACCACGTAGGGGAGGATTCTCCCAGAGCTTGAGCATCTCGTCGCTCATGGTCTCTAGCTGGGCCATCTTCTCGTCGATTAGGGTGTCCTGCTCCCGGACAGGAGGAGGAAGGTCATCGAGAACATGCTCAACATCGAAGGCCTGATTCTTGATATCCAGAACCGACTGTCCCTGACGAGTTATGGAGGTACGGACCCTGCCATTCTTTAGGGGCTTGAGAGGTTCTATGAAGCCAGCCTCTACTAGATCGTCCAGGGTTTCAGTGGGGAACAGGTCCCCATGCTGTACCCGTGCCAGCATGTCGCGGTGCAGGGGATCGAGGCTGGCCTCCCGGTTCTTAGTTACGAAGACGGAGTACAGTTCCTCGTGTACCTGGTCCTCATTAGATACGAAGGGCTCAGCGATGTCGTCGATTAGTACGGTGTCACCCGTCTCCATATTGTAGACAGCGATCTCTTTATTGAGCTTACCCAGACGTCCAGCCTCCCCTAGAGTATCCTGGGGAGTGACCACATCGAGGTATACCAACTTGGTATCCTCAATGTCGTACCAAGTGCCGAGGTAGTGATTCTCTTGACGGAGGAGGGCTTTGTTCTCCTCAGCGAATGCCTGAATGTCTTCGACCTTGAACTCGGAGAAGGGTATGGTGACCTCTTGGTCGGGGTATCCAGAGACCGAGTAACGAGGTAGATTGGGATCAGACTGAACTGCCTCAAGCATGTCAGTGCCATCGATCCGAGTGGTGGACCCATGGTTCTTGACAGTACGCTCGAAGATGTCCTGGGTCTTACTCCCGGTAGCAAAACTGAGACGACCAAATGCCTTAGGTTCTCCATGAACCTTAGCTAGGATGTCCTCGGCCGCTAGGTTAGTGGGTGGCTTGTCTAGGGCCTCGCGGAAGGCCACGGCAGACTCATCCCCCTGGAGAGCCGCATCGGAGAGGATGGCCTTCATGCTGTCGATGTTGGAGATGGGAGTTTCGGCGTTCCTCATAAGAAGCCAGTCGGCCGTCCGATGAACGGTGTTCGTATTGTCGGATCGAACCCTGATGACCTCGGTCTCACTCTCCCCTGTTTCAATCTTGTTACGGAAGCGCTTCATGTCAGATTCATTGGCGGCCTGCTGTTCCGGGGAACCAAGACGCTCGAAATCTACCCTCTCTTTTTGGAGACGGTTCCACTCGGATCGATTAACCTCAGGGATGAGACGTTGGAATTCCTTCTCCCGATCTACTAGAAGTTCCTTCAGCAACTCCTCATCACCCGGTATCTGAGAAAGGGAGCCGGCCTCCCGGGCCTTATCGATGACCTTGGCTTGGAGACTGATCTGACGGTCATAGTCGATGAGAGTGGCGGGCGCGTGTTGGTTGGGCTGTATGGTAACGAAGCGTTCGAGACGGGCTACTAGAGCATCATGCTGACTCTTGGTGACCAGTAGACCATCCTTCAGATTGGTGATCTGCTCCTGGGCGCCTTCCCTTAGAGCGTCCGGTAGGGTATCGAATCGAAGCTGCTTATCATTGATCTTGACAGACGACTTGTTCATCTTATCCTTGGCGTCATTGATCATCGCATCAAGATTATTCTTGAGCAGGGTGTTGTCGTGTGTGCTGAGACCGGTACCCATGGAGTCGATGATGTGGTTCCAGCCAGCGCGAATCTTGTTGGCGGCCAGCACACGACCTTCGTACTCCAGGTCCCAGGCTTCCTCACCTATGTCATCAAGACGCTTCCAGAATCCATCACCGCGTTCGGAGGCATCAGGAGTCTGCTGGAAGTGAGCATCCTTGGCCTTGCGATAGTTTATCCAGGTGTCTTGGAGCTTATCGCTGATCTCCTGGTACCCCTCGAACAAGGTGTCAATGGACTGGGATAGAGATTCACGAGCAGTGGCATCCGGCGCCATCGCCAATAGATGACGTTCAATCTCAGGTCGGGACTTCTTGATAGCCCCTTGAATCTCTTCACGAGCCGCCTTCAGTTCAACGGTGATGACTTCCAGGGATTCGTCAAGGATGGCCTGACGATCTGCGAAGGGCACTTGCTTAGCGCGGATACGGGCATGCGCTTGAATCTCCCGGGGAAGCTGGGTAACTTCATCCATGGCCGTCTGGAAGGAGGCCAGTAGACCTGTGGCTTCTGCGGCCGACTTGACGGGGCGTGTCTCTAAGTTCCGACTTAGGGTTTGGAACTGATCTCGCACAGCTTCAGAGGAAAACTTGTGCCAGTCCATCAACTCCTCACGAGCTTCGTTCATGATGTCGGTCATGTTGTCGGGAGTGATGGAACGCTTGGATAGTACCTTCTGGAAGGTCCGACGCAGGTCTGTCGACATATCTGGATTCTTCATCACGATGTCGAACTGGGCCTTACGGAGAATGCTCTCCGATGTGAAGGCTGTATGTAGCTGACGGATGTCTTCGGGATTACCGGTAGTGACAGCCGCCCACACCTTACCCCCGATCTCTTCCCGGAGGTGTTCTAGACCCTCAGGTAGTTCACCGTGGAGGAAGTCGCGGATACCGGATAGCTCCTGGGTGTTGAAGCCCTTCTCCATGAGGACCGCGTCGAACTCTTTGAAATACTTGTTTACCCATGCCGAACGACGGATGCCTGCCCCTATGGTGGAGGACAGGGTAACGGGGTACTTGATGACGTCTCCGGCGACACCATGTATGGTCTTCTTCTCGGCGCCCTTGCTCTTGAAGAACCCGGGACCCGAATCGAGGAATATCTGTTGATCACGGCCGGCGCGAAGGATATCAGACGGTACACCGTCGAGACCACCTACGATACCTATAAAGGCCTCATCCGAGAACCCCTTGCGTCCCAGACCACCCATCCCAAGTGTAGCCATGGCAACGTCTTCTACGACGTTCATTACGAAGAACCCAGAGAATGCTAGGTTAGCAATGGCCCATGGACGGATGACGGTAGGCTCGATGCGCTTCAACCAGATGGTATCCCAGTAGAGATAGATTTGGTCGTCGATTGCTTCGGCCATACCTAGAGCGATGTTCTCATCGATCTGGAGCTTCTGGAGTATACCGGAGATAGAACCCCGGCGGCGCTGTCTTAGGTCCCCCTCCACCACATCCCCGACGAAGGTAGTACCACCCCGGGCAAGAGCTTTACGCTCCAGGTCCTCAGCGAATCCTTGGAGAGACAGGACGGCCTTAGCCGGTTCCATTTCCTGGATGCTCTTGATCCACTTCTCATAGGAATCAGCATCCTTAAATTCCTCAGCCATGTGGTTCATGATGTTGCGAGGAGAGAACGGATCGGAGTTATTGGGATGGATATTGAAGTTGTCTCCCAGGACCCGGGCAGTATCAAGGGGAGTACCGGAGAGCAACTGCTCCTGAGTGAATTCGCCGGACAATCGACCCCATACGGAAGCTCCTGTTTGCTTCACCTGAGAAGAGATGTGAGGGGAGAACAATTTGTTAAGGCCGGTGATTCTCTTCGCCCCATCCGAACCAGCACTGAGAATCTTGCGTACAGCGTAATCAGGTGCACGGTCAATTGCATGGAGGGGGAATATGATCTTGGCAATAGAAGGGAAAGACTTCATGGCCTTACCGGGTATACCAAGGCCGATGAGGTTCAGGGGATCGATGGCAAGTTCCAGTGTTCCCTTGACTCCCCATGGGAGGCTGGTCTGTCGGTAGGCATCGGTGGAGGCCTGGATGAAGTCTGAGAGGGCGCTGGCCTGACCCGGTACAGTGCGCTCAGCGGCGATACGGCGCCTTGCTTCGGCTATCCGGGTGTCCAAGGGCTGTTCACCAGGGATAAGACCACTGGCGGTAGCCAGAGAGACCGCCACGGTGGGTTCTGTGACGTGGGTCTGGAACCATTCGGCCCCGGCAGCGGTACGGGCGATGGCACGGCGATACCAGGGAACCCCCTGCTTAGCCTCATCGACAGCCTGACGTGCAGCTTCGGGCGATAGAGGACGGATGACAGGAGGTTTCTGAGCGAGGGTGGTGAGGTCCTCATTGATGAGTTCCCCAGTACGAAGCAGGGTCTCGTAGGTAGTGATGGAGTCGCCCTGCTTCAAGAGGGCATCAATGAATCCGTTGCGGGCAGTGTCGCGGTCTGCCGGGTCTTCCAGGGAAAGGTATCCTGATGCGAAGGCCTGTGACTGCGCCTCAACTACTGGATCAGGCATTGGTTACTCCTAGGCTAGGGCTGAGCGGCGAGCTTTACGTTGCTCCTGTTGCAGGGTAGAGCCACTGTTGATGAATGCCGCACGTAGGGCGCCGATCTGGTTATCGGATAGACTGCGTGTGGTCCCCGGGGATAGCTGACTCTGGATGGCCGGACCAAACCCCTCTCCGGTACTGGGTTGCTGTAGTAGAGCGAATAGAGAGGCCAGATCGAGTCCACCGGTACCAGTACCCGGCCCTCCATCGAAGGATTGTCCCGGTACCTCTCGACCCTGTTGGTCGATGGTGGAACCAGTGGGACGGAAGTTGATGTTCTGATTGTCTCCGGCACCTCCACCAGAGGTACCTTCAACAGCCTGATTGAGGCTAACGGCCGGCTGACCATCCTGGCGAGTAGCCCCCGGAATAGCGTTACCTTGAGAATCCACACCTATGAATTGACGTTGAGCGTCCGAGAGATTGGCTTCTCCCCTAGAGTCATCGCCGCGTACACGGTTACCGATCTCTGCATTGGAGCCCCCGAACAGGCGGACGATATTGTCGGGCAGACCGAGATTAAGGAAGTCAGTTCCGTTACCCCGGGCGAGAGCAAATCGAAGCTTGTTGGCTACGAACGGATCGGCCAGAGCCTCTAGAATCTGGATACTCTCCAGGGCAGAGGGCTGGTTACGTCCTTGGTCAGCAGATTCCCGGTTAGCGAGAGCGTTCTGTTGAGCGATCTTGTCTTTCAAGGGGTTGATGACACCGCCTAGATACTGCTTATTGCCTTCCCTGTCGAAGGTGAAGTTAAGCAGGTTGGTGGTTGTCACCATCTTATTCTGTGCGTTGTCCCAGACCTGTTCCTCATAGGTCTCGGTCTGGATACCCTGAGCCAGGAAGGCCGCTTCTTTGTCCTTGATCTCCTGCTCGGCATCTATACGGGCTTGCTCACCCGCAGCAAGTACCTCTTCGGGAGTGAGTCCTTCCGCGTTGACGGGGATAGGACCGGAGAAATCGGAGGGAAGTTGTCCAGTTCCCTGAGCGTCGGACCCGCTATCCCTACCAATGGCTATGGCGCCGAGACCTGTTATGGTACCCGCGGCCCCCACAGCCAATCTTTTCTTAGTTACTTGGGCGGCAGCAGGAGCGAGAACCCGAGTACCCACGGCTGCCGTAGTGGCAGCTATGGTAGGGGCCGCAACTGCAAGACCCCCAGGAGCCAGAACACCTGCTGTGGCGCCAGCCGTGGCAATTCCCAGGCCAGCCAGGAACAATTGGGTCTTGACGGGGACGCCGAAGACCTTGCTCTGTCCCCGAGGATCAGTGGGATCGAAGCGCTTACGGAAACCATCGAAGAACCCCGAACTGGACTCAAACTCCTTCTCGGAGGTGAACTTACGCAGTTCTCCGAGGAAGCGCTGAGCCATTTCAGGAGTGATATCGTTGTTGGCGTTGGCCCGCAGAATATCTTCCCGGGTTACGGTATTAAAATCGACAGATACCTGACCGGTGTTGGGGTTGATGGTAATTCCATGTTGAGCCATGATTATCCCTCTAGTCCTAGTCGGACCTCTTCGGCCGCCATGATCTTGCATATCTTGCAAGGACGTTCCTCGCTATCCTCGTGTCCCATGGCTGCGTGGATAGCGCCGATGTCCTCTAGAGATAGTGTATCATAATTGGCCTTAAATCGTCGAAGTAGGGCATCATGACCATTGGCTCCAAAGAAGTCTTGAAGTTCCTTCATCGCCATCTTAACTATGGGGGCGAGGTCTTCTCCCATGTCATTGAAGAATCCAGCCATTAGCGGAGTTCCTCCCTACCAGGTGCTATGCTCTCCTGGCGATTATTGGCCTGATCCGCACGGTCACCAGTAACAGGAGGCTCACCGGGTTGAGGAGGCTGGCGCTGTGCTTGTCCACCACGACCTCCCGTAGCCTCGGCTTGGGCTTCAGCCAACATCTGCTCAAGGACCTGTTCGAGTCCTGCGGCAGATGCTACCTCCTGAGTGACTGCCGTTCCCACCAGCCCCATTAGCTGTGGGCTAAAGAGGATGCGGGCAGCTAGTATACGAGCTAGTTCTGAATCGGGATCGACGGCTGGGAAGAGTGTCTCGATAGCCATGACAGGAGACATGAGTCCAGCCGCTACCAGAGAGATGACACCCTGTTGCTTGCGTATCTCGTCCTCAGGTGCCAGGACATTAACCTTGACCCTCACAGCGTGGTGGCCTCGGAAGTCCTTGGCGCTGATGCTGGCGAAGACTTCATTGGTGGCTCCGGCGCCCAGAGAGACTGAACCGGGGATAACCTTCTCCATGTATATCCCGGCCTTGACACATATCTGAGTCATCATCCTCTCGACTGCCTCAGCAAGGGGAGCGTATCGGAGTCGTGCCTCACCGATGGCGAGTTGTTGTTGGAAGCCGGCCCGGGTACCTGGGTTCTGACCACCTCGGACCACCCGGGGAGCGGCTGCGGCCGAGATGATGTTGTTGGCGATTGCGAGGTGTTCCATCACCCTACCAGGGGGTAGTTCGGGAGTCAGTTGTTCAATGGTGACGCCCTCAGGTAGTCCTCGCATGGTACCGTATTCAAGTTCGATAACGCCAACTTCATTAGCCCTGTCGCCCACGAGTACGCGAACAGGCCAGGCGCCAGACTTCATGACGATGTCGGCAATGGAGTAGTTACGAGACTCGGATTGCAGGATGCCCCGGAGATACCGGAGGATTCCTACGAATCGCTTCTCTGGGGTATGGCCGGAACCGTCGATACCCAGTCCCGATGATCCTATCGTGTAGGGATGTATCGTGGCTTCGTTCTCGATGATTCCGCCCTTGAGACCCCAGTCAACCTTGTTGATCAGGACAGAGCGCTGGGTAGTGGACCAGAACTCAGACACATCGACCTTCTGAATACGCTTGAGTTGATGAGGGTTGCCCCAGTCCGGGTAGGTGGACATGAGATCACCTACGTACTTCTGAGAGTGTTGGATCACCCAGTCAGCGGGATCGTGCCAGGGATCGAACAGGACCTCAGACGGATGGAGAACCTGGAGAGTGTAGGGCATGTTCGTAGCCTGGAAGTTGCGCCAGTCTTCGAGGTCTTCTCCTTTACCAGGCTTGTCCATCCATTTCTTCTCATCGTAGATGAACTTGGTGACGGAAATACCCCAGACAGAGAGGTGTTTCAGCATCTCACGGTAAGGGGAAACAGGGGCTCCCTGCTCTAGGTAGAAGAGGAGAGCAGAGTAGAAGCGCCGTAGCAGCTTGGTCTGTTTGGCGGCAGCCTGGGTAGCAGCGCGACGAGGGACGTCCACACGGCGGTTGTTGGGGCTGATATGGTCCACAGCCGTCTCTACTACCTCACGCGCTGTAGGGAGGATAACAGCCTGGCTGGCGAACTTATTGGGGAGGCTTAGCTCATCCCCAAAGTCCAGGTCGTGGTAGCGTTCGTCTACCAGCATCTCACTCTGGAGCTTACCGAAGAACGATATCATATCATTCTGAAGCTCCAGTTGTTCGGCGGCGCTAGTTATCTCTAATGGCATAGAATCGTCCTCTTAGCTTGGCGGGATTTAGATGGCTAAGACCCGACCAGAAGTCGAAGTCGTTGGTATCCAGGAAGACTAATGCATCATCCCGGAGGTTCTCTCTCTCAATTATAACACGGTCCTTGTACTCCAGTCGGCGTTGGGGTGGCGTGAGGTCATCTGAGGTACATCCTCGGCCGGCGATGTCATCACGTAGGCACTTCCAGAAGGCGTGTATGAGGTTTTGCTCGGGCGTAGTCATCTTGAACTCCATGGAATTTCATTATTTTCGTCTCGTTTTATCCAGTTACAGTTAGCGCAGAGAAGCTGGTAGGGAGTGGAGTCTCTTAGTACCGAAAGGTATATTCCCCTAGTTCCGAGTTTATTAAATTCTCTCACGCCTCCCCCATGTATGTGATCTACCTGAAGGGCTCGGGGATCAGTAAACCCACATCGGACACACTTGTCGCCCAGCACACCCAGTACTTCTTTTCGGAGTTTTCTGCGGGCTCTACGTTTTGCTGCCCCAAGACGTAGAGGATTTTCTAATGAGTACTTCGCCGTTCGCGCTATTATCTGAGACTTATGTTGTAGATAGTAATTGTGATTGTACTCCGGAGAACTATGTGACTTAGGAGTAGACATGGAGTTTACCACTTCCTTTACATGTTCGACATCGTGCTTGTTCGGAGGGGATGCCCTCACAGGCCCAGCATATGATCTGCTCGGTGCCCAAGAAGGGATCGACCTTGGACCAATCGGTCTTGATTACTCGCTCCCCCTCCTGATGTATGGGGGCTCGGATTCCGGGTTCATCACCGCCACCAATGTAGGAGACGGGTTCTCCTACATCGAACGGCGCCGGTTTGCCAACGGCCATGTGCCAAGCGAACGCTAGAGCCATGACTTCATCGTCGTGCCCGTCTTGGGCCTCGAACTTGTTGGTCTCATCATCGTACCCGAATCCCATCATCTCCTCAACGGTCTCTTCGGAGAGGATGCCTAGGTAGCTGTTACGTACAGCGATCTCTAGCTCGGAGAGGATTTCAGGCCGGTTGTTGGGCCCAGTGTGGAACCCGGGAACGTTCTTGGCCCGGTGGAACATACGGCTTTTACGATGACCGCCGTCTAGAAGGTGCTTGATCACCAGACGTCCCTGTCCCTGTTCCTCTATGCAGGTGGGGGGAGTGTCGTACATGTCCAGAAGCTTCTTGCACTCCGCGGCGAAGAGTTCGATGGGCATGTTCGTGTGTATCTTAGCGACCTGTTTACCTGTGGTAGTATCTAGGATTTGAAGGATAGAATTGTCTCGGCCGTGTATTCCCTGTGCGGCGTCGATGCCTGCCACGTAGTCGTGGTCAGGGTCGTACTCGTACCAGATTGATATAGCTCCCAGAGTGCGGGAGGGGGAGACCACGGGCATATTTCGAAGGGTGTCGACAGGGAACATGCAGGTACCGGAGACCAGGAAGGCGTCGAGTTCCTTTAGGGGGTACTCTTGCCAGGCCTTGTACATGGGCATGTTGGCTTCTTGCTCTTTGTGCCAGGCCTCGTCTCTTCCGGGTCTAACGGTATAAGGTATGAAGATCGGTATGAATGAATTGAGCTTCTTTTTAGCCGCACTCCATATCCGATAGAAGGTGTTATTTCGACCGTTTGCGGTTGAAAGTCCGACCAGCTTTCCATGTTCCACAACGGGGAGAATAGCTGTGTAGTTCGTGTCAGCATATTGCTGAAAGGCCCACTCGTCGAGTATGACAAGAGTAGCAGCTTCTGATCGAGCGCCGCCTTCTGTTGCGGGGAAAGATTGGATAGTGGAACCCATGGTGGGGAATTCGAGCATTTCGTCATTGTTCTTTCCTATGGGTATCTGTAGCCAGGCTGGGAGTTCGTTGAACATGAATAGACAACGGTTCTTCATGTTGATGGATTCAGTTTCACGGCGGGAGAACATAAGGACATTGGCTGAATTGTGGAAGAGGACGTACCAGAGGGCCAGGGAGCAGAGAATCCATGTGATGCCAACCTGGCGTGACTTGAGGAGGATGATTCTGTCGTGGAGTTTGATGAGGTCGAGGAGTTGGTGGAGGTGAGGCCACTCGACCATGGGAATGACGCCTAGTTTTTGGTCTCTGATCTTGATGTGGTGGGTGATGAAGTACCACTGATCATTGGCGCACTTGGCGTACTCTTCAATATGTTCCTGGGCTATCGTCATTTCTTCGGCTTATCTACCTTGATCTTGTGTTCGATCCCGTCGACTACTATGACTAGAGCTTCCCCGTCGTAATATATATTCTCGATCCTTTGGCCTCCAGGTCCGGGACGAGATATGGTCACTCTCACCCCATTGACGTACACGCTCATTTAGTCGGGAATGGGGTCCCAGTTAGGACGTGGAGTAGACCCCCCCGGCGTGACGGGCGCCGGAGAGGAATTGGAGGTTTGAGCCGGACTAATGATTGGATCCATAGACGACTCGGGAGTGGGAGGAGTGGGAGAATCGGTAATTTCGCGGACTTCTCCTTCCACGGTAACCCCTAGAGTATATACGCCGTCCTCCACCACGGGTGGAAGTGACTTCGAAGAGGTGAGGACGGACAGGGCCTCGGATAGAGCGGCCGCGAGGGCTTTCTCGGAGGAGTTGGTCGTATCGATCTCCTGCCGGGGCTTACCCATTTGCATCTCTAGGACCCACTGAGCGCATCTCCAACGTAGCTGGGCGTCCAACTCTAGGTCGAGGGTTGCCTCTACTACCTTGAAGGCCTTGTCCAGGTATTCGCTGGAGAGACGCCCCCGGGCAGAGAGGGTTGGGTCTTCGGTTGTCGGGACGGCCAGCACTCGCTGTTCGTTACTCATTAGACGCGCTTAACCTCGATGGTCAAGAAGTCCAGACAGACTTCTGGGTTAACGTAGTCGGCCGCATCGATCAAAGCTCTACCTAGGTCCCGGGCCTCTCGGCTATCGAATCGAATAGAGGGTAATCCGGCTGTCCGCAGGAATATACGCTTGGAACTGTGGTCAACCCCTATGTATATGGAATCGTTCATTGAGTTATAAACCTTAACTACATATTAGCTCATGGGCGTGCTGTTGTCAATAGATGGTATGATGGATGTAGATCACACGCTAGGAGTGAATCCATGGCTAACCACGACTTCTTCGCGGTCCTCCGGGGCAACCAAACGACCACTGGTAGCAATCGGGTGGATAAGCAGCACTTCCAGACTCCTCAATTCCCAGGTCCTCAGACGCCCAGCCAACAGTTTAGCGTACAGGCTGGTGCTCAGGTGTTGGGTAATGATGAGCAGAGGGCGCTTGATCGTATAGTCGCGCGTATGAAACGTCGGCGGGAAGGTCCGGTTAGCAGCAGCGGGATGAGCGGGTTTGGCAAGGCGTTCGGATTCTAACCTTTCGTAAGCGATTAAAAATCCATGCACATTTGTGACTGATTGTTTACATTGTTGAAATGTAATATAAAAAATCGCGTCGTCAGATATAGTATTAGAGTACTACGGGCCAGGGTCCAATACCCCCCCTTCGTGATACTGCACGTCATACTTTATCATTACCTGCTGGAGACGGCCAGGGTCCACTGCCTGAGGCGTGGCCTAGGGTCCAACCGTTTTTATACAAGTATAAGGAAGTTCTAAGCCGAGTGTAAGACATTGCCCGAACTTGTTTAAGGATCGAACCATCTTTCGCTCCCGCGCTCATTTTCCTACAACCCCACGACTAGCGATAGGCCCACCCTATCACTGAAGCGCCCAGCCATATATAAC